>JGI10211J34971_10000064_pt1 | contig 75298 bp, 62 predicted proteins | sample Etolagsediment_FD_34971 | JGI IMG/M metagenome (IMG submission 34971) | reverse complement strand
TTTCATGAAACCATTATATCTTCGCCTGGCGTTTTACGCCAGGACGAGCCAATTCAGCCCTGCGCCAAGAGCGCAGGGAGTTCTTGGCTAATTCTTAAAAGGGGACATGTCATTGGTCGGTCCTCGGCCGGAACGACCGGAATTTGTTACTCAGTTTAAGGAACAAATTCCTGAATATGAGAAGCGACTTCAGGTGAAGCCCGGTCTGACAGGGTTGGCCCAAGTGTGGCATCGTTATGACCGGAATCTGGATGATGTGAAGAAGAAAATTCGCTATGATCTGCTTTATATAAGGAAGCTGTGCATCTGGACGGATTTGCGCATTCTTTTGCGAACGTTTCGTGTCGTGGTAACAGGGGAAGGTGCGCATTAATTACGGCAAGGCGCTGGATATATCGTTCTATTGAAAAATTTTTTTTGATTTTCTCCGTTGATCCCGGGAAATGTGCATATGTTTTTCAAATCTCCTTTGGGCATATGTACAGGGCCAAGTCTTTGCCGATGAAATTTTCTGAGGCCGAAGGGAGTCCTTCCCGGGGCGGAGAATATATATTGTGATGGCTGTATTTGTGAATGATGACAAAAATTTTACTAGGCCTGGTGGACGTGCCAAACGGCACTGAAGCTGATGAAGTTCTCTGTTCGACATCCGTAATGATGTTTGTTATATATTAAAATATTGTTATTAACAATGAAGGAGACAATAATGAAAAAAGTAATGCTAATGTTAGCATGCGTCCTCTTCGCCGCGAGTAGCGCGAGTGCTATGACCTTCGGGTTTGATCCTGCCGAATTGGCAAATCTGACGACGGTCAACAGTGCTACGGATGCGGGATGGGCATCTTTTTCCGCAAGCGACCTCGGAACAGGATTAGACCTTGACGCGGATACTGTTTCAACTATCACTGGTCTGAATATTAGTGATGACGGTTTCGTATGGGTTAATTCTTTGAAGTTCGACGGCTTGGGAGACGATGCCGGTCTCGGCACCACTTGGGGCTTGATTGGCGGATGGACTAACCTCACAGGAAAAGTGACTGCAACAGGGTATGTGTATGATGCAGGTGCGGTTTTTAGTCTGTATGCATACCAGGCTGTTTATGGTTCTCATTCCAATGGTGGAGATATCGGTCTTACCTCAGCTGATTATGGAAATGATCTCAGTGAGTTGCAAGCGCTTAATGCTGTTAAAGTCGCTGATCTTGAGCTTGTTTCCGGATTCGGCGGACCTGCCACAATCGGAAACACTCTGGAACTCTATTGGGAGTTTACGTATCTTGCTCCCGGATTCTGGGTCGGACCTGATGGGGTGACGCCGTTGTCTTTGAGTGATATCCCGGCAACTGAGTATCTGCAGTTTTTTGCTGATACAAAAACACCGTTTGAGCCCATTGTTGTGGGAAATCAAGTCTTTGCCAGACATCATGTTGATGGTTATATTGATGTTGTTCCGGAGCCGGCGACCATGGCCCTTTTTGGGACAGGTCTCTTCGGGCTTGCCGGAGCAAGACTTCGTCGTAAGCAGTCGTAATCGTTGTTGTTTATGGTGTTTCAAAAGGCCCCATCTCTCCGGTATGGAGAGATGGGGTTTTTTCTGGAAATACTATTGTCTCTTTACGTGAATTTGCTTAAGATACAAGTATGAAAAAATTCCTAACCCGCTTGCTGAGCGCCATCCTTGATCATCCTGTCATTGTAATCTCAATGACAGCGATTCTTTTAATGGGTTCTCTTTTCATACTGCCCCGTTTGCGCATCGATAATAGTGTCGATGTTTTTTTTAATAAGAATGGGGCTGATTATCTTAACTTCGAAAATTGGAAACAGCAGTTCGGCAGTGATCAGGTTGTGATGATCGCAATACAGGCAGATGATATGTTCACAGCCGAACACTTGACGTTGATTTCGGATTTGACAGAGGATTGCGAGATGCTGCCGGGAGTGGAGACGGTCACAAGTCTGGCAACCGTCAATGCCATTACCGGACAAGGACAGGATTTTATTGTCGAGCGTTTTTTGGAACAGATCCCTGATCAGGATTCAGATCTGGCCCGATTAAAAAATCGGGCGCTTTCAAATCCGCTTTATGTGAAGAATGTCATTTCAGCTGATGGCACAGTGGCGGCTATTCTTGTTGAGTTGGAAGCAGATGCGGCCATGGTTGAAGACGGGAGTTCCCGAAAAGAGGCGATTGATGCAATCCAGAAGATTTTGTCGAGCAGGATTGGACCGGATGTTCATGTCTATTTAAGCGGTTTGACGGCGATTGAATATTTCTATGCCTTATATATGCAGGACGATTTTAAGGCCTTTATGCCGTTTCTGCTAATGATGATTATTGCGGTCATGTATTTTAGTTTCCGCTCGGTGAAATTGGTGGTTCTTCCGTTGGGTTCCATATTAATCAGCACGGCCGGTGCGATGGCGCTCTTATATCTGATGGGTTTCTCTGTCAATAATGTGACAACAGTCATTCCGCCGATTCTGATGGCGATTATGATTGCGGACAGTGTTCATGTGATTGGTGATGTGCTCAATCGTCGCGCTCATGAAGAAGCGGACACGGATGATGGGGATTCGCTATTTGTCACAATGCGGCATTTAGCCTTTCCCTGTTTTTTGACAAGTGCGACAACGGCTGCAGGGTTTTGGTCATTATCATTGAGTTCCATTGCTCCGGTGCGGCAGTTGGGAATCATTGTCGGGTTTGGCGTCGTATTGGCATTGATTTTAACCTTTACATTTTTGCCGTCTGCAGCTCGGATCTGGAGAGCCTTTGCCGTGCGTCCGTCGGCGACGGTCCGTATGCAGAATCGCCTTGAGGCGTTTTTGGGAATGATCAGTCGGATTAATCAATCGTATTATAAAACAATTGTGATTCTTAGTGTTGCGCTTGTTGGAGTTTCGGCCATCGGGTTGATGCGGATTAAGGCAGAAACCAGTGTGATTGAATATTTCCGCAAGTCGACTCCGATTTATCGTGCGACTCAGTTTGTGGAAAATCATTTGAGCGGGGTCCATGCGGTGAATATTTCATTGAAGACGGGGCAACGTGATTTTTTTAAAGATCCCAAGGCGCTTATAATGTTGCAAGAAATTACAGGGTTTCTCGAGACGATTTCGGAGGTCGACAAGGTTTCTTCGGTTAATGATTATATTAAAGAAATTCACCGGTCGTTTCATGATGAGGATCCGGCGTTTTATCGGATTCCGGAGACTCGGCGGATGGTCTCGCAGTATGTTCTCTTATACGGGCGTCAGGATCTTGAGGATTTTGTCGACGATGACTGGCAGTGGGCAACCATCAGGGTGCGTTTAAAAGAACACAGCACGGTTCGTTTATCTGCAGTTCTGGATCAGATGCGACATTATTTAGAGCGGTATCGTAATATCGGAGAGGTTCAGGTTGTGGGACAGACGGTTTTGGAGGCTGAGACAAATAATGCTGTTTCTCGAGGGCAATTAAAAAGTTTGCTGTTGGCAATGCTGGTGATCTTCGGTATGATGTTTATAGTTTTTCGCTCGCTCATCATTGGTTTGATCAGTGTGGTTCCGAATATATTGCCGATTTTGATGAATTTCGGTTTAATGGGATTTTTCGGTATTCATTTGGATAGTGCGACGTCGATGATTGCGGCGGTGGGAATCGGGATTGTGGTGGATGATACGATTCATTTCTTATATGGATTTGGTGTGGCGTTTCGAGAAAGTGCAGATCATGTGCGTGCGGTCGACCAGGCGTTGAGAGAAAAGGGGCGTCCGATTATTTTTACGTCATTGATTCTTTTCTTCGGGTTTGGGGTTTTGTCGGTTTCAAAATTTCTGCCGACAGCGTATTTTGGAATGCTGAGTGCGCTGTTGATGTTTAATGCGTTAATTTCGGATTTATTTGTATTGCCGAGTCTTTTGATTTGGTTGCGGCCGTCCATGCCCGGTGCGGCACAAAAGTCCGCTTAGCGATGATCAGAGGGGGGATTGATGACAGATATTGATTTGATTCAGAAAGATGCTGATTTATTTTTTCAGGAGGCGTTTAAAAGAAACATTGGAATTCTGACGGCTGAAGAACAAGAACGTCTGCGCAAGGCCAAGGTCGGCATTGTGGGCTGCGGCGGAGTCGGAGGTGCCCATTTGTTGAATTTAGTGCGGCTGGGTGTCGGGCGATTTCATATCGCAGATATGGATAATTTTGACGCGGTGAATATTCAACGTCAGTATGGAGCGACGATAAAGACGTTGGGAGAAAACAAAGCAAAAGCGATGAAAGAAGCGGCTTTGGCGATTAATCCGCATTTGGAGATTCATGAATTCTCGGGCGGGGTCACGGCAAACAATGTCGGAGATTTTATGGATGGGATTGATATTTTGGTCGATGGAATTGATTTTTTTGCGTTTGAAATGCGGCGCCGATTATTTCTTCAGGCACGCGAAAACGGCATTTTTGCAGTGACCGCAGGCCCGTTGGGATTTGGAAGCGCCCTGCTTGTTTTTTCACCACAGGGAATGGGCTTTGATGAATATTTTGATATTCGTGATGAGATGACGGATTTGCAAAAGATGATCGCCTTTGCCGTTGGTTTGGCTCCATCCGCACTGCATATGAAGTATTTAAACTTGGGAAAGGTGGATCCGTCCGCCAAAACCGGGCCGGCACTCATGTCGGCCTGTGCTTTAGCCAGTGCACTGGTTGTCACCGAGGTCTTAAAAATTTTGACCGGCCGAGGGAAAGTCTGGCGGGTGCCGAATTATTCTCAATTTGATCCGTTTCTGCAAAAGTATAAACGAGGGGTTTTATGGAACGGGAATCGTTGTTTTTATCAAAAATTGAAACGGTGGGTTTTGTATCAAAGATTCAAACGTTATGAAGGATAGCGGTGATTTCGGGTTTGCGGTTTTCGTTGTCGGAAATCACTATGGATCCAGGGAAGGATCGTGAAATGAGAAGTTTTTTAATTATGATATTTATATGTCTTTCATCGGGAGTGCCGGCGATGGCATTGAGCGGTCACGAATTAGCCCGGCAGGTGTATGATCGCGACGACGGAAACGACGCGTATTTTCAGACAGAAATGGTTTTGATTGATAAAAATGGGCGTGAGCGTCAGCGTCTGTTAGAGAGTTTTGTTTATGATGATGACGGGCTGGTGAAATCTTACGTGGAGTTTCTGGATCCGCCGGATATCCGCGGAACCAGATTTTTATCCTGGGAGCAGCCGGAAGGGGATGATATTCAATATTTGTATCTTCCTGAATTGGGTCGATCCCGCCGGATTGTCAGCTCGCAGAAAAATCTGGCTTTTGTCAATACTGATTTCTCCTATGAAGACATGCAACGGCGAAAGCCGGAGAAAGACGATCATCGGATTTTAGCCAATGAAACCCTTGAGGGATATCCGGTATATCTTCTGGAAAGCCGCGCGCATGAGGGTACGTCGCAATATGGAAAACGTCTTTCCAGAATCGGGATGGAAAGTCTTATCCCGCTGAGTATTGATTTTTATGATCGAAAAGGCCGCAAGATAAAGTCCTTGCGAAGTCGTGATATCCGTCAAATTGACGGGATCTGGACGGCGATGGAGGTTGAGATGGTCGACATCAAGTCCGGTCACCGAACAGTGATGAGGATTCGGGAGGTTCGGTATAATCAGGGTGTTGATGGGGCGATATTTGAGGTGCGCAATCTTGAACGGTAATATTAATCCGGATGTTTTTTTGCGGGCAAGCTCTATTTAAGGAGGGTCGTGTGAAGACCATTATTCTTTCAGTTGGATTCTGGGCAGTGATTATTTCGATCGCATGGGCTGGAGTTGTTCCGGCGGCTCTTGATTGGGAACCGGAAGTTCAGTGGTCAAGTCTTGTTTATAATGACGTGATTCAAAATAATGACGGGGAGGATGAAGTTGTTTCAGATCACCGAATTGAATTGAAGAATGGGTTCAGTCTCGAGGAGTATCGGGTTGAAGGGGCTATTGATTTGGAGTGGCGTTATGAGACATTTCATGGCATGGAAAATGAGAGCCGGTCCGATGTCCGGTTAAGGGAAGCCTATGCGCAATGGAATCGGGATCATGATCGTATCGCGGTCGGTCAGAAAATCGTGACATGGGGTAAGCTTGATGATCTCGTGGTCCTGGATCGGATCAACCCGCAGGATTTTACGCATTTTGTCTTGTATGATAAGCAAGAGCGAAAGGATCCGGTGCTTATGCTCGAGCATGAGTGGTTTTCGGATCAGGGATTTCAGATTGAAACAATTTTTCTTCCGGGGTTTGAGTCGTCAGATGTGGATTTTTTCGGAAGCAACTGGGCGGTTTTTGGTCATTTAAAAGAAATGGTAGCCGGAGGTTCGGAATACTCTGCGTCCCAAAAAACGAGCGTTGACGGTATTGCAATTCAAGATGGCGATGACGTCACCGGGTATTCTTTGCGAAACAGTCAGGTTGCCTTGCGGCTCAGGGGACGTCGTAATGATTTTGATTATGGAATTTATTATCTGAATTTGTATCATTCATTGCCGGTTTTGCGGGAGACTACGCCGTTAGGTAATACCGTTAAGCAGTTTCTTTATGATCCCACGGCGGCGCATTTGAACGCGCTGGTTTCCTCGGGGGCCTCGGGAAATGATTTGCTTCTGACTGAAGCGCATCCCCGAGTTCATGCCGTCGGAGCAGATTGGGAAACGGTTTGGGGTCATTGCGGATTGCGGGGCGAGATGGCTATGTTTTGGGGGATGCCGTATCTGGCGCGGGATTTTGCTTATACGGAAAAAAATCTTTTGTCCGTTGGAATCGGTATTGATCACACAACGGACAGTCAGTGGTATATGGATTTGCAATATCTTCAGGATTATGTCATGAATTACGGAAGCGGGTTATACGGAATGGATGAGGCTCCGGCCCAGGTTGCCGGAACTATTTCGAAAGAGTTTTTACGAGGTATTGTTCGTTTTGATTTGGATGGAGCCTGGAATTTGTCCTATGGCGATTGGATGCTGAATCCGGAATTGACATATCGGTGGGAGCGATCGGGTGTTTCTGTTTCTGCCGGGGCCTTTATTTTTCAGGACGGTCCCCCATGGTCCTTGTTTGGGCGTTATGATAATGGTGATACGATTTACGTCAAGTTTTTTGGGAAGTTTTGATGCCCGGGGATAAACCGAAAACCAGATGCCTTTTAAATTGACTTTTCAGTGATTTTTGTAATAATCAAAGAGTTCCTTAAGTCATGAAATCCTAGGACTTTTAAAATAATAAACCTTTATTTTAAGGATATTTTTATGACCTCAAATTTAGAAAAAATACGGGAAATTGTGTCACAGGACAAAAGAATTTGTGAGCGATTGGATCTTCCCATGTCGATCCGTTACTCCAGGTTTGTTGACGCTTCCGGGGAGGTTGTAAAGTGGTCGGATTTTGTGACACTGGATAATATCGGGGGAGAAGGGTTGGGTTTTAGTGATGATTTTGAGCTTCTGAAAGGAGAGAAGATTAATGTTGAATTAAAACTGCCTTGTCAGATCAGCCCTGTTTATCTTGGAGCCGAAGTCGTCTGGGTCTCCAGGAATTTTCAACCCGATGCGGATGGAGGGGAGTTCTCTTACGGATTAAAAATTTTCAAGTTGAGTGATGATGATCAAAAGAAGTTTCAACAGTTCATTTCTGACAGAATTATCGATAAGTACCTTGATGACCAAGGCAAGTTGCGGGATATCGAGAGTTAAGTCTATGCTAAAAGAAACGATCAGAATGCAGAGTCTGTTTCAGGGGGTTGACTACCGGGTTGCCCGGAGTCGCGATGAGTTGGAGCAGGCCTATCGGCTCGTCTATCAGGAATATTTCAAGCAGGGATATGTCGATCAAGGTCCGTCTCAAATACGTCTTTCTCTGCACAATGCCCTGCCTCAGGCGACAACATTTATTGCCTTGATTGACGATCAGGTGACGGCGACTGCGACTGTGATTCCGGACTCTGTTTTGGGGCTTCCGATGGATGAGTTGTATCAGGAGGAAATGAATGTTCTTCGTCAGAATGGTCAAAAGAAATTGTGTGAGGTTTCCATGTTGGCCAGCAGTAGTGATTTATTCGGCGACAAGATTCCGATGATGCTCAATGCCAAAAAAATGTTTTTAATATTTTTCTTGTTTAAACATATTTTTGATTATCTTCGCACACAAGTGGAGATGGATTATATTTGCATCACTGTTAATCCCAAGCATGCCGGCACGTATGATGCGTTGTTCTTTCAGGATATCGGAGGTCTTAAGTATTATGATAAGGTTAACGGGGCGCCTGCGGTGGCGAAATATCTTGATATTCGTGATGCCAGCCGTCGGTGTGAAGCTGCCGGCTGTCGGGGTTTGCAAAAAATGTTTTTTGCCTCAGATCCTGTCCCTCCTGAGAAGTTTTCAGGAAAATTTAATTTCACACAGGAGGATCTCCGTTATTTTTTTGCAGATCAGGCGCATTGTTTTCAAGGGGCCCGCCCGGAGGAAATTGCCTATCTGAAGCAGTGTTATAGCGGTTATGATTTTTCCGAAATCATGTCTTCCTGTCGTTAATAAACTATTCTATGCCTGTAGAATCTTCTAATATCTTTGATGTCTTGTCGAAGCGGGCCGGGCAAATTCCGACCAAAGACGCACTCCTGTTTTCTCAAGATGGGGCCTACCGTTCAGAAACATATGCAACGCTGTTAAAGAAGGCCGTCGCTTTTGGCCGGTTTTTAACCCGGGAACACGGGGTTGGATCCGGAGATCGCGTTGTTGTGTTCCTGGAAAATCGTCCTGAATTTGCCTGGGTGGCGTTTGGCGTTTTATCTGTCGGGGGTGTGTTGGTTCCGTTAGACACGCAATATGATTCCGGAACGATTTCCCGTCTTGCGGATCATGCCAGAGCTGACATTATTATCTCAACACTCAAATATCAAAAGATTCATGCGGATGTTCTCGGAGTTTCATGGGTTGCCGTGGACGCGTTCGGCTGTTTCGTTGATGAATCTTTGGAGTTTGACTCGGCCGACCGCCGGGTGCCGCCCGCCGAGCCATCTTTTGAGTTAGCGGCGCTTTTTTATACCTCGGGCACCACGGCTGATCCACGTGCCGTAATGTTGTCGCATCGCAATCTTTTAGCGAATGTCCGGTCGATTCAGAAATCCGGATTGATTCGTCCTTCCGATGTAGTTGTTTCTATTCTGCCGTTACATCATACATATGCGTTTACGGTGACATTATTATGTCCGCTTTTGACTGGAATGACAATTTCGTATCCGAAAAGTCTGGCTTCGGCTGATCTGATGGATTGTATGAAGCAGACCTGCACAACGGTCTTTGTCGGTGTTCCGCAAATTTTTGCCATGATTCATCGTGCGATTCAAGAGCAGATTGCCGGCATGAGTTCCGGGATGAAAATTACAGCCGGTGCTGCCGCGCGGCTGGGGTATTGGATCAGGAGGGCTGGCGGACTTAATGTATCATCAAAGATGTTTTCTCGTATTCATCAGCGTTTTGGCCGGTCTCTGCGGTTGATGGTTTCCGGAGGCGCCAGACTGGATCCGGTGATTGTGAAAGATTTCTACAATTGGGGGTTTACGCTGATCGAGGGGTACGGATTAACCGAGACCGCGCCGGTTGTTTCTTTGACGCGTCCGGATCGCGTGAAATTCGGTTCTGTCGGACAGGCTGTTCCCGGTGTTGAAATTCGTATTTATCGTCCGGATCAGGACGGGGTCGGGGAGGTTCTTGTTCGGGGAGAGAATGTAATGCAGGGGTATTATCACCTGGAAAAAGAGACGCGTCAAATTTTAAGAGATGGTTGGTTTTATACCGGAGATTTGGGGCGAATTGATGAGGAGGGCTTTCTTTTTCTGACCGGGCGCAAGAAAGAGATGCTTGTCTTGACAAATGGCGAGAATGTTAATCCGGAAGAGTTGGAGCTGTTTTATGGGCAAAATCCGTTTATTAAAGAAATTGCTGTTTTAACAGTGCATGATACAAAGAAAACGGTGGAGCTGACCCGGTTGGTCGGGGTGATTGTTCCCGACGATGAGTATTTTCACCAGCAGAAGGAGCTGCATATTCAGAAGCGGCTGCGTTGGGAGCTGGAGAATTATTCGGTGAGGCTTCCCATTTATAAGCGTATTCGAGGGTTTGTCATTAGCCAGGAGGCCTTGCCCCGCACGAGATTGGGAAAATTGAAGCGTTTTGAGCTGGAACGGATTTATTCACGTTTAGAGGCGGGAGCAGCCGGACGGGAGCCGGATGGGGGAGGTTCCGGGGAGGGATACTCGGAGTTGTCGTGTTCTGTTATCAAATTTTTTGAGAAGATTTCCGGAAAGGGTATTTCTTTGTCGGATCATTTGGAATTGGATTTAGGGCTGGATTCATTGGATCGTTTGGAGGTGTTTACCGGGATGCAAAAAAGTCTGGGTCTGAAAGTTTCCGAAGAACAGGCGGAAGAATTTTTTGTATGCACAACAGTGGGGCAGGTTGTCGAAAAGGTAAAAACGTTTGCAGAAAGCCTTGGGACGGATGGTTTGGATTTGCACAGGGAGGGGCCGCCGCCGCTTTCTGATATGGCTCGCTCTGCGCTTGAATATTTGCAGGAATATGTCGGGCGCAAGGAGGTTTCTCTGGAAGATCATTTGGAATTGGATTTGGGATTAGACTCATTAAGTCGGGTTGAGTTACTGCTGGGTATTCAGGAGCATCTTGATTTGTCGTTGAATGATGATGATGCGTTAAGTTTTTTTCTATGTTCCAGTGTCTCGGATCTTGTGCGAGAGTTGGACAGGGTAACGGACAACGGGCATTCGGAGGTGGGGGGGGCAGGCTGCCGGTGCCGCCGGTTGGGATGATCTCTTGGCGGAAGATCCGGATGATTCGCTGTTGCAGCATATTCATACCGGGCGAATTAATGTTTGGGTTAAGAGCCTCAGTGTTGTTATTTTCGGTCTGTTGCGGTTGGTGATGGGTCTGTGTTTTCGGCTTAAAGCGCACGGGGTGAAGCATGTGCCGCGGACAGGGCCTGTTATTTTTTGTGCCAATCATTCGACATATTTAGACGGAGTCTTTGTCGCGACATCGCTTCCGTTTCCGGTTGTGATGCAGACGTTTTTTCTGGGAGACAGTAAATTTTTGGAATCTGTTTTTCTTAAGCCGTTTCAGAAAATTTTACGTTTGATTCCGATTCAGTTTACACACCGGATGGTTGATGCGATGCGGGTCTGTGCGTATGTGCTTCGACAGAGAAAGAACCTGTGTTATTTTCCTGAGGGTCAGCGTTCGATTGATGGGGGGATTAAGGAGTTTCGTAAAGGGGTCGGCATTTTGATTAAAGAGTTGGATGTGCCGGTTGTGCCGGTTTATATTCGTGGGGCATTTGAGATATGGCCACGGGGGAAGCGCTGGCCTAAATTGGGTCAAGTGGAGGTTTTTTACGGAGCCCCTGTTTCAGCACAGGAGTTGATGTTTCGAATGACCGGATCCGAGGATGTGTATGGCCGTATTGCAGAAAATCTTCGGGAAAAGGTTGAATCTTTGGCGCAAAAAGTCACTTAACTTATTATTTTTAAACGTGTTATGAGTTTTTTGTTTGACCTTCAGCCTTTGGCGTGCTAGCATAAATAATATTTATTTTAATACTATTAATGAAAGGAATGTGATGTCAGCAAAAATTACCGTTCGGCAGGCGTTTCCTATTCTTGGAGAGGCGATTGCCACGCTTTTTCGAAATCCGCAATTGCTCTATCCGTTCTGTATTCTGGGTTTTGTTCAGCTTCTGTTGATGGAGGTGCTGTTTTTTGCGAATCGTTTTCCGTTGTCTGTTATTTGTGCGCCGATTATCACGCGTTTGAAAGGGCCGCAATATTTGCACTATCCGTTTAATTATGAGCTTGTCAATCATTGGTTCCAGTCATCGCAGATGTTCATTTATTTCTTCCTTACGTCATTCATTGTTGGCAAGGTTGTTCTTATGGTGGCAAAGATCAACAATGGCGAGTCTTTGGATGCAAAAATACCGCGTCTGGGGTTGCGCCGATATGTTAATCTTGTTGCGATTTTTGTTTTGATTTTTATTTTAGTCTACGCTCTGACATCAGGATACGGGCTTCTTGTCCGTCGGGCAACCGCGATTCGTTCGACCGCGGGGCTGTATTTTATCATCAAACAGGCGGTCTTGCTGGGCGCGCCATATTTTGCCCTTTTGTTTTCAATTCTTGTAACGGTTTTGTTTGCGTATGTGATCCCCTTAATTGTTCTGGACCGTAAAAATGTCATTGTTGCCTTTTTTCAAAATTTTTGGATTCTTGGGAAAACCTTTATGCCGTTGTTGATTATTATTTTTGTTTCCAGTTTGCTGTATGCTCCAATTTTGCTTTTGCGAAGCAATCAACAGTGGATGTCCGGGTTTTTGACTCCGGAAATTTGGCAGGTTGTTGTTGTTCTGGGGGTGATTGTTCTGCTGCTTATTGATGCTGTTCAGTATACGGCGGTTACGATGTGTTTTCTATTAAACAAGGATGATGATCAATGAGAAAAAAACTACTGATTTTGATTGGGATTCTGGTCGGGGTGTATATTGTCTTAACGTTTCTTGACAAGGGGGAGTATCGTGTCGAGAAACAGCTTTGGCGTGTGCAGAAAGATTATGCGGTCATCGCGCAGGACCCGAAAACGGTTCCTGAGATTCAGTTCGACCGTGTTGTTCGCCGTTATCGCAAGCTTATCCGGAAATATCCGAACTCCATCTATCTACCGCAGATGTATTCATCAATCGGTATGCTGAATGTTATGCGCAAGGATTACAAAGGCGCCCGGGAGGTTTTTCAGGAAACGGTCGAGCGCTTTGCGAATGAACCGGAGATCGCGGCAAAAGCGATGGTCGATGTCGGCAATACTTACTTGGCTGAAAATAACATTGAAAAGGCGATGGAGGTTTATCGGCGTGTGCATGATGACTATCTTATGACGGAGGCAGGGTTTTTTATGCCGATGCATATTGCTGATATTTATCGAAATTTAGGAGAGACGGAAAAATTTTCTAAAGCGTTGGATTCCGCTTTGCGGTTTTATCAAAAGACAGCAACAGATAAAGGGCTTTCTGATTCGGTCAGGCTTAACGCGTATCAATTGCTTCTTTCAGCGTATGCGCGTCAGGGTGCGTGGCAAAAGGCCTTGAGTGTCGCCAAGACGATGTTGTATGACTTTGCGGATTCAAAGGCGATGAACCCGCAACGCTTGAGCGGGATCACGCGGCTGCTAAATTTAGTAGCGATTGTTCGTCTTCAGGATTTTGACGCGGCGCGGAAAATTTATTCTGACTTTATTGCGTCTCATCCGGATCATGTAATAAGTCCGTATCTTAATAAGGTTTTAGAGTCGTTGGATTTTTTGGAAAAAAATAGTATGAAGCCGGGTTCTCCTCAAGATTAATATGCGTCAGGATATTGAAAAATTAACACAATCGGAATTGTTCCACCGGGTCGGTTTTATTTGTGCGCTTGTCAATCGGGTCATGGATGTGCAGGAGCTGCTGGATATATCGTTAAAGGAGACGCTGGATCTTTTTGAGGCTTCCCGAGGCTCATTGTTTATTGTTGATGATAAGACGTCACAGCTGGTGCTGCGTTCGGCCTCGGGTTTAAAGTGGGCGGAAAAAAACCAGATTGTCAAGAAAATGGGGGAAGGTGTCGTCGGGCGTGTTGCCCAGATGAAAACGCCGATTGTTGTGGAGGATATCTCCGTTGACGAGCGCTTTCAGGATTTTCTGCCCAGATCCAGCTATAATACCGCCTCGTTTATTTGTGCGCCGCTTCTTGTTAAAGATAAACTGATCGGCGTAGTTAATATAGCAGATAAACGATCCGGCCATGCCTTCGGAAGCCATGAGTTGCAGCTTCTCGATTTTTTAGCCACTCAAATTGCGTTGAATTATAAGCGTGTCGAACTTTATCGAAAGCTTCGCTCTGTTTTGCAGCGATCCCGGGATCTTAAGGATGAGTTGGGAAAAAGCAGTCAAGAGAAATCTTTTTTGAAGCGTCAGATTGTTGTTCATGAAAAGCTTGCGACATTGGGGAAATTGGCCGGGGGAATTGCGCACGAGTTTAATAATCCGTTGGATGGGGTGATCCGTTATACAAATCTCTGTTTGCAGCAAGTCGGTGATGATGGGGTTTTGCGGGGGTATTTGCTGGAGATTAAGCAGGGGTTAAATCGAATGGCCAATATTGTACGAAGTCTTTTGGCATGTTCCAGAGGCGCGGCTCGGGATGGTGTTCAAAAGGTTGAGCCGAATGCGGCGGTTCTTCAGGCCCTGGAGGCTTTAAAAATTGATCTTTCGAGAAAATATATTGTGGTTGAAAAATGTTTATCGGCGGGCTTGCCGATGATTTCTGATTTGGGCATGGAACGTATTGTTGAGAATCTGGTGCGTAACGCGCTGGATGCGGTTCAGGAAACTACGGGGAAAATTATTGTGGGAACCTCTCTTGAGGGCGGGCAGCTGCTTTTGACGGTTGAGGATAACGGATGTGGAATCCGAAACGCAGAGGATGTGGAGAGAATTTTTGAGCCCTTTTATACGACCAAGGGGAGTGAAAAAGGTTGTGGTCTTGGCCTGACAATCGTTTCCGAGATCGTTAAGAGTTATGAGGGGCATATTGATCTTGAAACGGAGCAGGGTCGGGGTACAAAATTTATAATAACGTTACCGATTGAGGGGTAATGATGTTTTCGAAGTCTGATGCCGATTTCAATCTTCTTGTTGTCGATGACGAGCGGATTATTCGTGAGTCTTTGTATGAAATTCTTCGTATCGAAGGATATCAGGCTCATATGGCCTCCTCAGCTGAAGAGGCGCTTGAAATGATGCGGGATAAGAAGTTTGATATAATTTTAACGGATTTAAAGCTTCCTAAAATGACCGGGATTGGGCTGTTGGAAGAGGTTAAAGCGGCGTCGCCGGAAACAGAGGTTATTTTGATTACCGGTTATGGTTCGATTGAAAGTGCTGTTGAGGCGGTTAAAAAGGGTGCGTATAATTACATTACCAAGCCGGTTAATGATGAAGAAATTAAATCATGTATTCTAAAAATTATTGACCATAAAAAGGTGGTGGATGAAAATCGCCGTCTTCGTCTTCTTTTGGAGGAATCAAATCCGAAGTCCTGCGGCAAGATGATTGGCTCCAGTTCAAAGATGCAGAAAGTTTATCACATTATCGAATCTGTGGTGAATTCTAACGCAACAATCCTTGTTACGGGGGAAAGCGGGACGGGAAAAGGGTTGGCGGCGCGTGCGATTCATGCAATGGATCAGGGGCGGAACGATAAGCCTTTTGTGGAGATTAGTTGCGGGGCATTATCAGAGACCCTTCTGGAGAGTGAGCTGTTCGGTCATGTCAAAGGGGCCTTTACCGGAGCGATACGGGATAAAGAAGGCCGGTTTGAATATGCCCGGGGGGGGACGGTTTTTCTTGATGAGATTGATTCATTTTCTCCGATGCTTCAAGTTAAGCTTTTGCGGGTTCTTCAGGATGGGGTTTTTGAACGTGTGGGAGATAATATTACACGTAAGACAGATGCCCGGATTATTGTTGCCACAAATCGATATCTTCCGGAGCTTGTCGATGAGGGAAAATTTCGTGAAGATTTGTATTATCGTATTAATGTGATCTCGGTTATTATGCCGCCCTTGCGGGAGCGAAAAGACGATATTGATATGCTGATGGGGCATTTTCTTGCAATTTATAATGCGAAAAACGGCAAGAAAATTGCTGATTTTTCTGATGAGGTTAAGCGGATGTTTTCTGATTATTCTTGGCCTGGCAATATTCGTGAGCTGGAAAATGCGATTGAGGGAGCGGTTATTATGTGTCGGGAGGGTTTGATTGAAGAATGGGATATCCCGAATCGCTCCAAGTTTTCTGACGCGCAGGCGGAAGATTTAGAGTCGGCTCCGAAGCGTGGCGTGAAGTCTTTGCGGGAAGGAATGGAGCGTCCGGAGCGAGATATGATTCTCGCGGCTCTGGAAAAGTGCTCCTGGAATCGCAATAAAGCGGCAGCGGATTTGGGAATTAATCGCACAACGTTGTATAACAAGATGAAGAAATATCAGATTCCTTTTCGTGGGGGGAGAGGGCGATCATGAATGATGATAAAAAAATTGTTCAGGATATTTTTTCAAAGGAGCGGTGGCTTGTTCCGTTGGAACGGTTTATCCAGGTTCTGAACATTAATATATTCGTTGTGGATGCATTCGGTGATCCGATTATTCATCCTTGCGGTACTTCGAGGGGGGAAGAATATGGTTGCCGGATTCTGACGAGTTTTTTAGGGTTTGCCGATGAGGTTGATCGGCAACGTGATTTTATGAGTTTTTTTTCGCCATTTGGTGAGTATTTTGAGTATCAGTCTCCAATCGGATTGCATGCCTTTGCAATTCCTTTGAAAATTTATGGAAGAATTGTCGCGTATATGGTTCTTGGTCCGGTTATTGTAGGTCGGCGATTAAAAGATGAGGAATATTTGTCGATTGCGGCGCGAGAAGGGATGGATGTTGAGGCGTTGCTGGATCAGATTGGAGGGGTTAAGGCTGTCTCATATTTGACGGTAACAGCTGTTTTGGATCTTCTATTTGCGATTACTAAAGACTTTATTGAAATCGGATTAGAAAATAGACGTCTTAAAAAGCAGGGGTTGGCCAGTCCAAGGGCCTTGGTGTCGGATTCTTTTGTGGCTGAGGCGGAGACGATGTATAAGCGAATTCATTTTGATGAATTGTTGGTCTCGATTCTGGATGTGGCATTGCAGTTGACAAAGGCCGAGGTTGGGTCGATCATGATCCGTGATGATAAAACAGATGAAATGATGATTCGGGTTTCGCGTGGATTGAGTGATAAGTGGGTTAAGGCGGCGAGGGTCAAAATAGGAGAGGGTATAGCCGGAACAGCGGCTAAAGAAAATCGGTGTTTTATTATGGAGGGCAAAAATGGAAGCAGGGAAGTTGCGCCTTTTTTGCATCGTCCGGAGATTACGGAGTCGATTGTAATGCCGATAGCAAATGAAAATCATGTTTATGGGGTGATCAGTATCCATAGCAAAACGGGGCGTTCAAAAATCAAAGACAATTCCGGCCATTTGGTCGGTCTTTCAAGATTATTATCTACGGCAGTTTTTTCTTAGCCTGGTGGTTCAAAGGCAATTTAATCTAAAAATTTCTGTATTAAAAAAGTGTGAATATATAAAGTGAAGAATAATATTATGATCATATGCTCAAAACAATGCTAGGGTATTTATGAGCAAATGCTCATAAACAATAAGGGTTAATGTTATGAGATCATCAGGACGTCCTAAAAAAGTTCGATATGTTCAAAAGATGCCTAAATCGGTTCATTTTAGCCCAAGGGGAAATCCTGGGCGCCCGGATGAGGTTGTGCTCGATATTGATGAATATGAAGCGTTAAAATTGGCAGATTATCAGGGATTTGACCAGGCACAAGGTGCTGAAATTATGAAAATTTCGCGGCCAAGTTTTGGTCGTATGTTGAGGCAGGCGCGCAAGAAGGTTGCCGATGCTCTTGTAAATGCCAAAAGTTTAAAAATCCGATTGGGAAAGGCGCAAATTGGTGTGCGTAAAAAAGATTTCTGCCGGGAGACTTTTCAGAAAGAATTAAAAGATTTTTCTCAAAGACAACAGATTGTTGCGCGTGACATGCGCCATATCAGAGAAATTGATCGAGGAAGAGCGGTGGGCGATGTTTAGTCGACTCAATTTTAAGGGCTTTTTAAAACATCTTTTATTTCTTATAATATACGTTATGTTAACTAGGAAATAAATAATATAAATAAAATTCTTCTAGCTTGAATTGTTTAAATTGAAGATACGTCCTGGATGATTATTTTTCTTCTTTGATAACGGCTTTGATAATTTTTTGTTCCGGATTAGGCCGATCGCCTGGGCCTTTTTTGCATGTTTCAATTTTTTTAACAACATCCATGCTGGCTGAATCACTCACTTCACCAAAAATGGTATGATTCATATTGAGCCACGGAGTTGAAACTGTTGTAATAAAAAACTGGCTTCCGTTGGTATTGGGGCCGGCATTGGCCATAGCGAGAAGTCCGGGACGATCAAATGTGACGGATGGGCTGACTTCATCTGCAAAAGGTCTTCCCCAGATACTTTCGCCTCCCCTGCCGGTTCCGGTTGGGTCTCCACCTTGAATCATGAAATTTTCGATTACGCGATGGAAGATAATGCCGTCATAATACCCTTTTTTGATAAGACCAAGGAAATTTTCGCAAGCTTTTGGGGCGATTTCAGGAAATAGTTTTATTTCAATGTTTCCTTGAGTCGTTTCCAGAATAATAATTGGATTTAGATCCATGCTCTTGTCTCCTTGTTGTTGGGCGTAAGTCGAAGTTGAGATTGTGAATGCTCCTAATAGGGCAAGACTAAGAATGCTGAGTAAAAACGATTTCATGCTGTTTTCTCCGGTAATGCGTGGTTGATATTAAGATTCTTTGTTTTTTTCGGAATCGTCATCAGTAGCATCGTCTGTCGTATTGATGGTTTCGTTGTCCTGAGTCGAGCTTAATTCCTCTTCAATCTGGCGAAATTGCTGTTCAATATCTTTAAAAATATCAGGATTTAAATGGGCCTGCTGGTCTTTTTCGTCAGGAGTATTTCCGTCATGGTCTTCATTTGATATGTTGTCTTGTTGTTTGGGATCACCCTCAGCCGCAAGCTCGTCTGCAGAAGATTTTTGATCAGTTTCTGAGGCATTCGGATTGTCTTGAGAAGACATTTTTTCCAGCGGAGCGGCATCTTGTTCATAATTTTCTTCGAGATTTGAAACAGGATCGAGATTGAGAGATGATGTCGTTGCGTTATCCGGTTGCGCTGCTGCAGAGGCCTCTTCAGGGAGAGATCCCTCGGGATCATTGGGGATGTTTTCTATGGGTGTCTCCTCCCCATTTTTTTTAGAGCGGTCATCCGTTGGAGTGCCGGCTTGTGTATCATCAAGGCGCATTTCACTGTTGGGCAGCGTTGTTTCCGGCTCGTTTGTTGCGCCGACGCCAGGATCCGGATCTTTTTTCGAGAGTTTGGTGATTTGAGAGTCTTTTTGTGTGCATAAAGTTTCAAGTTGTTGAATTTTTTCTTTTAATTGCGTGATACGACTCTGATGGGATTGATTTTCTGTTTTTGACGTTGTAAGTTCAATTTGAATTTGTTTGGCATTTTCACGAACATCCTTAAGCTCTTTTTCAAGAAGGTCTTTAATTTTATTGAACTCTTTTCGATGTTTGCGTTCTTGATCAAGTTCCTTAATGGTTTTTTCAAGTGCGGCATTTTTTTCTGCGATGAGCTGTTCGGATTTTTGATTTTTTTCAGTCAGATCTGCAGCAGCTTTTTGAAGTTCATCAACTTTGACGGCAAGTTCGACATTCTTTTCGACATCATCCCCCATTGTATTGTTGTCAAGGCGTAAGGACGCTGTTCCGGATTGTTGTGGTGGATGCAGCTGATCCGGCGGGTTGAGCGGCAGGGAGACATCAGGTTTTTTGGATTGAATCAACGATTTTAAGAATGAGACAATGGTCGCCCCTCCTTTTTTTATTGAAGGATGGGATCGCTTCGTGGCGGATTCTGTTTCAAGTCCTAATCGATCCAAAAGTCCGGCAGCCGTGACGGGATCCTCTGCCTGTTTTGCAACATCCTCCTCCATATCCTGTTCTTTCCATATCAGATAAAAGACACAAATCAGGGCTGCCAGCACAACTGCAGTGATGATATAAAAAATAAGCACAGGCTCCCTTTCTGTTGAGGATTACGTCATAATAATTTTATTTATTATAGCGAAGTTTGTTGTTGTGTGAATATTTTATTCCGGGAATTTTAGATCTTTGATTGCGGTTTCGACAACGGCAATGTCCCAGCCTTGCGCCACAATTGTCTTGATATAGTCATTTTTTGTCTGGCCGTTCGGTATGGGGTGGTCCTTCAGATAATGTTGTAGAATTTTTAAGTTGAATCGCTGCGCGGAAGAAAGACGCCAATGGATTGGATTTAAAGTTTCCGGGCGATTAAGAACGAAAAAGATTCCCGCCATGATCAACGGAAGACAGAGAATCAACAAGGAACTGTAAAACAGATTCGGTGAGGATGTTCCCAGAATAAATGCCGCGGTTCCCCAAAAGGCATCAAAAAGATAGTGGCTTACCAGAACTGGAATTAAACCGAATCGCAGATAGATCAGTGAAATAACAATGCCAAGGCATGTCGTTTCAAAACCGCGGAACCACATTGGATAGATCGGATAACTGGTATGGCCGAATCCCCAAATCAGGCTGGAAAGGATTACGGCCAGCGCGGTATTTTTTAAGAATTTGGTGCCCAGGCTAATTCCGAACAGCCGGAATAATGTTTCTTCGGAGAGACTGGCGGAGAGTGCAAGGACAAAGGCGGGAAAGGCGGGAATATAACTGGAGGTAAATGAGGTCATCCAGAGATATTCAGTCCAAACGCCGAAAAAACGTTCGCCTACTTGAAATAAAATCGACTGCAATCCCAGCAGGATGATTACTCCGAGATAGCCGAGTAAAATCAGAGACGCAACATTTCGTGAAAAAAATGTTGAGCGGATATGATGAAGCAGTGTTTTCTCACGATCATCGGGGAATTGCTCGAAATGAAGCAGTTCCCCCGCCAGAAACGGCATGGCAAATGTAATCGTGATCATAAAAATATCAATGATCTGCCCGGAAAAGAAACGCCAAAGATATGACATCATCGATGATGTCGTTGGATAGTCAAACAAAATATATTCCAGACCGTCAAGATAGACAAGAACATTGATGGCGAATAGTATTGAGACAATCGTCAGAACCGGTTTCTTTAGAAAGTGCAGGATGAGGCCGTGTCGTCGATTGATGACGAAAAAGATGGATGCGGCCAGGAGAAAAAGAAATGTTCCGCGAAAGACGATTCCCAGGTTTTTTCCGGTATTCTGGATGCGTTGAATGGCGCGGTTGAATTCTTCAGGTATTTTAAGTTTTTGTTTTGTGTAAGATAAGATGTCTTGACCGGATACAGTCGCTCCGGTTAAAAGTCTGGCCTGCCCGGATTCTTGCGGGGTTTCATTCCAGGGGATTGAGACGGATTTATGCGCCCATTCAAATGTATAGTCGGTTCTGTTGTCGCGAATTTTTGCCAGATTGCTGACATTTTCATAATCATTTTCCCGGAACCCGAATCGTGATTCAAGGAATGCGACCGCTTTTTGTCGGGCAGCCTCTCTCCCCTGATCTTCTCTGGCGGCTGTAGACTTTAGAGTGTGAGAAAAAGCGGTTACTTCACCGGTTGCCGCACTCACGGTAACATAAAATTGTTCGACAGTATTTTCTTTGAAAAATCGGACTTTCCAGAAAAAGAGTTCAAATCCATGACTCTTAAAAAAATGAAGTTCTTCGGCAAGACCGATGGACTTTTGGAGATACCGGTCGGCCGTGCGGCGGCCGCTAAAGACAGTTGCCGTCACGTAATCTTCAACCGGTATTCCCAGGTCATTTTCAAGATAAGTTTTAGCGATTTCCCGGGCCTGGGATCGGCTGACTTTCAGTTGAGTAAATGAAAAATGCGGGTAGGTAAAACGCATCCAGACGGAAAAAGAGATGGCGCTGAGAATAAGGAGAACAATCCAATGCTTTCGATGGATGCGCATAGTGGTTTATAAAAGATTTAAGACCTCTTTGGGGAGGCGTTTGAGTTCCTGGCTCCCAAGAATTTTGATCGACCACTTGAGAATCTCGAGTTTCTGAGAAAGCCGTTTGGATGGTTCAGTTATCTTTGCGAGCCGTCTTCGGGATAAGAAAAGGACTTTCCGCAGTGTATTAAAAACAACCCGTGCTTCCCTGGCTCGATTATTTCCTTTTTCAATGATTTGGTTGATCGCCGCATAGGCCGAGTCGTTGACCGTATCATTATAATAATCAAGTTTTTGAATCAACCGCGGCATGAGTTGATTAAAGTATTTATAACGATCCATGAGGCAAACGGAGTGGAGAATTTCTTCTTCGACGAAAGCGGAGTCGGTTCGATTGAGCTGTCTGAGCAGAATCGCAATGGCATCTTGTTTTTCTTTGGAGAAAATCGTCAAGGCGTATTTTTCACGGAAGGCGCGAACAGCGGCTGCGACTTTGATATCATCCAAAGTCTCATCCTGAATCATAATTAACAGAGTCTCCATGGAGTGTTCTTTGTAGGACCGGGTAAACCCTTCCAGAAGCAGTGCATCATCAAAAATAACGTTGTTGATGGCCTGGGAAAAGTTCTTTAATGGAGTCGTCGGCGCCGCTTTTTTCTCGGGGGTTTCATCGGAGTTCTTTTTCGGGTTTGATATTGCGGAGATCGGCGCAGAAGTCTCATCGGACATCTCCTGGGCTTGCGCACGAGAGATTCCCGGCGAGATGGCGGTCAAAATTAATCCGGTTAGGATCCAGTGATGCAACAACGAAAATCGGTTGACGGTCTTCATGCAACAAACTCCATGGTAAAATCAATTGTTGGCGGTGAATGCGTTAAGGCGCCGATGGAAATCCGATCAACGCCGGTTTTAGCGATATTACGGACTGTCTTGAGATTTACCCCGCCGGAGGCTTCCAGAAGACATAATTTTTTTAAGCGGTTACGTTTTGCGACGGCCTTGCGCATTCGGGCGCAATCCATATTATCCAGCAAGATGATATCCGGTTCGGCTTCCAGCGCATGATTAAACTCTATCATATTATCAACTTCCACACAAATTTGCTTATGGGTCCTTCGGCGTACGCGTTCAATGGCTTCCTGAATCGGGGCCTCACGTTCATGGGCGATGCGATGGTTGTCTTTAATCATCACCATTTCATTGAGGTTAAAACGATGATTGATGCCTCCCCCAGTCCGGACAGCCATTTTTTCCAGGACGCGCAGGCCGGGGGTTGTTTTCCGAGTATCCAAAATTTGCACTTTATACGGTTTGACGTTCTCAACATATTGATGTGTCAGGGTTGAGATGCCGGAGAGATAGGACAAAAAATTCAGGGCGGTCCGTTCTCCTGATAACAGCGCCCTCGTTTTTCCTTTCAGGGTGATGATCTTGTCATTGCGGGTGGCGAGATCTCCATCGTATTTATAGCATGTCACCTTCATCGTCGGATCCAGCAGTCGAAAAATCCGTTTGACGATATTCGCGCCGCAGATCAGGGCCTTTTCACGTGTCATGATATAGGCCTCGGAAACTTTATGTTTATCGAATAAGATATTGGTTGTCAGATCCCGATCGCTGAGATCTTCTTTCAGCGCCCGGAGAATAACCTTGTTGATTGCTCGCTGCATACGATCCTCTGGTTTTTATTTAAAATTTTCGACAACATCTTTCAGGTTGCGGATTTGAAGATGGTATTCTTCAAGACGTTGTTTATCTTTTTTGATGATGTCTTTCGGGGCTTTTTTCAGAAAGCCTTCGTTTGCCAACCGTTTTTCAATGCCGTCCACAGCTTTGGTAAGGCTTGTAATTTCGTTTGTCATTCGTTGTTTTTCTTGTGCAATATCTACAAGCGTTCCCAACGGAACACAATACTTCAGATCTCCGACCACTCCGCTGGCTGCATTGGAAATTGTGGTATCGGTAGCGTTGAACGAGACTGTGTCGCTTTTGATCAAGGCGGCCATGAGGGGCTCGGTTTGAGAGATCCATGTCAATGTTTCCGGGTTTTGCGAGCTGATATGGATATCGGTGGCTTGGTGGGGTTTAACGCCCCATTGGGCCCGGCAATTTCGGATTTGAGTAATCAGTTCCATAAAAAGGGTCATTTTGGCCTCGGCATCGGGATCAATGAAGTCCGGTTTGACGCAAGGCCAGGATTCCTGTGACAGGCATTGCGTCGAAATTCCCAGATGCGACCAGACTTCCTCAGTGACAAAGGGAATAAACGGATGCAGCATCCGGATCGATTCCTGCAAAACGGCAAAGGCGACACGTTGAATCAAGGGCTGATCAAATTGACGTTTGATAATTTCAAGATACCAATCGCAGAAATTTTTCCAGAAGAAGTCGTAAACCAGGCTTTCGGCCTCGGAAAACCGGAATTGTTCCAGAGCCGTGTCAACGGCCGCTACGGTGCTGTAAAGCCGGGAAATGATCCATCGTGACGGAAGATCCAGGGTCTGCGGATCAATACTCTTTAAATCGGAATGGCGGTGATCCGGAGCCGTGTTCATCAAGACCAAACGGCTGGCATTCCAGACTTTGTTGGCAAAGTTTCGCCCGATTTCAAATTTATCCTTGGAAACATAGATGTCTTGTCCGGAGTTAATAATAAGGCTGAAGCGCAGGGCGTCGGCCCCGTATTCATTGACAATCTCAAGCGGATCAATGGCATTGCCCAGTGATTTGGACATTTTGCGTCCCTGGGGATCCCGCACGGTTCCGTGGATCACGACTTTTGAAAACGGGATCTCGCCGATAAACTCCAGTCCGGCCATAATCATCCGTGCGACCCAAAAGAAGATGATTTCAGACGCGGTAAACAGAGATTGCGTTGGATAAAAATAATGAACATCCTCTCTGCTCTGCGGCCATCCGAAGGTGGCAAACGGCCAGAGCCATGATGAGAACCAGGTGTCCAGAACGTCTTCATCCTGCTGCAGTTGACGGCTGGCGCATTTGGGACATTGATCCGGATCTTTTTCGCGGACAATGATTTCCTGGCAATCCTGACAATACCAGACCGGAATTCGGTGTCCCCACCAGATCTGACGGGAGATACACCAGTCCCGGATATTTTCCAGCCAGTTGCAGTAGACCTTGGTCCAGCGATCCGGATAAAATTTAACTTTTCCGTCTTTGACGACATCCAGCGCGGGTTTGGCCAGTGGGGCCATTTTGACAAACCATTGTTTGGAAAGATAGGGTTCGACAACGGTATGGCATCGGTAGCAGTGTCCCACAGCATGCTGATGCGCCTCGATTTTGTCCAGGACCTTGAGTTCCTTGAGCATTTCAATGATGGCCTCTCTCGCCTCAAACCGGTCCATGCCGGCAAAGGTTTCACCGGCCTCATCATTCATGCGTCCGTCCGGATGCATCACGTTGATGAGCGGAAGGTTATGACGGCGTCCCATGGCAAAGTCGTTAGGATCATGCGCCGGGGTGACCTTGACCGCTCCGGTTCCGAATTCCGGGTCGACAAAATCATCGGCGATAATCGGAATTTCACGGTTGACCACCGGAAGAATCAGGGTGGTGCCGATGAGATCGGTATATCGGGGATCATTGGGGTTGACCGCAACCGCGGTATCGCCCAGCATGGTTTCGGGACGGGTTGTCGCAACGGTCAAATAGCGTTTTGGTTGATCTTTGAAATAATACCGGATGTGATACAGGGCTCCCTGATGCTCCTGGTGCTCGGCTTCTTCATCCGATAAGGCCGTTTGACAGCGAGGGCACCAGTTGATGATATATTCTCCCTGATAAATCAGGCCTTTTTTGTAAAGCGAAACAAAGACATGGCGCACGGCGTCGCTATAACCGTCGTCCATCGTAAAGCGCAATCGATCCCAATCACAAGAGGATCCGATGGTTTTAAGCTGATTGATGATGGTATCCCCATAGGATTGTTTCCAATCCCAGAGCCGCTCCAGAAGTTTTTCCCGTCCTAAATCGTGACGGGTTTTTCCTTCTTTGGCCAGTTGTTTTTCGACCACATTCTGTGTGGCGATTCCGGCATGATCGGTTCCGGGCATCCAGCAGGTTTCAAATCCGCTCATCCGTTTGTAACGGATAAGAATATCCTGCAGGGTATTATTGAGCGCGTGTCCCATATGCAGGATGCCGGTGACATTCGGCGGTGGAATCACGATCGTATACGGTTGTTTATCGGGATTGACTTTTCCGTGAAAAACATGTTGCTCTTCCCAGAATCTCGTCCATTTTTTTTCGACAAGACGAAAATCAAAACGCGTTGACATCTCAGACATACAGTAACAACCTTCTTATGGAATTAATTTTTATAGGTTTTCAAAAGCTTATATTCAATACTATCGGTCAAAGCTTCCCAGCTGGCCTGGATAATATTTTCATCGACACCGATGGTGGTCCAGGAATCCTTTCCGTCCTGGGATTCAATCAGAACACGCACTTTGGCGGCGGTGCCTTCTTTGGTGTCCAGGACGCGGACCTTAAAATCCCGCAGGTGCATTTCATTGAGCTTGGGATAAAATTCTTCCAGGGCCTGACGCAACGCGCGGTCCAGAGCGTTGACAGGACCATCTCCATCCGCGGCACTGAATTTTTCCTGGCCATTGACGGAAATACGAATGGACGCCTCGGCAAACAGTTTGCCGTCGAAGCGTTTTTCGTTGAAGACTTTAAATCCTTCCAGCTTAAAAAATGGTTTATAGTGCTTCAGATGACGTTTGATGAACAGCTCAAACGAGGCATCCGCGGCCTCAAATTGATATCCGGCATGTTCTTTGATCTGAAGTTCTTTTAATAATTTTTTCGCCTCCGGAGATTTTTTATCAATACGGACATTGAGTTGCTCGGCCTTCATGACGATCGGCATTTTTCCGGCGAGTTCCGAGGTTAGAAATCGTCGGTGATTTCCGACGGTCTCCGGAATGATGTGCTCATAGGCCGCCGGTTTTTTGAGAACCGCATCAATATGGACCCCTCCTTTATGGGCAAAGGCTGAATGTCCGACGAACGGGTGGTTATCCGCCAGTTTGGTGTTGCTGACTTCACTCAAGAAATATGAGGTTTCGGTCAGGCTTTTAACATTTTTTGACGGGATGGATTTATATTCCAGTTTGGTCTCCAGGATACCGATCACCGTGCCCAGATCGGTATTGCCGCATCGTTCGCCCAAGCCGTTGAAGGTTCCTTGCACCTGAACGCAGCCGGCTTCAATGGCCGCGATGCTGTTAGCGACTGCGAGATCCAGATCGTTATGGCAATGGATTCCCAGGGGAGTGTCAATGTGTTCCCGAACTGCCTGGATGATTTCAAAGACCTCTTCCGGCAAGGTTCCGCCGTTGGTATCGCACAGGATCAGGCATTCGGCTCCGGCGTCACGGGCCGCAGACAATGTCTGAAGGGCGTAATCGGGATTGGCTTTATACCCGTCGAAGAAGTGTTCCGCATCATAAAAAACTTGCCGTTTTTTCTTCTTCAGAAAAGCCACGGAGTCTTTAATCATGGCAAGGTTTTCATCCAGAGTGGTTTTAATCACGTCGGTTACATGCAGGTCCCAGGTTTTTCCGAAGATGGTGATGATCGGGGCCTGGCTCTTGACCAGTTCTTTTAGATTAAAGTCTTGTGCGGCTTTGATTCCGGCCCGGCGTGTGGATCCGAAAGCGGCAATCCTGGCGTGGCGCCATGCATGGTCTTTTGCCATTTTAAAAAACTCTTTGTCTTTCGGATTGGAACCCGGCCAGCCGCCTTCAATATAATGCACGCCGAGCTGATCGAGCCGCTGCGCGATCTTAAATTTATCATTCACGCTGAACGATATCCCTTCGGTCTGGGATCCGTCGCGTAATGTGGTGTCGTAGATGAAAACCTTTTTTGCCATGGAAGTGCCTTTGTTGAAATCCCTTACAGTTAGATTTTGTGCAAGTGAAACGTCTTGTGCAACGCCCGGACCGCTTTGTCTGTGGACTTTTGGTCAATAATACAGGAAATGCTTACCTCAGACGTCGAGATCATATCGATATTAATTTTGTTTTTTGCCAGGGTGTCAAACATCTGCGCGGCGATGCCGTGGTGCGACCGCATTCCCGAACCGATGATAGAAATCCGGGCGATATTTTTATCATGCAGGACGTCTCCGGCGTTAAGCTTTTTGGCGAGGTCTTCTGCAATTTTAATTGTTTTGGCCAGATCTTTTTTGAGCACCGTAAAGGAAATATCTGTGCGCTTGGTGTGAGAGACATTCTGAACGATTGTATCGACGCCGATGCCGGATTGCGAGATGCCTTTAAAAATTTTCGCCGCAGCGCCCGGTTTATCGGAGACATCGCAGATCGTCACTTTGGCTTCAGATTTATTGCAGGTCACACCGCGCACAGCGATTTCTTCCAGTTTTTCAGAATCTTTCATAATCATAGTTCCCTCCTTATTCGAGAAACTCGAGCGTACGTGGATCGGAATATTAAATCGTTTGGCCACTTCAATGGATCGTGCCTGCATGACCTGGGCACCCAGAGCGGCCATTTCCAGCATTTCTTCAAATGTAATTTGTTTGATCTTTCTCGCCCTGGGCTCAATGCGGGGATCGGTGGTATAAATTCCATCGACATCGGTAAAGATTTCGCAGACGTCGGCCTTTAAGGACTTGGCCAGAGCTACGGCGGTTAAATCGGATCCCCCCCGACCCAGTGTGGTGATATCGAGTTCATCGGTTACGCCTTGAAATCCGGCGACGATGACAATTTTGTTTTCTTTAAAGGCCTGCTGAATTCGATGGGCCTCAATGGTCTCGATGCGGGCCTTTGTATGTGCCTTGGTGGTTTTAATACCGACTTGGGCTCCCGTAAATGAGATCGCGTCATGTCCCATGGTCTTGAGTGTGATGGCTAACAGGGCGCAGGAAATCTGTTCTCCTGTGGACATCAGCATATCCATCTCACGATCTGGAGGTGTCGGCGTGATATTAAAGACCAGCTCTTCCAATTCATCTGTCGTGTCGCCCATGGCAGAAACCACAACCGCAATATTATTATTACGGGTTTTGGTGTTCAGGATTCGTTTGGCGACAACCTTAATACGGTCGATGTTCGCGACGGATGATCCTCCGAATTTCTGGACAATGATCTTTTTTTTTCTCATAATCAACCCTTTAAGTTACACGTTCCGGTTGGTAAAGCGCCGCATGAGATCTTCCCCATTTTTTATGACGAGCTTGGCGTCTTTGGCAGAACGTTCATTATAGACATTTTGACCGTTGGAGGCAACAGCTTTTCCATACATCACAAAAGGAATCGGATCGGCCGTGTGGGTGCGTTTTTTGACCGGAGTCGGGTGGTCCGGCAGCACCAGAATGCGCAGATCCGCGTGTGGATCAAAATGATTCAGGACGGTTCCCAGGATCTCGCTGTCAATGGCTTCGATGGAGGAAATTTTGGCCCTGGCATCACCATTATGGCCGGCTTCATCCGGGGCTTCCACATGAATAAATACAAAATCTTTTGTCTCAAGGGCTTTGAGCGCATATTCGGCCTTGCCTTTGTAATTTGTATCATAGTATCCCGTGGCCCCGGGCACGCTGATGACCTCAAGTCCGGCCAAACGTCCGATTCCGTTGACAAGATCCACGGCTGAAATGATGGCGCCATCCAGCCCGTATAATTCCCGAAAGGCCGGAAGTTGGGGTTTGGTCCCCTGTCCCCACAGCCAGATGGATGTGGCCGGATTAACCCCGAGATCGACACGCACCTGATTTGTCGGATGCTGATCAAAAATTTTCTGAGACCGTTCCATGAGCTTGAGCAATGTCAGGGCCTGGGAATTTCCCCGCGGCAGAAACTTGTCGATTTTTTTTCCCAGAATATCATGGGGCGGTGTGCAGTGAACCGCGACATACTGTTTGACGGCATGGGTTTTCAGGACCATCAAATGCCGGTAGCTTTTTCCGGCATAAAACCGGACAAAATCCTCCGGGATATTTTGATTCAACGATTCAATCAAGGTGGCCGCTTCTTCGGAGGAGATATGTCCGGCACTATAATCCTTCATAACATCATCATAGATCGTCACCAGATTGCACCGAAAGACCGTTTCGTCCGCCTCCAGATCAATGCCGAGATTGGCAGCCTCCAGAGGCGCGCGGCCGGTGAAATATTTATCAGGCCGATATCCTAACAGCGACAGATTGCCGATTTCAGATCCGGGATGCATTCCTTTGGGAATACTTTCAAGCAGGCCCAGTTGCCCGTTTTTCGCCAGGTAATCCATATTTGTCGTGCGGGCGGCCTCTAACGGTGTTTTGTGTCCTAATTCGTCAATCGGTTCATCCGCCATCCCATCCGGAACAATGACTATGTATTTCATGATGAAGTCCTCACAAGATCAGGACGGTGTCCTGATTAGGTATTGAATTAAATTACGGCTCATTTTTTGACGAGATCCGGCCTGGGCGAGACATCGTCCGTTATTGTCAAAAAGAAAACCGGTATATCCGTCTTTCAAACTGTTGGCAATCACCGCATCGCAGCGATCTTCCGATAAGAGCCGCGTGGCGGCATTTTTGAGGATCCGTTGTGACGCGGAGGCCGCAAGTTTAAAGCCGACAAGTTTAGCGTTCGGTTGCCGTTGTTTAAAACGGTGGATTAGTTTTTCGGCCGGTTTTAAGGTGATCGTCAGGGTTTTGTCCGAGGATAGCTTCCCTCGAATGCAGCGTTGCGGTTTGAAGTCCGAAACCGCGGCTGCGTGAATAATGAAATGATATGAAGTTTTTAATTCTTGATCCAGCAGGGCCTTAAGCTCATCAAAAAATTGGAAACGCTTGATGCGAAGTCCCGGTGCCGGGGCAAGCGGAAACGGAACCGGTCCCTCCAGCGCGGTGACCCGGGCGCCGGCCTTTAACAGGTCGGCGATGATCGTTTGACCCATACGGCCGCTGGAGCGGTTGCTGATAACCCGCATTGCGTCCAGAGCGACCCAGGTCGGTCCATAGGTCAGCAGAATCTTTTTGTCGTTCAGAGAATTCGGCATGACACGCGATTATAATCCGATAGTTTTTAAAATTGTTTTCAGATCCGGATCAATGGTGACCGGTTCGGCAACCTGTTTGATTGCGATATTGGGATCTTTGAGGCCGTGTCCGGTCAGTGTGCAGACGACACGTGTTCCGCGTGCTTCTTTAAAAAATCCGGCGGCCGTGTATTTGAGCAGACCGGCTACGGATGCGGCTGAGGCTGGCTCGGCAAAGACGCCGGAATGTCCGGCGAGGATTTTGTAGGCCTCAAGGATTTCATCATCGGTGACCATGTCAATCACCCCGTTGGAATCCCGTGCGGCAGTCTCAGCCTGGGACCAGCTGGCCGGGTTGCCGATTCGGATTGCAGTGGCAATGGTCTCGGGATGCTCGACCGGGTGTCCCAGGACGATCGGAGCGGCACCGGCGGCCTGAAATCCCAGCATACGCGGTAATTGAGTGGTGCGTCCGGCCTGTCTGTATTCGTTATAGCCTTTCCAGTAGGCGGTAATGTTTCCCGCGTTGCCCACCGGAATACAGTGAAACTCAGGGGCGTCATCCAGGACATCACAAATTTCAAAGGCGGCACTCTTCTGCCCTTCAATGCGAAACGGATTGATGGAGTTGACCAATTCAACAGGATAGTGCTCTGTGATTTCCCGGACGAGGTTAAGCGCATCGTCGAAATTCCCCCGAATCGGGATGACCTGGGCCCGGTGAATCATCGCCTGGGCGAGTTTGCCCAGAGCGATATTTCCATCAGGGATCAGAACCGCGCATTTCATGGTGCCGCTTCGGGCCGCGTAAGCGGCGGCTGCGGCAGAGGTGTTTCCGGTGGAGGCGCACATCACAATTTTGGCCCCCTTTTCCTTGGCCTTGGAGATCGCCATGGTCATTCCGCGGTCTTTAAAAGATCCGGTCGGATTCATGCCATCATATTTGAGATAGACGTTTAATCCGGTTCGATTCGAAAGATCCTCCGAGTAGATCAGCGGTGTATTCCCTTCTAAAAGGCTGACCACCGGGGTCTTCTCGCTCACCGGCATAAATTCACGATAATGTTCAATGATTCCGTTCCACTTCATCACAGCCTCAAGGGTTAAAGATTTTCGATTCGAATCGCTACAGGACGTTGTTTGATAATGGATAATTTCTTGATTTGTTCCAGGGCCTTTCGCAGCTTTTTCTCCGGAGCGGTATTCGTCAGGATAATCAGCGGCACAACGGATCCGCTTTCATTAGCTTCCTTTTGAGAGACGGAATTGATGCTGATGCCGTTTTTCCCCAACACACCGGAGATTTTGGACAGGATTCCCGGCTGATCCACCGCCATGAAGCGCAGATAGTATTTGCTGGAGATTTCATCCATGCCTTTAAGTCGGAGTCCGGCGGCCTCATTATAATAATTTCCGATAAAACGATCGGCATCGGAATGCGCTCTGGTTACCAGATTGATTAAATCGCTGACCACGCCGGATGCGGCAGCGAATTGGCCGGCCCCTTCTCCGGAAAGCAGGACATCGCCCAGAGGGTCGGCTTCCATAAGCACGGCATTGAGCACGCCGTTAATGGAGGCCAACGGATGATTTTCCGGGATCAGCGTCGGATGGACACGGGCTTCAATCATATTACTATCTTTTTTTGCAATGGCCAGCAGTTTGATCGTTAGTCCCATTTCTTCGGCAAATTGAATGTCCTGATGGGCAATATGGGTGATGCCCTCGGTAAAAATTTCTTTAGGTTTGAGAAATTTCCCAAACGCCAGATAGGTCAGGATCGCCAGTTTATAGGCGGAATCCATGCCGTTAATATCCAGTGTCGGATCGGTTTCGGCAAAACCTTTTTTTTGCGCCAGAGCGACAGCATCATCAAACGAGAGGTTGCTGCAGGACATTTCCGAGAGAATATAATTGCAGCTTCCGTTAATGATGCCGTGAATCGCTTTAAACTGATTTCCGGCCAGTCCTTCTGTCAGGGTCTTGATAATCGGAACGCCGGCCTGGACAGCGGTCTCAAAATAGATGTTTTTGCCATGCGCCTGGGCATGTTGAAATAATTCTTTTCCGTATTCGGCAATCAGTGCCTTGTTGGCCGTGACCACATGTTTGTTATGTTTCAGGGCATCCGAAACGAATTCTTTAGCCGGATGAAGTCCGCCGATCAATTCAATGACAATATCAATATCGGGATGGGCGGTAATTTCGGATGCGTCACAGGTCAAAAGGGCTTTGCCCAGTCCGGATGGTTTCTTTTTTTTGAAGGCCAGGTCGCAGACTCCGGCAATTTCAAAGGTCACCCCGAATTTGTCCCGGATATAGGCACGTTTTTGTTTTAAGAGTTTAATAACACCGGAACCGACATTGCCGTATCCGATCAGACCGAGTTGAATTTTATTCATAAGTATTCTCTTTGTTTGTAAAAAAATCGACACTTTCGGTTAAGATATCCGCCGCTTCCTGGGATAAATCCAGGAATTGAACACGGGTTTCGTAGATAATATCTTTGGCCCGTTCATGGGACTGCAGGACCTCTCCCTGCATCTTGGTGACATTGGAAAAAAATGGAGATTTGATTTCGAGAATTAAGATGGTTCCCGGCTGAAAGGCCTGGTCCGTAACCAGGCAGAGTCCGCCGCGGGAAATATTTTTTAATTGTGTTGCAGAAAATTTTCGATCGGGATGCCTGGCATCATAATAATTTAAAATGAAATGTTTTTTGATTCGCGTATATTGTCGGCGCTCTTCATACGATTCGCTCATGGGAGCCCCTTTCGTGGAAACAGGTTTGAGAATCAATTTCAAAATCAGGATTCAAGGAGATATGGAGAAAAGTTTTAAACACCCTTGAGATCAAAATAATGGTCGGAGCGGACGGATTTGAACCGTCGGCCTCTTGTACCCCATACAAGTGCGCTAGCCAGCTGCGCTACGCTCCGAAAAAATCGTATTTTAGCAAAAAAATTAAAATAATAACGGATTTTTATCTATATATTTAGGAATAAAGTTTTTAAATTATACAATAAACACAGTATATTGCAAAGAAAATTGTCGGAATTTCTTTTGCTCCGGCGCGACGGAACTATTCGGATTTGACGCTTCGTTTCATCAGGTGTTGAACTGCTGTCAGAGGTTTTTTGTGATGATAGATAATCCGGTAAACCTCATGGGTGATCGGCACCTCAATATGGTGGGATCGGGCCAGACGGTCAATGGCCCGGCAGGTCTCGACGCCTTCAGCGACCATCGTCATGTTCTTGAGAATACTTGCAATGGATCGTCCGCGGCCGAGTTGTTCACCGACAGAACGGTTGCGGCTTCGAGGGCTGAAGCATGTTGTGACCAGGTCTCCCAATCCGGTCAGGCCGGCAAAGGTCCGGGATCGAGCACCCAGGGCCGTGCCTAAACGGGACATTTCGGCCAGACCGCGGGCCAGGAGTGCGGATTTGGTATTGGTGCCGAATCCCAAACCATCGCATAAACCACAGGCGATGGCGATCACATTTTTCATACTCCCACCCAGTTCAACCCCGATGATGTCGGTGTTGGTGTAGATACGGAAGGTTTCGGAATGAAAAATAGACTGCAGGTATTTTGCCAGCGTGATGTTTTTTGAGGCGATAACGGCACTCGATGGGATTTTATTCGCCACTTCCATTGCGATGGTCGGTCCGGACAGAACCGCCAGTGGGACACGTCCCAAATGATTGTGGATGAGTTGAGACATCCGTAACAAGTGCCGGTTTTCAATGCCCTTGACGATGCTCAGGATCTTTTTTCCCCGAAGATTATAGACCGCAATTTTTTTTAGAACATCTTCGAGATATTGCGACGGGGTCGAGAGAACAATAATTTCGGCTGACGTGACAGCGGACTCAAGGCATGTGGTGGCCTGAATTTTACGCGGAAGTTTGATGCCGGGAAGAAATCGTTTGTTTTCACGATCCCGGGTCAGCTGTTCAATATTATCAGGGAATGCTCCCCACAATGTGGCGGGGATGCCTTTACGTGCCAGATGGACGGCCAGGGTTGTTCCCCAGCTTCCGTCTCCAATAAATGAAATACGAGGATGATTGTGCGGCATTTGTGATCCTTTCCGTGAAAACATATTATATCTTTTCCTTTTCTTCATGCAAGGGCTATGGTATAAAATAAAAAATTTCCGAATAGTCTGATAAAAATCATGAAAATTAAACCCGCAACGATCATCCTGACCAGCCTGGTGTTTTTTATTCTGCTGGGGCAAATTTATTGTTTGGCCCGGGTTCCGTCAGTGATTGATTTTCTTCTATCGCTGGCTCAGATGTCCCTGGGGGAATTTGCTTTTAATTTCGTTTCGGGACTCACATTCAAATCTCCATTTGACAGTAATCGCCAAATTCCATTTTTTGCTATCGCAGGATTTACGGTTTTAATAACGTTTTATGTGCTGTTGATTAAGAAAAATTTGAGGAACGAGCCCCGGCGTCCCGGCGTCCCGGATCTGATTCAGATTTGTTTGGTGATCGTGATGATTATGACGTCAGTGCGCACAGCCGCCCTGCTGTTGCTGGCGACAGATTCAATCAGTAGTTATGGAACAATGACACCGGACGAGCGCCTTATAAAAGATTATCAGGCATCGTATCAGTTTAGCCGTATGCTGTCCGGTCACGGCCGGGTCAGGGTGATTTCAGGATATGAAGGTATTAAGGATTTGCAATTCCGCATGCAGTTAGCATATTTTTTGTATCCGTTGGATGTCCGGGGCATTCATCCGGGGCCGACTCAAGCGTGTATCATTGTTAATAAAGAAAATGCGCGGCATTATGTGCCGGAAGATTTTTATGTCGTGAAGCAGTGGGATGATCGCACATTGATTGCGTTTCGTAAATCGGAGTCTCCATAATGATATCGTCAATGAATCTTGTTTTTGTTTTGGCCCTCCCCCTTTTGTCCGGAGCGTTATTGTTCAAGATTTTGCTGAGGGAAACGAACACCGGGCCGGGTCTTGCAGTCTTTGTGTCGTATGGTCTGGGGATGGGGCTTTTAGCGCATTGTATGTTGTGGATGGCGTTTTTCAGGATTCCCTATGATATGGCAATGATTACGGCCGGCTTGCTGATTATTATTTCGATCCTTTGGATATGTCTTGTGAAGGTTTTCAAGGTTCGGTGGAGCCCGGTTTCCGGCAATCTTTTCATAAGTCGATCGCGCGATCAAAATGCCGGGCTGATGATTTTTTGGGGTGCTATCACGCTGATGACGTTATTTTATATTTGGGTGCGGTTGTTTATTGTGCCGGTTACGGGATGGGATACCCTCGCCACGATTTTGTTTAAGGCGAAGGTCTTCTTTTTCAGGAGAAGTCTTGATGATTTAAGCCGTTTGCCCCATTCGACGTATCCGTTGCAGATGTCCTTTGCTGTTACCTGGCTTTCTCTTGTGCTGGATCGCTGGAATGAACAAATGACGGCTGGATCGATTTTTTTCGGATATATTTTGTCATTTCTTGGTGGAGCCTGGTTTTTTCTCAAGCGTATGGGGGTCTCTCGTTCCTGGACGGCTATGTTTATTGGGTTCGTCATTTCATCAAATTTTTTTTTGGTCCACTTTTCCGGATTTTACGGTGACTTTCCGCAGGCGTATTATAACTTTTTTGTTTTTGCCTGCTTGGTTTTATGGGTTCAAGAACGTCGGAGCGCATGGTTATATCTTGCGGCCGTTCTCTCCGGGATGGGCGCATTTATCAAGCTGGAAGGTCTGCTCTATAGCGGAATTCATTGCCTGACCGTTTTTGTGATGTTATGGCGGTCTTCGGGGTCGCGCTCATGGAGAACGATTGCGGCAAAGATGGGAATTTTTCTTGGAATTCTTGCTGTCTGGATCGTGCCGTTTTTAGTGTATAAACAATTGGTTCTCCCTCCTTTGCCGGTAACGGATCAAAATTTCAATTTTTCTATGATCCGGCCGGAATTTTCGATCGGGAAATTCGGGATGATGGTGTGGGTCCTTTGGGCTGATCTCCTCTTTTCCGGGAATTGGAGTCTGATAACGGTGATCTTTTTTTTAACGTTGTGCATGGTTCCGCTTGAACGTTATCGACAACGGCCGGAGCTGGGCATGATCCTCTTTTCATTGGGAATTTTTTTGACTATGGTGATCGCTGGATTTTCCAGCACTCGTTTTTACTATGATGTGATTGATGCGCACGATCCCATGTCACGGATCCTCATGCATTTTTTCCTTCTGATTCCTCTTTTTATTGTTTTAGTTCTCGGTCGTATGGAGAATCCTGCGCATGATCGTTCCAATGGCCCGTTCAGGGGCGGCGGATCTTGTGCAGGCTAAAGGCCTCGTTGCGGTAGATTTCATAGCTGAGAAAGGAATCCGGCGGGGCGTAATATTTCATAAAGACGATATAATCCGTATGATAGTTTTTGATGGCATTGAAAAGGGCTGACTCAATCGGTTGCTGTGCCAGAACGCAAAACGCTCCAATCTCGTCCAGACGCTTTTTCCATTCCACGCCCGCCTGATAGTCAAATCCGATAATACCGCAGTCGCGGTAGGACATGACCAGACTTCGCTCTGAGTGGATCCGAAACCCGCCCATTTCCATATCATGGGGAACCAGGATGACGGCCTCTTGAGGCGTATGATCCCGCACATAATACTGCATATCAATCCAGTTGCGTTGGAGTTGCCAGAATCCCAGGCCGGTGCGTTCAACATGGTGATAGATTTTCTGGAAGATCATAAAATTGATACCGGAGATGGCAATTTGAAGTCCGACGGCGATGAGTGCCAAGGTGACTTTATTGGCCCGTCGTCTGGTGATATAGATCAGGATGAGTGCTGATGTCAGAATTTCTGCCAGAATGAACGTGTTGTATGTTAATTGGGAATAATGATTTGAGATCAGGTCTTTGAACAGTAATCCGGTCAGCAGAAATGCGCTTAGGAGGCTTGCAATGAGCCAGGATAGTTTTCTTAGCGTAGCGTGCTTTCGCTGCAGCGGCATGCTGAGAATCACTCCCATCAGCAGGACGGCTAATGTCGCTGAATAATTTCCAAAGCGCAGGAAAGGAAAAATCAAAAGGCACAGAAAGAATTTGCGCATGTCACGTTGCGCTAATTCCCGCAAAAAAATAATCAGGTAGCCCCATAAAAAAAACAACATGTATTGAGTGTTTCGAATCAGATTGAGATCCAGAATTAAACGGAACGGTACAAGATAAGAAAAAATAAAGGACAGGCCCAGATAGATCCATCCTCCGATCAAGATAACATGAGTTTTTTTATCCAGTTGAAAACGACGGGTCGACAGACCGTGAAGTAATGTCAGGGCCAGAATCAGACAGAAGACCCCGGCCCGAGTCCAGAATTCGGAAGGGTTTGTCCAGAGCGCGTCGAGACGACTATCCAGAAAAAGAAAATTTTGGGGACAGGCTAATTGGTAGAGCGCAATCCATTCGGACGGGGATGGCTGTGGCTGAGCATGATGCATCAGAAAATATTTTTTACCGGCCCACAACAGAAAGGGCAGCGCGGCAATAAGAAATCCGGCGCAGGATTCGGCGAGGCGCCGCCATTGCCGTTGAAAAAGCAAATAAAGTCCCAGATAGGACATCGGGAAAAGGCTGTAGATCGCATGAAAGTTTGCGGCAAGCCCCAGGAACACGGCAGACGCCAGAAAACGATTACGGAAAAACAAGTAGAGTCCGGCAAAAATAAACGCCAGTGAAAATTCCTGATGGGAAAAGGTGCGGTAAAGAAATTCCTCCACGCGGCCGTGAACCATGATCATCAGGACGCACAGGATAGCTGTCGTCGGTTGCCGGGTAATGCGCAGCCATATTTTATACATAAATAGAAGTAAAATATAACGGCAGACAACAAAAAGAATAAAATAGGCCGCGGGGATCCCGTTAAGGGGAATGACCTTGGCCATCAGGGGATAAAGATAGGACATGAAGCCCTCTTTCAGGGCATTGACATAATAATCATGGGGATAGAGATTCGGATTAATAAGTTTTTTTAAGAGTGGAATTTCAATGTGCTGGTCGTCCCAACCGTAAATATAACCGTTGGTCGCGAAAAATACGGCCAAAAGAAAAAGAGCGATGATCCACTGGTTTTTAAGAAGCTTGATGATGTTCATTTAGCTCCAGATGAAGACCTCACGAAGAACCTGCCACATATATGCCGCGCCCCAGCGCAAGACCTGGAGTTTACGCTCTCCCCCTTCTCGTGCGGGTTCGTCTCCCGGGATTTCCGCGATCTTTAGATTCCGTTTGGCAGCCCGGATTGACAACAACGGTTCCCAGCTGATTTGTGTCTTGAATAAGCTTTCTTCAAAGGCGTAGGATTCATCGTTATCCAGACCCAGATCATAGATGAGGTGTTTATGGTAAGCCCGATAAATCACCATAGCATCGGTATAGTGCGCGCCATGCAACAGGTTGATCATCGTTGTAAAGAGGCTGTTTCCAAATGATGTGACGGCATCATCATCATAGCTTTTGGCATCATCTTTGTAGCGGGAAACAATGACCATATCGTGGCCCTCATTCAGTTTGTTGAGGCAGTCCGGAATCAGTTCCGGGATGGAATTGCCGTCCGGACTAAAGGTGAGGATGATGTCTCCACGGACATGGGGCAGCGCCTCCATATACGCATGACGCATCCCTTTTTTTTGTTGAATGACGACATCATAACCTTGCGCGCGCGCATAGTCGATGGTGCCGTCTGTTGACTGTCCGTCGATGACCAGAATCTGGTCAATCCATTCCGGGCGGACTCGCGGCATAATGGTCTTCATTCCCTCAATTTCATTGAGAGTCGGCACAAGCAGTGTTGTTTTCATGAAATCCTTTCCTTAAAGCGGCAAATTTATTTTATTATACATATTTAGTGGAAACTTTTAAGGAAAATCAGAGTTTTTTTTGATGAATATTTTCTTTTTCTCCTTTACAGGAAAGATTTTTTTTGCTAGACTTTACACTTTGATATTTTGAAAATGCCGGATACTAACGGTAAGGATCGCATATTTGCTGGCGTAGCTCAGCTGGTAGAGCAACTGACTTGTAATCAGTAGGTCGGGGGTTCGAAGCCTCTCGCCAGCTTAATTTTCGGGCAGATACTCAAGTGGCCAACGAGGACAGACTGTAAATCTGTTGCGCTATCGCTTCGGGGGTTCGAATCCTCCTCTGCCCATTTCGTTTTATGTGTGTTTCTTCATGTATGTGCTCAAATGCACATTGCGTATTCTTGACAGGTTGTTCCATTCCATATTGTCGCGGGAGTAGTTCAGTGGCAGAACACCAGCCTTCCAAGCTGGATACGAGGGTTCGATTCCCTTCTCCCGCTCCAAATTTCCCTTGCAATCATAATATTGTGATAAGTGTCAGTTGAGTTCCGAAGATTGGTGATCGGCGGAAAGCTGCTGTTCGATTTTCTGCCGAATGTCTTTGAGCCGTTCTTTTAAGACGAGGAATTCTTTATTTTGAGATTGATCGATTCCTTTTTCAATGGACGCAAGCTCATGACGCGCGTTGGCGAGTTCCTGCTTGAGATCCATGATCACAGAATCCTTGTGCTTGAGGTGCTGGATGTTCCCATCATATTTTTCAGCGAGTATCTGGTAATCCGCCTCCCCCGTTCCTTTGACTGTTCGAAAATGGGAGAGTTCGTTTTCCAGTTTGGCAAGTTTTGTTTCCAGGCTGTCGATCACATGATCCCGTTTGTAAAGATTGCGTTCTGCCGACGCCAGGCGGGATTGCGCGTTGAGCAGATGATACTTGACGTTAGCCAGCTCTTTTTGTTTGCTCAGGATATTATTTTGAATTTTTGTCATGTAGCGTTGCTTGGAATTGTTAATCATGGCAATGGTCTTATTCGACCGGGTCAGCGCCTCATTCAGGGCTTTAATCTTTCGAGAATAATCCTTGTGACGGCTCGTCCAGACTGTTTTTTCATCGGAAAATTGATCCTGAAGTTTATGGATGCCGGCATCCAGCAGGGCTAACTGCCGGTTCTTTTGATACAGCAGTTCGCGTGTGGCATCAGACTGTTGTGCGATTCCGGCCAGATCGGTTTTAAGACGGGCGATTTCCCGGTCTTTGCGCGTTACGGCGGATTTTAGACTTTGCAGTTGGTCTTCCCCGACGGTTGCTTCGTGTTTCGCCAGTTGTTCGGTCTGGATAATATCCTCGCGCAGATCTTCATTTTCATGTTCCAAAAGCGCAATTTTTTCTTTCAGTGAGGTTTGCTGGTTGTGAAATGCCATCATTTCGTTTTGCAGTGAAGAGACTTCTTTTGAGAAAATGTTCTTTTCGTTTTCCCAGTTTGTCCGGGCGGTTTTAAAGCGTTCTTCCAGATCGTTAAAGTTGGCATCGATTTTTGAAAACGCCATGTTGTTTTTTTGCAGGCTTTCTTCTTTGGCCGCGATCTTTGTTGTCAGCTTTTCGACTTCATCGGTCAGACGCTGGATAATTTGTTCACTGCGGGATTTTTCCGCCTGGGCCAGTTGCTTTGTTTTCGAAAATTCTGTTTCGATTTTTGTGAGGGCCAGATTTTTTTCTTCCAAATCCGCTTCTTTTCGGGCGAGTTCCTGTCCGATCGCATCCATTTCTTTGTTCAGGCGTTCAATGATCTTTTCGCTTCGGCTTTTTTCAACACTGGCGAGTTTTTGCGTGTCGGTTAAGTTGGTTTGGAGTTCGGCCAGGGTGGTCGTTTTTTCCTGGAGTTGGTGTTCCCGATCCTCAACTGTTTTGTGCAGAGCTTGAATTTCCCGGGACAGTGTTTTGATCTGTGCGTTATGCTCTTGCGTCAGGTTTTTGGCAAGTTTTTTATTCCGGGACAATTCGGTCTCAATTTTGGCCAGGGCGTCGTTTTTGTTTTGAAGCAAGGATTTTTTTGCCTCCAGATCAGAGCGCAGATCCGCGACATCTTGCCTGAGGGCGATAATGACGGCTTCACTTTTATGCCGGTTTGTTTCTGCCATACGGCGCGTTTCAAAAAATTCCGATTCGATCCGGGCCATCGCGGCAAGTTTTTCTTTCAGCTCCATTTCCTGGTCTTTAAGGGCTTTCTCCTGATCGGCCAGAGTAATTTTTTGTTGGGCGACTTCGTTGTTGAGAAGATCGACCTGCCGGGTAAGTTTTTGAATGGTTTTTTCGCTTCGGATGTGTTCTTCTTTGGCCGACTTTCGGCTTTCAGATAATTCCTGACGGATCGTTGAAAGCGATGACACTTTGTCTTGCAACGCGATATGCTTTTCAGAGACCTGTGAGTTCAGGGCGGCGAGTTTTTGTGTCAGATCCTGAATCGTACGGTCGTTGCTGGTTCTCTCCTTCTGGGAGAGCTTCCGGGTCTCTTCCATTTGGGATTTGACCTGGGCCAGCGCAGTAATTTTATCTTTTAATGAAACCTCATATTGGGCAATATCAGTTTTAAGGGTGTTGACATTTTTCGCCAGATCTGCAATCGTTTGCTCGTTGCGGATCCGTTCGGCCTTGGCCGTCTTGATGATGACGTTGACCTCATTCTGCAGTTGTGCCAGCTCTGTTGTTTTCTTATTGAGCACCGCCCGATGCAGGGCCAGAGCCACATCTTTTTCCCGTAAGAGCAGGTCTTTGGCGGCCAGGGTCTCGTTGAGCTTGCGGACTTTTTTGGTCAGGCCGTGGATGGTTTCTTTATCTTTGGCTTTATCCGATTTTGTCGAGAGTTCATTCATCGACAATTCTTGCTTTAGGGCCCGGATCTCTTTTTGATAATCGCGGATTGTTTTCTGCCGGGTTTCCAGATCAGTGAGCGTCTTATTTTTGGAGGAATAGTAGCCGTTATGCAATAATGAAAGGTATTCGTTGGCCTCTTTATTGGACGGATCAATCATCAGGATTTTGGCGAAGGTATGTGCCGCCTGCATATATTTTTTTTCTTGAATCAGGGTTTTGCCTTCTTCAATAAGATGGGCGGAGAATGTCTCCTGTCCTGTGGAGGCCAGCCCGTTGGATAGAAAGGCGAAGATTGTTATGACAGATAAAAAAAGTGTGAGAAAGTTTTGTTTTCTAGGCATTTTGTGATTTTCTGTTATGTTGGTGGAAAGTAAATATAAAAAAGTATATCATTTATATAAACTTAAAGTCAAGATGAACTCTTAAGAAGATTGATTCTGCAAAATTTCTTAGTATTACCGATATAATGGGTTAGAATACAGCTCATTTTATTATGGAAAAATTTATTGGTTGAGCCATAATTATTCTTTAAATTTAGCTGAAAATCCTTATAATTTTCTTATGCTGACGGATTTAATTATTCAAAATTTCGGATTAATCGACCATGCGGATCTGCAGTTTGCTGCCGGACTCAATATTTTGACCGGAGAAACCGGAGCCGGAAAATCGATTATTATCGACAGTTTGCGTTTTGCATTGGGTGAGCGGCTTCGCAGTTCTCAGATCCGGGATGCCCGGCAAAGCTGTTATGTGGAGGCTGTTTTTGCATTAGATCGTCACCTGATTGAGGAATGTAATATTTTTCAGGAGATTGTTGACCCGGAAGAGCGGGTTTTGATTATTCGCCGGGATGTTTTGAGTGACGGGCGCACGCGTATCAAGGTGAATGGAAATGCTTTGACTGTGGCGCAGTTGAAGGATTTGGGGAATCATCTGATTGATTTTCATGGGCCGCATGATCATCAAATGTTATTGGCGCGGGAGCATCATCTGATGATGCTGGACCGATTAATTGATTTTAACGATCTCAAACCACGCTATGAAGAGGAGTTTCGGACCTATGTGGATTTGAAGGCGCGTCTTCAGGACCTTCAGGCCATGGGCCGGTCGCGGGAACGGGAATTGGATTTTTTGTCGCACCAGTTAAAAGAATTGGATCAGGTCCCGCTTGAGGCCGAGCGCTATCAGGAACTGATGCAGCGTCATGCCCGGATTTCCAATACAGAACGTTTGGCGCAGGCGGCCTCCTCTTTTCTATCGCGATTTGAAAACGAAGAGGCCGGCATTGCCGAGCAGATTCGTCAATCCTTTTCCCCCTGCCGTGTTCTTACGGACAATGATAATGGCGCCGCAGCATTGGAAGAATTGCTGAATACAGCTCAGGAGACCGCTGAGACGATGATTGAGCAATTACACCAGTATCTGGACGGCCTCTCCTTTGAGCCGGGTGAGGCTGAGGATTTAAACCGGATGTATGATATTTATGAGGATTTGAAACGCAAATACGGTCCGACGCTGGATGATGTGGCGGCCTTTTCAGATCAGGCCCGTGCCAAACATGAGGCGCTGGTGAATCTGGAGCATAATGACGCTCAGTTGAGACGGGAGTTGGGTGCAACGGAAGAGAATCTGCGGGGTTTATCCGCTCAGATGTCGGCACAGCGGCAATCCGGAGCCAGGCTTCTGGAAACAACGATTGAACAGGAACTTCGGGATCTTGGGATTCAGCATGTCGACTTTGAGGTGCGGTTCAACACGGCGGCGTTTACCCGGGAGGGCTGTGATCAGGTGGAGTTTTTTATCAGTCCGAATGCCGGGGAGCCCCTTAAGCCGTTGGCTGAAATCGTTTCCTCGGGAGAGGCTGCACGTCTGATGCTGGCCTTGAAAAAGGCCTTAACCCATGTGGATCCGATTCCTGTTTTGATTTTTGATGAGATTGATGCGCAAATCGGCGGACGTCTGGGGCAGATGACCGGACGGAAACTCAAGGAATTATCCCGGAACCGGCAGGTTCTTTTGATTACCCATTTACCGCAGATTGCGGTCTTCGGCGACAGACATTTGCATGTGGGTAAAGTTGTCCGCGATGGCAAGACCTATACGGATGTGTCTGAACTGACCGATGACCGGCGCTTGGTTGAGGTAGCCCAGATGATGGGCGCGTCGCAGTCCGGAAATTCCGTCGATTATTGGGAAACAGTCCTGTCGCATGCCAGGGAGATGTTGGTCAAGGCGGGTGATGATCAGGGCAATCAGAAATGATTTTATCAGGAAGATTTTATGGGTTTATGCTGGAGTTGTTTATATTCAAAATATTATTTTGTTGTCAAAAAAGTTGTTTTATGGTTTAATTCTTTGGTTTTCATTCCCGACCGGGATGAACCTCTCCCCCGTTGTTCCGGGGACATTTGTCATTAATTATCTAATTGAAGGAGTTTTTTTATGAAGAAGATCGGTGTGATTACAAGCGGTGGTGACTGCGGTGGGCTGAACGCGGTTATCAAAGGGGCGGCACAGATGGCCAATGATAACGGAGTGCAGTGTTATGTCATTCCCAACGGTTATGCGGGACTGTATAATTTAGTGGAATTCGACAGCCTGGTCGAGCTGACACCGGAACGGCTGGATTTGATTAATAATAATCTTGCCGGATCCGAGGCCGGACATTCCCGGGTCAAAATCAAAAAAATTGAAGACCCGAAAAAATATGAGCGGATCAAACAGGGGCTTCAGAAATTCGACATTGATGCGCTGGTTATTTCCGGCGGTGATGATACCGGCAGTGTCATTGTGGATCTTTTTGAGAACGGTATTAAATGTGTTCATGCGCCCAAGACAATGGATTTGGACCTTCAAACCTATTCGGTCGGAGCGGACTCGACGATCAGCCGGATTGCCCAGTTTGCCGAGGATTTGAAGACGACCGGACGCACACATAATCGCATTATTGTGGTTGAGGTCTTTGGCCGCTATGCCGGTCATACCGCTTTTCGCGGAGGTGTGGCTGCCGATGCTGACGCGGTTTTGATTCCGGAGGTTCCGGTCGATTTTGATGAGCTGTATCAGGATGTTAAAAAGAAATTCTGTGACCGGGTCAGACATAGCGATGTGCGCGCCGGGACATATTTGATTATCGTGGCGGAAGGATTAAAAAATGCCGACGGATCGGATATTGTGGATGAAACATCGGAGCCCGATGCCTTCGGTCATAAAAAATTGGCCGGAGCTGGAAAATATGTTTGCCAGCAATTGACCAAACGCTTTAAGGCGGATCCGACAATTAAGGAATTTATGAAGGATCAAAAGATGTATGTGGAAAACATCTATGAGGTTCCGGAGATCCGTTCGGTCGCGCCGGGACATCTGGTGCGCTGCGGACATGCCTCGGCGTATGATGCGAATTTTGGTCTCGAGGCCGGAGCAGCGGCGGTACAGTTGCTGCTCAATGATATCAGTGGCGTTACGGTGGTTAAAATTGAGGGTAATGAGATTCGGTATATGGAGACGAAAAAGGCGATCGAACAGCGCCATGTGGATATGAATCTTGTCGCTCTGCATGAGCATTTGGGATTGAGCTTCGGCCGCAAGAAGGCTGAGCTTAAGCCTGTTTTTAAAAAGGTCGAAGAAAAAATCGAGCGTCATCTATAAAACATCTGTTTCAGGCCCGGACGGCAATGCGGATGTGCTGTCCGGGCCTGATTTACAGAAGGAGCCGGCCGTATGCCCGAAACGTTAAAAAAAATTCTTGTGAGTATTTTGATCGGCGGACTTTGCGTGTCCGCTTTTTTTATTCGTTTTCATAATTTTAAAAAACCAGGACCCCGAACTGTTGATGAAGTTGTTTATTACGTTATGGCTCGGCAGATGGATGATAATATCTTTGCCTATAATGCCGCGGGCTATGCATTGAACGCACGGATAACGCAGGGAAAACAGCTGCCAGATTATTTTTATGATCCTCTATTTAAGCATCCTCCCTCGTTTATTTTGATGCTTTATTTATCCCTCAAAGTGTTCGGACCCACTCCCCTGGGGGCCGGATTTGTTCCGGCAGCTTTGGGGGCTTTATCCATTGCCTTGATTTATTTATTGGGGAGGTTGATCGGTGGGCGGGCTGTGGGAATTCTGGCGGCCGGATTCATGTTTATTGATCCGGTCGGTATTATGAGTTCCCAAAAAGTCTGGATGGATACGCCCTTGATGTTTTTTATGCTTTTAACAGTTTATGCGTATTGGAAGGCGATCAGGGATAAAAATGATCATATGTTTTTTTTAGGGGGGTTGGCTGCAGGCATATCTGTTATGATTAAATACCCGGGAATTTTGACGTTTTTATGTGTATTACTTTTCGTGCTTTTATGTGCTCCTGAATTTTTTAAAAACAAAAAATTTCTCATATCGTTGACCTTTCCGGTCCTGCTTTCCCTTCCATGGATTCTGATGAATTATTATGTTTATGGGGCTGATTTTATTCATAAGCGTTTGGTGGTTCACGGTGGTTTTAATAATCCATTATCAATACCGTTTTTATTTTTTGATGCTCTTTGTTTGGGAATCCTGCTCAGTTTTTGGTTTGTTGTAAAGAATCCAACAGAAATTTCTGCGCGCTTTCAACGGCTGTTTGCATCCCGTTTTGTATATTATCTAAAATTCTTTGGTTTTATTGGGGCTGCAGTATTTGTGCTGTTTCACCTTCCTAAAAGCCTGGATTTTTATGAAGTTCCGGCGGCCGTATGGTTTCAGGGGGCTTTTAGCGGACAGCCACGATGGTTTTATTTTCAACGCTTATTGAAGTTCTGTGTATTGTATGGATTCGCCTACCTTGCGTTTTTTGACATCTTTTTTAAAAGTGATGAAGGGCGTTTTTTGATGAAGATAAACGCATTTTTGATCATCGTGTTTTTCGTGGCCTGGGGAAATTTTCAATGCCGCTATATCCTTCCGGCTCTCCCTTTTCTGATGATTCTATCGGCGGATTATATTTGGCGGCTGTTGGGTGGGTTAGCCCGGATTAATTGGATCTCGTTGCGAATTCTACTACAGGCGGTAGTCCTGATCCTGGTGGTGCTGGCGGTAAGCAAGACGATGCTGATTAATTATGCAGTGAGTTTTACGAATGATATGTGTTACTTTTAATCATTGTTTTACTGTGAGAGGTTCAATATTTGAAAGATTCTTATGTCTTTATTTTGATAGATCATTGGGAAGTCCGGGTGATTGTATAAGGCGCGCAGTTTGTCATTGACCGCTTCTCTGCCGAACTCCCTGACATCTCTGGGGCTGATGATGATACCAGTGTACCCTTGCGAAATCAGACGTTGGCGCAAGACCTCCGTTTTTAGGAAAAAGGCATCCTGAAGTTGTTTTTGATACTCAGGACTCCAAAAGTCTGAGCGCATATTGTGGCCTAAAACCAGAATGTTGTCGGTAAAGGAAAAGATTTTGGTGTTGACGGGAAGATTCCTGCGCATCCAGATATATCCTTGAATATCTTCATCCGAAACCCAATGCAGGCCGTAAGACCATTCAGTTGTGTTAAACCACCATTTTAACGGCAGTGTAGAGCGAATCGTAGCTGAGATTAAAATTCCTGCAATCAGATATTGATTTCGTTTAATCTTCATAAATTGTGTAAATGAGAAAAATCCTTCAGCGCACAGCAGCGCGATTGGTATTGCGAAGAGCATCCAGAATCGAAAAGCGAATAATCCCACCGGAAGATGAAACGTCATAGAGTTGATCCCTAAAAATGTAAAAATAATCCATAAAAAAAGAGTGATGAGATAAGAACGTTCACGGGCCGGGGTGTTCCGATGTAGTGTTTTGATAAAACTGAAGCTTATTCCGAGCAATGCAATAAGGCAGATAACCGGAGTTAATCCGACTGGATTATTAATTAGGTTGGGATCAGGGGGAGAAATAAAATGTTTCCAGGAATAGGCCTGGGTGCCGGTTCCCAGCGTCGGAGAGAAGATGTTCCGCACAACATTCCCTGTATCGGAAGATCTGCCCACGATTGATTCCCCATCTCTTAAGAGAACATTAGATTGTCCGGCGAGTGATTTTAGGAAGATCGGTCCCCACCAAAACAGACAGATACTTCCGGACAGAGCGGCAATCATCAATAGGTTTCTCCAGCGAATCCCGGTTCGGCTGTAGGCGACGATGAGCAAGACAGCCATGATGGCAAATTTAATCGGCTGTGTCGGCTGAACTAGCAAGATTGAAGCCCAGCAGATTCCCGCAGGAAGGATATAGGAGCGATCTTTTAAGGATTTCAGCAGGAAATAAAATGCCGGAAAGAATAGTGTGATGACCAGGGAATGCGCCCAGATAAAATGTGTGAGATAACATGGGATGAGTGTGAGAAAAAATGTTGCCAGCACGGCCTTGCTTTTGTTTTGAGTCAATTCTTCGGCAAAGACATAAAAGAATAAAAATCCAAGACAGATCAGAAATCCGTTAAAGAATTTCAAGGTCCAATATAGAGACGGATTGATTTGGTGCAGTAAACCGAAAAGAATGGCATATCCGGGAGGATAAGGATTAAGATATTGAAAAGTCCCATCCGGGGCATTAATATTTTTTTCCACTGAAACATACTTGATGCTTGCCGCATGTGACCAGGGATCATCATCTTCCAGCCAGGGGTATTGAAAAGCTCCTCCGCAGTAAATCACCAGCGTGAAACAGAAAACAATAAGCACAAGAGCCGTTTGCCAGGAAGGGCGTTTGATTTTGATCTTTATTGCTCCCCCCGCTTTTCTCCATCGAATGAACTGATGGCAGAATCCAACTAACGCCAGTCCCAGAAAAATGCGCCAATCCAGCGGAACATGCAGGAGATTCAACAGAACCCCGAGCACCGGAATGAGCGCCAGGCCTATGGCGAGCTTAGAGATAGTTTTTTCACGCAGGGCAAAGAGTTGCCCCAGACCGCTAAGCAAGATAAAAAAATAAATAATGGTAAGAATGAAAATCGTCGCCATAAAGAAATCCTGTTAAAATGTTATACCGTGTGATTCAGTGACATTCGTTAGAAAGCGTTGCGTGATTTGATCCCAACAAAAATTTTTGCGAAAGATTGTGCTGCCATAGTGGGACATGTTATCACGCAACTGTTCATCATTAAGAAGCCGGGTAAGCCCTTTACACAGATCCTTTTCATCTCCAGGACGAACCAGCAAACCGGCGCGTTCTTGGTTGAGGATTGATCTGCGATCTCCGATATCCGATGTAATGACCGGGACACCGGCTGCGATGCTTTCAACTATTTTTAGAGGATAGCGTCCCTCATTAAATTCTGATGCCCGGACCGGATCAACACTAAGATATGCGCAGGCCACATAGGTCATGACGGTCATAGGATCGACTTTACCAGTGAAGATAATGGACTCATTATCTGAGGATTGAGTTTTCAGACGATCAATATCTTCTCCTCCTCCAATGATTACGAGAAGCGCCTTATCAGGCTGTTCAAGGCGGCTAAAGGCGGAAATTAAAAGATCAATCGCATGTCCTCCCGCTAAACTGAGACTGCCGAAGTAGAGAATGATCTTTTTTTTCATCGGATTGATTCGTTGCTGAAGGTTTTCGACAATATTGCGGTCAAAAATTTTTTCGAGACGCACACGGTCAATACCGTTAGGCAGGTGCACACATTTGGGTCCACAGCCGATGCTGTCCAAGCGGTCTTTTAAATAGGAGCTGTGATAGCTAATCGTGTGTGCGGTACGGGGCATCAGGTACTCAAACCATTGAAAGATTCGGCGCTCCAGTGCGTTTAAGTTTCCCGATCCTGATTCATAGTCACTGCAATCCAAAAAAATTCTATTTTTCCATTTAATTATTTTGATGATAAGGGTCGCCAGACTGTTGATCGGTTGGAGTTTGAAACAGTATAGGATATCTGATGGAACACACAGGCCATACCATGCCATTTTGAGGACAGCTAAGACGGCAATGAAAAATAATTTTGTTTTATTGAAATAAAATTTATGATCACCTCGTTTTAAGACATGCATTTGCGCGGCATAATGGATACTTACCCCATCTTTTTTAAAGGAGCGTTGGGCGGCAGATAGTGAATAATAATCTCCATGCAAGGCAATGATCGTTACGGAGTGCCCCTGGCGCACCAGCTCTTTGGCAAAGGGAAAATAGCGGCCAGTTCCGTTGGGGTCTTCGAGGCTTAAGGCACACAGGAATGTGATCCGTTTGCTCATTGAGACCTCCTTCCGGTTTTCCGGATGCCATGGACGATTGAGCGGATCGCTGTAGCGATATTTTTTTCCGCCGCATCATAGCCATAGGCTGGAGGTGCCGGCATGGTATTCAGGAGCCCCTCATCAAGATGGGCTAGGTCGTGAGCGTGAATCACGTGAAAATGGTCCAGCCATTGTGCCAAAATATCCAGAGCTGGGCTTTGCGCCAGCAGGACCGGTTTATTCAGAGCGCTGGCATCAAGGGCGACCGTTGATCCACTGGTAACCACATAATCGCAAATCGCGATCAGTTGAAAGATATTGCAATGGGTGTCATCTGATACAAGCCGGACACGGGGTTCCTGGCTTTCAATTTTTCGAAATGCCTGAACGGCTTCTTGGTATTGAGTGGGATGTGTTTTAATAATCAGACGCAAGTCCGATTGCTGGTTTTTTAGAAGCTGATTTAAGAGATTTAAATAAATAAACGGGAAGTCCCGTTGGACTGCAATCAGGATTTTCAAATCTCCGGTAGATAATCGCAGGTCTTTTAAGATTGCTTCAGCATTCAAGTCTTTCATTGCGGCCTGGGCGTAGGCGTTACCCGTGATCATTAAATGTTTGTCGGTGGGATGACCGGTGATCTGGTAAGGGGTTTTAAACTGAGCATCCCAGAGCAGGACATAATCCGGTAATGGATTCATGGTGTCATTGGGAAGACAGGAAAAACAATGGCTGGGGTGATAGCGGTGGGTGATGCCATGCTGGATATCAATCAGGGGAATCCGAGCGCGTTTTGCGGCCATATTGAACGGCGTGAACGAGGCGTTACGGCAAATAAGTGCTGTTGGTGATAGCCAGCGCAGATAAGTTGCATAGATCTTCTCGCCCTGTATTAGGGTTAAGAGCCGCCACGGGTTTAATTGATCAAGATACAAGGTTAACGCCTTCTCAGGAATGTTTTGGACATCAGATTGCCAACGGATTGTTTGACAGAAGTTTTTAAATTGTTGACACAGACGCCGATAGTGCCATAGCGTTGTCCCCGCTGCAGCGATGTGCAGAGGCAGATGAGTTGGTCGCCCTCCCTTCAATGATTTTTTTTCGGCGTTGAGTTGCAATAATTCCAGTGTTGTCACGAGGTGATCCTGCGATAGTCCATGAAAGATTTTATGGTAAATATCTTTGACGCCCTTCAGACGCAGGGCATCCGTGCTGGAAAGATAAACAAGATGGGGGATTCCTTTGTGTTTAGCCCTAAGAGCCCTTATCAGAACAGCTAGGTGGCGGAACAGATCCAGAAAGAAAATAATTATTAGAATTATATAGTTGCGATGCCGTTTTCGGATGCCAGAATTGTTGCGTCGTTCCTTAAGAGATGTCTTAAAGATGATCGGAAAATCCGAATGGGAAACAAGGAATTCTTTGAGATGCGTTGGGATATCATACAAAATAATTGAGTCATAGGACGTTCTGAGCGAAGCGATCAGGTCTTGAACTTCTAGCAATTCTCTTAAATAATAATAAAAATTTAGGCGTAGAAAGAACCAGAATGGTGTGGAGTTAAGGTGTTGTTCAAGAAGTCTAAAGCGTTTTTCACATGCTTCCATGGCTTGAAAGGTTATTTGAGTATAATCGCCAGAGAGGTTGTCAAGCTTCTGTTGCGCCAGTGTGGTTGAACCGGCGGCGGCATTTTTGGGAATATGTTTATAAAAAATATGGGCGGTATTCATATGATATTTAAGGTTAATCTTCGGTTGCGGCACGACGCCGTAGATTTTTCGTGAACAGGATTAGACAGACAGCGGTAATAATATATGTTAAGAGCGTTGCCTGGGCAGCCCCCACAGCTCCGTTATATAAAATTAAAATATAATTTGCAAAGATATTAAACAGAGCCATAGAGAAAGTTAAGAGACCTAAAAAGGTTGTTTTATTATAATGAATAACATAGGGAAAAAAAAGGATATAGATGCCGTGGAAAGCATATCCAAAAGCGATCCATGCGACATAGCGTGCCGCCCCGTTATAATCATTCGTGGTTAAATACGGTAAAACAAAACGGGCTCCCAGTGAAACAATTCCGGCCAGGAAAAAAATGGCAATGGCGTAAATTGATGCCCGGCGTAGGATTGCGTTGTCCTGTGCCGGGGCTTGAGCCATGGTTTTATAAAACCATGGTGACCAAGCCTTGGCAAAGGCGTCATTGCATAAAAGGATGATCATGCCCAGGGTGTATCCGACCGTATAGAGTGCCACAGCGGATTTGTTGATCATTTGATCAATGAAAAGACGGTCGCTGAGGGTGATGACGAAGGCGCCGATGGAATGCGGCACAAGCGGTAACGAAATGGATAGGATCTCTGTTATAGACTGACGGTTGAGTGATAATTTCATATATCCTGTCATGATCAAGTAGATCGCTCCCACCATACCAGCAATAATTGATGATAATAACAGGGCGTAGGCCTGCCCCTGCCATCCCAAATGGTATTTGACAATCAACAGGAGCGCGATACTTAGGGTTACAATCGTCCTTGTGATTTGAAAAAGTCCAAATATTAATGGGCGGGAGGCATTGCGTAAAACCGTCAGATTGAATAAATTGAAGGTATTCATGATTGCGATGAGCGGCAGTGCATAGATCCAGCGAGACGGGATATCAAACGGATTATGATAAAAAAAGGTGATGAGTCCTGTGGCAGCCAAAGCCAGAGAGAAGTTACATAAAGCCACAGCAGCGATGTTGGATATATAGAGAGCCAGGTGTATTTTTGATAGGACAAAAAATTTTCGTGAAATATTTGTATACAATGACATGCTTATGAGAGCTCCTGAGAAAGTAATCAGGACCTGAAAAATGGCCAGGGTTCCGTATTCCACCGGGGTTAAATAACGTGTTAAAATTGGCAACATGATAAGGGGTAAGGATTTGTCAATCATATTAGCAATTAAATAGTAGATGGATGAGCGTAATAGGCGCATATCAGGGCAAGGTCCTCAGAAATTTTTGCATGATTGTGTACTGTTGCCGGATGAAAAGCTGAGCATCCTGAATTTGTGGAAAACCTTGTTTATGTTCAATACGAATATCGTTTAAAAAATTTTTTATGAGATCGGTTTGAATCGTTCGGTCGAGCCGTGTTTTTATTAAAAGGGCTTCTGTCCAGGAGGACAGAGGCGATGACGAGTGCCCGAGTATCCATCGAGAGATTACAGAACGGCGAACGCCGCTGAAAGAGTTCAAACGCAGGGTTGTCTGCATGCTCTCTCCCCTGCCGTCCTCGTTGATCAGAAACGAAGGTTTGCGTTGGGACAGAAAGAATAAGTGGGCATGAAGGCGATAACCGATGTGCATGGTGCAGTCGTCGTAAAGGTCCAGGGATTCTAATTGATAGGATAGGTCGTGATGGGAAATCTTGCGGTGGTCCAGATGCTTAATAATCGTTTGTACATTTTGGGCATCGCGAGGTGAGGTGAAGTCATCGGTCGATAGTCCGCGGTGAAAAAAGCATTTGAGACGGGATTTGGGGAAAATTTTTGTAATCTGATCGAGTAGAAGAAAAAATTGTTGTTGAAAGTCCGGTTCTTGAGGTACCGAGACGGCAATGGTTTTGATGTCATCCGGCGGAACAAATTCCTGCTGCAGATGGACCGAATCATACCAGGAGGAGCATCCGGTCATCAGCACATTGCGATAGCCGTGATGCTCTAAAATCCGCTGGCTGGTCAAATCGCGACAGCTGGAATAGGCGCAGGTATGATGAATCTTGGTAAGAAGCTGTTGGGAAGATTTTGAGAATCGAAATGTTTCGATATCAAGCTCGTCTCCGATCCGGCCCTTCCATCCCAGGGCCATGGGAATGATGGGAACCATGATGCGCTTTAAGTCGCTGACGAGAGGGTAGACTCGGGGATACATCTTTCGTTGGTAACCGGGTCCACCAGCAATAATAATTCCCTGGGACTGGTTGATTAACTTTAGTTGATCATCATCAAAGCGTTTCCATGCCGAAAGTTCATGAATCATACGGTCTGGACGCTCTTTGCGCAAGAGCTTTTTTGAACGATCGGTGATAAGAAAATCTCCGATATTTTTTTTTGCACCTGTCAGTAAGACGTAATACACGGTTGTTCCTTCCCGCCTCAGGCTTCAATTGTATCAAGCAGAATCGCTTGATCCCGGTCAAGACTGAATCGGACGCGATGGCCCAGGACTTTATTTATCTCTTTGGGGGCGAGGCCAGTCCCGGGGCGTTTGAATGTGATGTTATTCAGTGTAATCAATTCTCCAGCGGCAATGGGCTGTTTGGCTACTATGCTTCGCCGGGCGTTTTTTTTTGCAGCTTCTTCGCAGGGTAAACAGATTTTTTGTCCCATTCCCCCTGCCTTGGAAATGATTGCCGGGTCTTCCCGCACTGCCGGTGAATCAAGATTAGCTTTGAGTTGTCGCAGGTCTTCAACGTCCATCGCATGATAATGGTCGTTTCCAGACAGTGTTTTATCGAGAGTGAAATGTTTTTCGAGTACTCGCGCACCCAGTCGGTACGCATAGCGCATACACGTCATGGAAGGGTCAGGCAACGTGTGGTCCGAATATCCGATCAGATACTTGGGAAACTCTTGCCGTAAGTGTGTGATCATATTTAAATGGGCATCCTCATAGTGCGTGGGATAGCTCAGCACGCAATGCAACAGACAGATCTCATGGTTGCCTTGATCGGTAATAACCTTGACGCTTTCATGGATTTCAGTTATGGAAGATGCTCCTGTGGATAAAAAGACCGGTTTTCCTTTTGCTGCGATATGGGCGATCAAAGGCCAGTTGGTCAGATCTGAAGAAGAGATTTTAAAAAATGGGCATAAATGTTCCAGATAGTCCGCAGCCTCAAAATCAAAAGGCGTTGAGAGAAACAGGCAACCAGCCTGACGGCACACATCAGCCAAAATGGTGTAATCCCGAGCTGTAAAGTGGTCATATTTTTTAAAAAGATCATACTGGGTTGGGGTCGGTTCTTCTCGAATGTCCCAATAGGATGGGGAATTGACAACAGCCAGATTTTCGGCTTTGTAAGACTGGAATTTTACCGCATCTGCGCCAGCATCGACGGCCTCGATAATCATGGCACGTGCAGCCTCAAGCGGGCTGATATGATTGCGGGCGGCAATGTCATAATAATTGACACCGATTTCTGCAATGATAAACGGTTTAGGGTTATGGCATAATTTTTGATACAGTATTGAGGTTGTCATTTGAGAATGCGGCTCCAGACGTTGGTGACACCGTCTTTAAAATGATTGCTAAGTAGAGACGAGTGCATGGCTTGACGGATTGTTTGTGAATGCATCAGGCGATCAAGATTTTTTTTGAAGAGCCTGAGGGATGCCCGTGCACCGTGGCCCATATTGATCAAGCCGGGTTCATTTTGTAGAAAAACGTGACGTGCTTCCCGGGCATTTTGACTGTAGACCATCATGGGGATTCCAAGCGAAGCCAGTTCAAAGACAGTTCGCCCGGCGGATGTGATAGCCAGGTCACTTTGTTCCATATATTTTGTAATGACTTTTGTGTTTTGGACAATATGCAGGTTTATATCTGGATGTTTTTTCTTAAATATGTTTAATTTAGTTTGATGGCGGTAGCCAGGTCCGATAATCGCAATGATCCCAGGAATATTGTTATGGTTGCTAAGCCAAGTGAGAACTTTTAATGTTAGGTTGCAGGGATCACTGCCGCCGAACACGAGCAGAATACGGCGCACATCCGGTTGAATTGAAATGGGGCGAGTTCGATAAAATTCATCTCGCAGACATACATAGTCCGGACCTGAGAGAATCTGGGCGTCATTGGATGTGGGTGGATACATCGCGTTGATGACCAGATCTGCCAGTTTGTGGCCGGGGCCCTGGTCTTCAAAATTGATAATCCGGCACCCCAATGATTTTAAGGCTCGCATATAAGCGCGGGAGGTGTTCAGTTGATCATTGATGATGATATCCGGGTGACAAGACGTTATGGCATCAAGCTCATGGGATGGATGGCCCGTAAAGGTTTTTAGGGGATAATGGCGAGATTTGATCAGTCGGATTCCTGGCTGGGACCGGCGGCTGAGAATAAATTCAATATCATGATCCATCATGTTGTCGGCCAGGGTCAGTGAACGGTAGATATGACCCAGTCCAATTTCCGCGTACCCTTCTACCCGAAAAATAATTTTTTTTCTTTGGAGTTGTTTTTCCGCTATCCACCAGTCAAAACGATCATCGATATCAATGGACTCCTTTTTATCGCATTGGATAATACCAATGGATTTGCCGAAACGGCTTCCTGTTTTTAGAACAGAGCGTTTGCAGACCACGATTCCTCCAGTTTCCCGAAAGTGTGGCGGGAGAAATTGACGGTTTAGGCGTTTGCGGTAAGCTGGAACAGGCTTCCCGTTCTGAAGATTCCAGGCGAGATGTGTATCGTCACACACGGAAACGATTGTATCCTGACCGCCACGACGGAATTGATGTACAGCCCGCTGAATGGTTGCTGGCGTCAGTAGCGGTGAAGTTGCCTGCAGTGTTGTGACGGTATCCATATACATACCGGTTTCTTGCTCCAGAGTCTCGACTGCATGATGGATAACTTTATCCAGGGCTGTCTGGTCATCGGCAAGGTGTGTGGGGCGCATAATGACTGGGGTATTCAATGTTTGTGCGATGTGGGCTAATTCTTCATCATCGGTCGAAACGGCAATCACATCAAAACAGTTGGCGTCGTGTGCGGCCTGGATGATGTAGCTCATCAGCGGCCGTCCATTTAAGAGGCGTGCGTTTTTTCGGGGAATCCCTTTGGAGCCCCCCCTGACGGGAATGATTGCAATATGTTTCATGGCGTTTTAGGGTTGGTTGTTATGTTAAAAGCGGTGAAATAGTCGTCCATTAGATTTGGCCAAAGATAGCGCCCCATGAGGTGCCGCAATGTCTCGTCAGAAAAGGTGGTATTCATCAGTCCCTGATGCAGGGCCTGGGCGAACTCATGATGGTCTTCCGGATTGTTCAGTAGGATGATCTTTTCTTGAATGGACTCCCATTCCGGAAGTTGGGTAATATTTGTCGCGCGGCTTGCGATAACCTGTTTGCCCATGACAAGACTTTCCAGTAGAGAGACCGGCAATCCTTCAATGTCTCCCTGGATTTCAAGCGATGGGAAGACCATCACGCGGGTTTGTTGTAAAAAGGATTTTTTGTCTTCATTATTGAGGAATCCAAGAAAATGAATTTCGACATTGTTAAGTGTTTGGGCTTGGTGTTCAAGCTCCTGTCGCAGTTCTCCGTCACCAGCGATCCCCACTCTTAGGCGGTGTGAATTTGTGCAAATCATCTGCAGGGTTTTTAATAGATGCTGAACGCCTTTTTTTGATGATAGACGTCCCAGAAAACCAAGATCATAGGAGGTTTCGGGAATGTCGTCATTATTCTCGATCAGTGACAGCGGTACCCCCATGGGAAGTACGTTCATTTTTTCCGTGGCTTCAGGACAGAGTCTTGCTGCCTCAGTTTTGAGGGTCTGATTGACACAGCAAATATGCTGGGCGGCTGATAAAATTTTTGCCGCGATGCGCCGGCCGATGAAAGGGATCTTTAAAAAGATCCTCAGGTCAGATGAATGATTGTGCAGGACAAACGGAACTTTTTTTAGGTGAGAGATTAGCCATGCGATGAAGCCTTGCGGCATGACCCAGTGTGCGTAAATTAGGTCGATATGGTGTTCTGTGCAGATCCGCAAAGCGCTCACAAGCTGACAAGCGAGAAAAGAAGGCAGTTGCAGAATGAGCCATGGATTACGTTTTAAGTTGGGAAGAATCGCGGGATACGCCAAGCTGGCATAATGTGACGGAAACCAGTAGGCATAACGAAAGACCCTGAGCGGTCCGATGGTTTCTTGGCACAGGGCATCCTTGTGATATGGTGCAAGGATGAATATTTTGTCATGGGGACATTTTTTCGCCCAAGTTAGGGCTTGTTCCTGTACAAAGGATGCTTGGGAGTTTTTTTCCCCATAAGGAAATGTTGATGTTAAAAAGAGGATGTTCATGGCTAACGGTGAAGTTCAATTTTTTTGATTCGTAAAAGTGCGTCTTCAATAAGCCGCCGGTTGGCCGCGATCAGATCTGCAATAAGTCCCATGATTAATAGCAAGATGCCCGAAATAACGAAAATCGCGGCCAGGATCAGGGACTGAATATGCCCCTCTCCTTTGCCGGCCCAGTAAAAAACTAAAAACCGCCAGATGATCAGGCCCCCGGCACACATGGCGATAATTCCCAGATTGAGAAACATCCGTAATGGATTAAACATCGCCCAGACCCGAATCATGGTTGTCATGGATCGTTGAATGTATTGCGGGATGGACTTAAAGAGGCGCGACGGCCGTTTAACCGGATTCGTTTGAATGGTGATGTTCTCGATCGCAAGGTTTTTATGTTCGGCCTGGATGATGCTTTCCAGGGTATAGGTATAATTCGAGATAATATTAAGCCGCAGGGCCGCCTCGCGATTATAGGCGCGGAATCCGGTGGTGGCATCCGGAATCTTTGAGCCGGAAAGTTGTCGGACAACGGCGCTGCCGAGGCGCTGGAGGCGTTTTTTGATCCAGGAAAATTGTTTAACGTTTTCAATATCGCGGTTTCCGATGACGATGTCGGCCCGGCCTTCCAGAATCGGCTGCACCAAATGCGGGATATCTTCTCCCTTGTATTGTCCATCGGCGTCGGTATTGACAATAATATCCGCGCCCCGTTTCAGGGCGGCGTCCAGTCCGACTTGAAAGACCGAGGCCAGTCCTTTGCGCCGGGTCAGGCGGATAATATGGGTCACGCCGTGAGACCGGGCGATGTCGGAGGTTCCGTCATCGCTGCCGTCATCAATCACCAGGGTTTCAATAACATCGATGCCGGGAATATGTGTCGGTAATGCCGCCAGTGTGGCCGGGAGTGTCTCGGATTCATTCAGGCAGGGAATTTGAATGATTAATTTCATGAGGCGTCCTTTGTGTTGTAGATCTGATGCCAATAATCCTCAAGATTGTGAGCCTTTTGCTGCATCCAGGTGAAATGATTTCGGACCCAGTCGATGGTTTTGATGAGGCCTGTGTCCAACGGGATTTCGGTCTGCCATCCCATTTGCGGCAGGTGGCGGCATTCACACATATACCGAAAATCATGACCGGGCCGGTCCGGAACGAAGCGGTAGAGTGTTTCCGGCTTTTTTAGAAGGCGTAAAATTTTTTGAACCATATTGATATTCGGTTGTTCTTCACCGCTGCCGATATTATACACAGCGCCGGTCTCTCCTTTTTCCAGTATCGTCAGGATCGCACGCACGCAGTCATCCACATAAATCCATTCCCGACGATTGTCGCCAGAACCAAAAATCGGCGTGGACTCATCCGAAAGCGCCCGGAGAATGCACAGCGGAATAAACTTTTCCGGATATTGCCAGGGGCCGTAATTGTTGCAGGGCCTGACCGTCACCGCCGGAAGGCCGAATGTCCGTATTGCGGCCTGAATCATCATATCGGCCGCGGCCTTGGAAGCGGAATAAGGGTTATTGGGGTTGAGGACATCATTTTCCTGAAAGGCTCCGTCCTGGATTGAACCATAGACTTCATCCGTGGAAATTTGAAGAAACCTGGGAGTTTTGTATTTTAAGGCCAGGTCAATCAAGGTGGATGTGCCCTGGATATTGGTTTGAATAAAGGGGCTGCGGTCCAGGATGCTGCGGTCGACGTGTGTCTCAGCCGCAAAGTTCAGTAAGGCATGCGGTTTGACATTGTCAAAAATGTCCGAGAGTCGATCATGATCAGAAATATCACAGTGATGAAAGGAGATGCGGTCTTTCACAGAGTCAATGCGGGCCAGATCGCCGGCGTAAGTGAGTTTATCGATGACCGTCACGTGATAGCCTTTTTCTACGGCCAGGCGCACGCAGGCAGATCCGATGAAACCAGCTCCGCCGGTTATAATGAGTTTTTGATATGAAGAATTCATATAAAATTTTATTAGTATTTTTATAAATTATAACATTGAACTGTGTTTAGAAAAGAAAATCCTGATTATTTTGAAAATTCACAGCCGCAATAGGTCTGACGATAGAAGGCCTCCCGTTTCATAACGTCCCGGGCCAGGTCCTGTCCTCCCTTCTTACGCCAGTTTTCATCCCAGTAGATAATACCGTGATCGGCCGCGGCCCGGTGTCCGGCGCGGTTGACTTGATCCATGTCCTTCCACCGCGAAATTCCAAACGAACTTGTGAGAATGGGGATTTCCATGCGTTTGGCGATAGCGGCGGCATAGTTTAATCGCATAAAAAAGCAGGCTTCGCAACGGCGCCCCCGCTGAGGTTCGGTTTCCAGTCCGGCCGTGACCTGATACCATGGAGCAGGATCATAATCCGAATCGATGAAGGCGATGCGGTTTTTTTCGAGAAACCGGGTAAGGGTCTGTTTGCGCTTGAGGTATTCCTCTTCGGGATGAATATTGGGATTATAAAATAAAACGGTTTGACAGAGGCCGGCGGCCTGGATCGCGGTGATGATGCCCCCCGAACATGGAGCGCAGCAACAGTGGAGTAAAATATGATTGTGATGCTTGGGAGGTGTTAAGTCGCTCATAGGGGATCCGGGATTTTCAGGTTTTATGGTTTGCGCTTGAGTGCGGTTGGAATCGTCTCAATGATGTCGGTTGCAATTAAGGACGCCTTGCCGGTTTTTTTGACCGCTAAATCCCCGGCCTTGCCGTGGATATAGACGGCGCATCGGGCCGCCTCAAAGGGATCAATGCCCTGGGCCAGAAGTGCGGCCAGCATCCCGGTCAAAACGTCGCCGCTGCCGGCGGTTGCCATACCGGCGTTGCCTGTTGTATTTCGGTAAATTTTTCCGTCGGATGAACAGACGAGTGTCCGCGGGCCTTTAAGGATCAGGGTGCAGTGATGGTCCCGGGCCCATTGGCCGGCGGTCTGTTTGAGCTGCGCCGGAGTCATGGTGGTCAGTGATTTTTTTGAAAGACCGCTTAATCGGCTGAATTCACCCGGGTGTGGTGTCAGAATTTTTGGCGTTTGAGTTTTGGTCAGGAGGTGCAGATGGTCGCTCAGCGCGTATAAGGCATCCGCATCAATGACCAAAGGAATCGGGGACTGCGCGATGACTTTGTGGACAAACCGTTGTGTGCCGGTCTGCCGGCTGAGTCCGGGGCCGACGGCAATCACCTGATATTGCGTGATGTCGGGTTTAATGGTATTCCAGGCACGGGACGAAAACGTCTGTTGGGGAGTTTCCGGCAGGGGCCAGGTCATCAGGACCGGTGAAATTTTTTTCTGTAAAACCCCGTTCAGGCTTCGGGGAACCCCCAGGGTCGTGAGTCCGGCTCCGCAGCGCATGGCAGCGAGTCCGGCAAGGGCCGAGGCGCCCAGCAGACGCCGGGATCCGGCAAGAATCAAAACATGCCCGAAGGTGTTTTTATAGGCATCAGGATTGTTTCGTAATAAGGGCGTTGGCAACGGCATAGTCATGGGTGTGAGATAAGGAAATCTGGATGTTGTAGGGACATTCTTCGCCGAGATATTCGCAGCAGGGTTTTCCGTTGGCATCATTGATAATCCGGATTTTTTTCCAGGCGACGAAATCTTTGGTTCCGATGGCTTTAAAGACAGCTTCTTTGGCCGCAAACCGGGCCGCATAATGCGGATACGGATCATTTGATTTTTGGGCGTAGGCGATTTCTTCATCACAAAAGATTTTCGATAGAAAAGCCTGTCCGTGCCGTTCAATCGCACGGCGGATCCGCTGGACTTCAATAATGTCTGTTCCGATACCGATAATCATGGGTAGTTTGTTTTGTGCCCTTGTGTCTTTGGGCCGTTGTGTCATTTCATTGAATGATATTCGTCATATCCCGGACCGCTTTATCCAATCCGTCGAACACGGCCTGACAGATGATGGAATGTCCGATATTGAGTTCGCCCATGCCGGGGATTTGCGCGATGGCTGCGGCGTTGTCATATTTCAGGCCATGACCGGCGTGGACAATCAGTCCGAGTTTTTGCGCAAACGCGCAGGATTTTTTTACAGCCGAGAGACAGCGGCGTTGGTCAGCGGCGCTGGACGCGTTGGCGTATTCGCCGGTATGCAGTTCAATCATGGTCGCACCGGTTTCTTTCGCGGCTTGAATTTGATTGACATCCGGATCAATAAAAAGGCTGACCGCAATGCCGTTTTGCTGAAGCCGTTGTGTAACCTTCCGGGTTCGGGTTAGATGTGTGATGACATCCAGCCCCCCTTCTGTGGTCAGCTCCTGTCGTTTTTCCGGAACCAGGGTCGCTTGATCCGGAAGAATTTCACAGGCAAAATCGACAATGCCTCTGGAAAGACTCATTTCCAGGTTCAAACGTGTCGTCACAGAAGTCCGCAGACGCAGGACATCATCATCCTGAATGTGCCGGCGGTCTTCCCGGAGATGACAGACGATACTGTGCGCGCCGGCCTGTTCACAGATTTGTGCGGCCTTAACCGGATCGGGGTATCCTTCTCCCCTAGCCTGCCGTAATGTTGCGACATGATCAATGTTGACGCCGAGTTGTGCCATAATTGTTTTACGTGATACGAAAATAGATGAAGATAAGAAAATAGATTTGCTGTTGGTGTTTTTTTAAAGGCGTATTATTTTGATGCCGAATCTATCATCTATCTGCTGTTTTTTATTTTCTTTATTTTAACAGCTGTCCGTCGACGTAGAGCCAGGCAATAACGGCTAGCGCCAGAGCGATCAGCTTGAGTCCCAGATTGTAAGTGAAGAAATTTTTCATTTATTTTTTTTGGTTTGGACAAACAGAATATTTTTTAGAATGTTTGTCAGCCGTTCCCGGTTAACAATCGGAATGAATCGTCCCTCCTGTGCAACCGAGATATCACCGGTCTCTTCGGAAACAACGAGTACAACCGCATCGGTTTGCTCGGTCAGCCCCAGGGCGGCACGGTGACGTGTCCCGATAATTTTACTGAAGTTTTCATTGTCGGAAAGGGGAAACAGACAGGACGCTGCAATGATGCGGTCTTCCCGTATGATGACTCCCCCGTCATGCAGCGGCGAGTGATTCATAAAAATACACTGCAGCAGTTCAGCGCTGACCTTGCCGTCGATAGAGATTCCGCTTTCAATATACGTGTTCAGGTTCGTTTCCCGGGAAATCGCAATCAGCGATCCGATTTTATTTTTTGACATTTTATAGGCCGCGGAGGTGATTTGATTGACCAGTTCCTGGATTTCCGATTCGGCCATGGCGATATTGAACAGGTGCTGGCTTCCCAAACGGGCCAGCCCCCGACGGATTTCCTGTTGAAAGATAATCAGAAACGCGATGATCGAGAACCCGAAGAGTTTGGTCATGATCCAGTTGAGCGTATCAAGCGAAAATAAAAAGGTGGCAAAAAAGATCAGCCCCAGATAGGTGATGCCGGTGAGAACCTGGAAAGATCGTGTTCCTTTAAAAAAGATCAGGACATGATAGATCACAAACCACAGAATAATAATTTCAATGATCGGTTTCAGAATTCCCCAGGTGGTCAAGAAGGATTCAATCATGGGTTGCCTTTTCGTTGCAAATCGCATCGGTCATGCGGGCCGTATCGGCCATGGCTTTGACGTCATGGACTCGAAGCATATGGGCGCCGTTATGAATTCCCAGCGCCAGTGTGGCTGCGGTTCCCCACAAACGATGACGGACATCGCGGTTCAGTGTGTGTCCGATAAATGATTTTCGTGATGTTCCCAGAAGGATCGGCATTTTGAGTCGGGATAAGGTCTTGAGACGATTGAGAATGATGAGGTTGTGTTCAACCGTTTTTCCGAATCCGATCCCCGGATCAATCATAATTTTATCGGATTTTATTCCGTTGTCCAAGCATTTTTCAATGGATTCCCGAAGAGAATCCGCAATGCTTGTCATGATGTCGGTGTAATGGATGTCGCGCTGCATGGTGCGCGGGGTGGCTTGATTCATATGCATCAGAATGATGCCGGCCTGATAGCGGGCAATCATTTTTAACAGGGATGTGTTGAGCTGGGTGCCTTTGATGTTGTTGATGATATGCGCACCGGCATCCAGGGCGGCTTTGGCCGTGGTGGTTTTGTTCGTATCGACAGAAATAATGGCTTTTTTGATTAGCGATAATCGGGAAATAACGGGGATAATTCGACTTGTTTCTTCGGCGGTTGTCACTCTTGCCGCACCGGGCCGGGTGGATTCGCCTCCGATGTCCAGCACATCGGCTCCGTGTCGCAGATGCCGGCGGGCCAGACGCAGTGCGTGTTCCGTAAAATTGTGTCGATTACCGGTGAGACATCCATCCTGGCTGAAGGAATCCGGGGTGACATTGATGATGCCCATGATACGGGTTTGGGCTCCCAATGTCAGTCGGCGGTTTCGGGCTGTGTAGGTAAAGCATTGACGCATAGCCGTTCAGATCATCTCCCCTTCCGGTTCGGAAATGGCCAAATTCGGCGACGGGCTTTCTTCAGGGGTCTCTTCCTCTGAACTGTCGTCATGATGTTCGGGTTTGGGCAGTCCCAGCATTTCGCAGGTCTCATCAATATCAATAATCTCCTTTTCAATGAGCCGGTCGGCGATCTGCTGGAGTTTATCCCGATTGTTCGTTAGCAGCGTTTTGGCCCGGGTATAGGCCTCATCCACCAGGGAACGAACCTCTTCATCAATCAGCTTGGCGGTATCTTCGCTATAATCTTTTTGGTGGTCCATCAGATCCCGCCCGAGAAATACATGGCGCTGGTTTTGACCGAAGGCCATTTTCCCCAGAGGGCTCATGCCGTATTCGCAGACCATGGCGCGTGCGATGCGGGTGACATTCTGCAGGTCGTTGGAGACGCCGGTGGTCGTATCGTTCATAAAGAGTTCTTCGCCGATCAGTCCGCCCAGCAGGACAATCATGCGCCCGATGAGTTCGTTACGTTTGAGATAATGTTTGTCTTCTTTGGGCGGAGTCAGGGTGTATCCGCCGGCCATACCGCGGGGAATGATCGAGACCTTGGTAAAGGTGTCGACTTCATCAATCAGCAGGGATAACAGGGCGTGCCCGGCTTCGTGGTAGGCGGTCTGCACCTTTTCCTTTTTGGAAATCCGGCGGCTCTTTTTTTCCGGCCCCATGGTTACCCGTTCGACGGCATCCAGAAAATCATTCATCTCGATTTTTTGTTTATTCCGCCGGGCCGCCAGCAGGGCCGCCTCGTTACAGGCATTGGCCAGGTCCGCTCCGGAAAAATAAACAGTCTGGCGGGCGACTTTTTTCAGGTTAACCCCGTCATCAACAGTCAGTTTGCGGGTGTGGACTTTGAGAATTTGTTCCCGTCCGTCGATATCCGGCAGGGTGACGATGATCTGGCGATCGAAGCGTCCGGGCCGCAACAGAGCCGGATCCAGGGTATCGGGCCGGTTGGTGGCGGCCATCACAATGACGCCGCTTTGCGGAGTGAACCCGTCCATTTCTACCAGCAATGCGTTGAGGGTTTGTTCCCGCTCATCGTTGCCGCCGCCGATTCCGGAGAATCGCTGGCGTCCGACCGCATCAATTTCATCAATAAAGACAATGGCCCCTTTGCCGGAGACCTGGGAAGCCTTGCGGGCCTGGGTAAAGAGGTCGCGCACGCGCGAGGCGCCGACTCCGACAAACATCTCGACAAAGTCGGATCCGCTCAGGGAAAAAAACGGAACATCCGCCTCCCCGGCAACGGCCTTGGCCAGCAGGGTCTTTCCGGTGCCCGGCTGTCCTACCAGGAGAACGCCGCGGGGAATTTTGCCGCCGAGGCGCTGAAACTTTTTCGGTTCTTTTAAAAATTCAATAATCTCCTCAAGCTCTTCTTTGGCCTCATCGACTCCGGCGACATCTTCAAAGGTGATTTTTTCCGATTTTTTGTCCGAAGGGGTCTGGGCTCGGGATTTTCCGAAGGACCAGATTTTGTTGCCCATTTGCGACCCGCGATAGGAGATGAACCAGATGGCCAGGATAAAAAGTAAAACCGGTGCCAGTTGGATAAATAAACGGCTCCAGAAATTTGCGGCGGGTTTGACATTGAAATCCTGAACGTTGGACCGCATCAATTTCAGCAGATCGTTATCGTCTTTCGGAACCTGAAGTTTGAAACTTGTATCGTCGGAAAATTTTCCGAATACCAGGCGTTCTTCCATGCTTTCCCGCATGGTTATTTCTGTGATTTTTTCTGTAGTCGGATTGTCCTGAAGGATTTGGTAAAATTCCGTGTAGGAGAGTTCTTTTTGCGGGCCCATTTGATCCATCGGTTTTGAGGTCATGAGCATAAGGATAACGGCCCCGATCATCAGCCAAAACAACAGTCCTCCTCCCCCGCTGGGGGGCGTGGGGCGGCGCCGTGATGGGCGTCGTCGTTTACGGTTTTTAGGATTCGGTTGTTTGGGCATATTCATTTTGAGCATAAAATTCTCCTTAAGATGCGAAATTATAGATTTTAATTATAAAGAGAATCATTGAAATATCAAGGGGGAATCTGTCAGCCGCGGCCTTGACGCAAAATGAGTTCAGTGGCGGTGATATCGGCACTCAGACCTCCGGGCAGATGAAGCCGTCGCGCGGGGCGGTTGTTCGGGAGTATCGGTAATGAGACCAGGGTCTCCAGGGCATGTAAGTGCTCCAGAGTCAGGCGGCGGCTCGATCCGGCAATGTGCGTGAGGGCCAGACGCAGGATCATGCGTTGCAGGGCCGGATGGCGTCGGTGTAGTTTTACACGGTTAAGGCGCAGGCTGTGACGGGACTGTGTTAGTGTGATTTGTTGAAGATGCCGTGCGGCCGTCTGGTTAAGAAATTCGTAGTCCAGGGCGGCGGTGTCGGCAAGCCGGGCCAAAACCTGGCTGATGTTGGGGTTGTAATTTTCGGCAAGCTCCGGCAAGAGTCGGTGGCGGATGCTGTTGCGCAGAAATTTCAGGTCAGTGTTGGTGGGGTCCTCTCGAAACGGAATCCGGTGTGCGCGTGAAAAGTCCAGGATTTGCGCCCGGGTGACATTCAGTAGCGGTCGGATGACGGTGATGCCGTTGATGTCTCGTTTGGGCAGAATCGCCTGAAGTCCCTGCAGTCCTGTGCCGCGTAACAGCCGCATCAGCACGGTTTCAGCCAGGTCGTCCTGATGGTGGGCCATCACCAGCGCGTCAGCGCCAAAGCGCCGCACGGTCCGGCTTAAAGCGGCCAGACGTTTGGTGCGGGCGGTTTGTTCCAGATCGCGCCGGGGTCCCGGGATCGAAACCCGGCTAGTCTGCAGACGCAGGCCTTTGTTTCGACAGAATTGTTCGACCAGGGTTTGGTCCGCATCGGCGTCATCCCGGAGACCGTGGTTGACGTGGCCGACAATCAGCGTGAGTCCGAATTCCGGACGCAGGCGGTCGAGGAGTTCCAGCAGGACCATCGAATCCGCGCCGCCGGAGACCCCCACGACAAGGGTGTCTCCCGTTCGGAGAAGATTTTGAGCGTGCAGTGTCTGGCGAACTGTTTCAAGAAGGTTCATGGTCATTGAAAGCGGTCGAACCAGCGGGATCCCGAGCGGGCGATCAGGATCAGCAAGGCGACCAGAAGCAGTAGTGTTAATAGCGCCGCGAAAAGATTCATTGCCCGTGAATCCCTCTCTGTTCCCGGCGGGCCTCCTGATAGGCTTCGCGCAGAATTGGCGCTAAGCGCATGTTCGGCGCACGCAAGCTCAATGTGGCGAAGCCGTGTTTTAAAATTTCTGCGTTGACCAGCACACCCGTGTCTTCCCGGTAGATGTAGGCCAGAAGAACGTTTCCGGGTCCGCGTTTTTGCGCATCAAACTCCAGGCGGATCCAGGCCCCTTCCAGCAGATCCCGAACAAAGGTCATGGCCTGTTCTTCCAGAGAATCAAACGGGCGGGTTGTTTCAATGGCAAATCCGAATTTGTCACGTTCAATGTGTTCGGGGGTCGGAACCGGCAGGGCCTTGAGACCGATCAAGCAAACGGTCTCGTCAGTATCCAAAATGATGGTATCCGTGGATTCGACCCGGGCCACTTGAACATGCTGATAGCGTTTGACCTGCGGATTGAAGCTTTCAAACAAGAACTCGTCGGAACTCCGGGCCAAGGCCGGAAACATCTTCGCCAGGCTGAACAGCGAACAAAGAAGCAAACAGAGCATTATCTGAAACAGTAATCGCATCATCGGCAGTCGGCGTAAAGTTCGGCAGTGTCCAAAATCAGGCGTTCGGTCGCCTCCCATCCCAGACAGGGGTCGGTAATGGATTGACCGTAGGCCTGATCCCCGATATTTGCGCGGCCCTCGACCAGATAGCTTTCGATCATCAATCCTTTAATGAGTCCTTTCAGCGAATCGGATTGGCTCATGTGGCTGAGGATCTCCCGGGCAATGCGCGGCTGCTGGTCATACTGTTTGTCCGAATTGGCATGATTGGTGTCCACAATAATCGCCGGATTGGTGAGGCCGGATTCGGCATACATCGTTTCGATTCGGTGCAGTTCTTCGTAATGGTAATTCGGATAACATTGGCCGTGGGCGTTGACGGCACCGCGCAGGATTCCGTGGGCCAGCGGATTACCGCTGGTTTTGACCTCCCATCCGTTGTAAATAAAGGTATGCGGAATTTGCGCCGCGTTGATCGAGTTAAGCATGACACCGGAATCACCGCTGGTTGGATTTTTCATGCCGCAGGGAATATCCAGTCCGCTGACGGTCAGCCGGTGTTCCTGATTGGCCACCGAGCGCGCGCCCACAGCAACATAACCTAAAAGATCATCCAGATACGGATAATTGCCCGGGTAGAGCATCTCATCGGCCGCGGTTAGTCCGGTCTCACAGATCAGCCGCACATGCATGCTGCGGATGGCCTTGAGCCCATCGACGATGTTCGGTTCCCGGTTAAGATCCGGTTGATGGGCCATGCCCTTGTATCCTTCGCCGGTCGTGCGCGGTTTGTTGGTGTAGACCCGCGGCACAAGAAATAACGTATCCTTGACCTGATCCTGTAGACGGGCCAGGCGTGAGGCATAATCCAGAACCGAGTCTTCATTATCAGCCGAACACGGCCCGATAATCAGGACGAAGCGCGCGTCGCGGCCTTCAAAGATATTTTTTAACTCCAGGTCACGCTGAGCCTTCACGGCGCGGGAATTGTCATCCATGGGGATCTCAGCGAAAATTTCATCCCGTGACGGGATCTGACGGATATAATCAAAGCTCATGCAACGTCCTTTGGTGGCGATGTCATTAGTAAACGGTTAATTTTGAGAATATAATGTAGCAATTGGGCGGGGAAAAGTCAATATTCAGTCTCAGGTCGCATGTCTCACGTTCCAAGTTAAAAGTCTCAAGTCGTACGACACAGGTTCTGTGTTATGCGGTTAAAGTCGTATGGCTCATGTCTCAGGATCGATCGTGTGTGTAGGCATCGTCGTTAAGGATGCCTTTAAATTCGAGTTTTTTTCTTGAGACCTGGGACATGTATCTTGAGACTTAAATACGTGAAAGTTCAAATTCCTGCTCAATTTCTTCCTGTCCGAACTTGATGCCCTTTTCTATGGGAGCGAGTCCCAGCAGCGGCAGGACACTGTTAAGCGGTGTCATGTCGATAATCACCGGTGTAAATCCCTGGATATCCATGTTCAGCAGGTCTTCCATCCCCTGCATCTCGAACATGATCCCCTCTCCGCTTTCAATGAACCCATCCTCGCCCCTCCGGTCGATCCCGATCTCGTTCATGTCAATCCCGCCGGGTTGCAATTCGGATTGTTTGTTTAACGACAGACGTCTGGGTGGAACGGTTATGTCGGCTTCATCGACCCTGACAGGTTGAGTTTTCCCTGCAGCTGTCTGAACGGTTGCTGCATCTGGATTGTTCGTTTTGAGTAATAGCTGCAACAGCGAATCTTTCCAGGGTTCAGTTTCCTGGCTGAGAAGGCCCTGAATATGGTCAATCTCTTTTTGGGAGAGCTGTTGTTTTTTTAAGAAGTCAACGGCATTGCTGACGGCAGGTTTGTTTGCCGACTCAAGGACAGCAAGATAAGCCGTGATCAGTTCTTTGTCTGTGGCTTCCAGTGCCTGCAGGGTAATCTCGGTCTGATGAATGATCTCAGGGTCCTGATGGGACAGCAGGGGCATAATAAGCGGAATTTCTTTCCGGCTTCCCTTTTGTGAGATGGCCTTGAGGGCCTTGCGTAATTCAGTAGTTGTGCTGTCGCCGGAGGTGATATAGTCACGCGCTTCTGAAAGATCATAGGGCCGCAGAAGAGCGATAAGACCCAGGACACAAAATCCCGCAACCAAGAAATAGCCGGGATGTGCCAGCAAGGCCTGGATCGCGGTCATCGCAATCGCCGCACTAATCTTGGCGAATATCGGCGAATACGGCAAGGCGTCAACCATCCATTGGATATTATCAAGGAATGCCTGCGGCGCGTTCTGCAGGCCGGCATAGGCCGTTGCGATCAGGGCCGCGGTGGTGCCGGCAAATATCCCAAAGGCTTGAACCGAAAGTTTGGCCATATCCCCGAGCATGGCGGAGTCAGTCGCAATATTCGTAGTTGATGCAACTGTTTGCTGATGTTGATTGGTGGATGCAGACGGATGATCGGAAACCTTTGAAGTAGTTAGCCGGGGGATATCGGCTGGATCAGCGATATTGACCACTTTATATTCCGCAAGATCGCCGGATTCTGCAGCGGCAATATTTAAATAGTAGTTTCTTGAATGTCTTGCTGCAACAAGGACATCCGGCATGTTGGATTTTTCCAATTTTTCAAAAGCTTTATTGAAGCCAAAGGGCTCCGCGGGATTTATCGCCAGCTCTTTTAAATATTTGATGAAAAATTTTGTTTTGACCTGTCCGTATTTTAATAGGATATCCCGTGCAGCAACGCTGATTTGTTCATTTGAATTTAATAGAAACAAATCAGCAAGACGACGGACATCGGATTTTTTTGCTTTTTTCTTCATGATGTTACGCAATGCCATATTTTCCCGGATGATTTCAAGAGCATTCAGAATATCCATGCTTGGTTCAAGAAGTTTAATTTTTTGTTGCTCCTCTCGAATAAGCTTATCCAGTATCAATCGGGCTTCTTTTTCCTGGGTAACCATGTCATCAGTTTTTATCGCAATGACTCTAACTTTATTCAGTGATGTCGATGGATTTCGTTCGAAAAATTTCGTAACAGTTGATGCGATGGTTTCAATTCTTTCGAGATTTGACATGCTACCGTTATAGTCAATTAGGCAAGGAATGGAAACACTCTCGTTATGATTCCGATGGGCTCTTTTTAATAACGTTATGATTTCAAGGTTGAAAAAATGTTTTTCGAAATGGTTGGCTGTAATGATCGACAGAAGATCTGTGAGCACCCCAAAAGAAGTCGGAACAAAAGACGCAGAACCTGTTATTGCAGAGTATTTTATTTGATCCGCGTCTGCAAGATCATCCTGCAGGGTAATGGGTTGCTGAAAATCCGGATTAAAGATAAATTTGATTTTTGGAGAAGTGGTTGGCGCCATTTCAAATCTTTTTGTAATTAAACCAATAGCGGATTTGGCCTGTTTTTTAACGACGCTGTCGGAATAATTGTCACTAATATACTGCAGTTTTAGAGTATCTTGAAAGTCACCCTTCTCCGCAATGATTTTTATCGCCCGAAGAACACGACGTTGATGGTCTTTCGTAACGTCAGTATTTTGTGAGAGAAATTTACGGGCGGTTTTGAGCGAAAATGGATTTTTTACAGTCCTAAGAATTAGAGCACCCATGACGGCAGTAAGCACTGCTGCTGGAGCAGGATAGGCTAAGATCAGTGCTGCCGTGCCAGCAAGAATTCCATAGGATGTTGACAACGACGTGATTAATGATGCTGAAATACCCGGAGCGATTTCCGATAACGTCTTAATTGCCAGAAGTGTATTAGAAATAAAAGCCTCTCGCAAGACTTCCCCTGCGCCAAGAAGTGGACCGAAGCTCAATGGTGCAATGGAATATAGCGCTGTTGAATTCATTTTTGTGAATGATTTTGGAGTGCCGAATAGTGATTTTAGGTTGATTGGCGAGGAAAAGACTCCGCTCACGGCGCCCAAGGTCGTTGAGAGACGGTCATTCCAATCTGGAGGTATAGAATCGTTCGTTTCGGTCTCCGAAACAATTGCGTCGAGTCTTTGATTCATAAGGACTTTCGATGGTTTAGTTTCTCGAGAGTCAAGCATTGCGGCATCATTGCTAGGGGGGTTGTTAGGTGAGCTTGTTTGGGAATGATGCTCGGAGCCCAGTGGCGTATCCGCATTGAAATTTTTCCATCGAATAATGCCGCCGACGATAACAGCCGTTCCTAATATAATTGGAATGAGATAGGGTTGCATGATGCCGGCGATGTGCGTTATGCCGACCCAAGCCGTCGTTAGAACCAGCGCTACCCCAAAGGGCAGGTTTGGCCGGTATTCTATGAAGAGTTCTTCAGCGAGATAAAAAGCGAGATGCAAGTCAGTGTTTATCCCCAAATAAACAAGACGATCTAGCGCGATAAAAGCTCCGAACAAAATTCCAGTGCCGGCAAAAGAACGTTTAATGATCTTTTTTAAACGAGAATGCGAGATGGGATTAGAAACGGCCTCTGACCGCAGGTCTTGTGATTTAGGATTCTTTTTTAAATCTGGCTCTTTTTTGACTGGTTCCAAAATGGTCGCCTGATCTTGATTAGGCAAAGGTTTAATCGCGACAGAAGTTGTGTAAGGGCTCTTTGAATTTTTGATGTTAAGTTGAGTCGTTGTCTGGTGAAAAGAAAAATTCTTGGAATCCGTAAATCCCCCTGAAAAATACTGTCTGGGGATGACTGTTTGGCTGAGATCGTCATATTCTTCTTTAATGATGTTAAAGGCCCCCTTTTTGTAGGCCTCCATGTAGCGTTCATAGATGCGTTGTTTCATGCCGGGGTCACCGGTTTCAATGCCGGCGGTCTTGTTTTGGTCGATATAAACCTGCGACATCACGCTGTTGTGAACGGTCTCTTTATACCATTTTGCCAGAATCAGCGAATGGTAGATTTGGCGCACCGGCGCAAAATTCTTGCCGTGATTCACCTCAGACTCAATTTGCGGCAGGATGACCTCTCGGATGATCTGCTTGACACGCTCCTCCGTTTCAGAATTTTCCAGGGCTCCGGGGTCCTGGGGCGCCTGCGCCCTTTGATAGTCGCTATCCAGCATCACTTTTAAATGCGTGTCTGTGATGTAGACGGTGTTATTGTATTCGTAGACAGACGCGCTCTCCGGCATGATCCAGACCTTGTTGAACGTATCGGTCGGGATATCGGTCACGCCGTATTGTTCCCGGGCAATCGTATGGATGCGTTCCCAAAGTTGCCGGCCGGGTTCCTGATCCGGGTGCATCAACGATGCCGCGAGTTGCTTGAGAATATAATCCTGCGCTAAAAGATCGCGCCCGAGTTCGGTCTTCGCGAGTTCATCGGGGATAATCCGGTCATGTTCCGTTGGAGACAGGTTGACCCACAGATCATCACGCGGCACGGTCATTGACGCGAGAAAATAGTTGACCAGGCGTTGGGATTCGTGTTTTAACGCTGTTCCGTGAAGCTGCGAATCCCCTCCCTCAACAATAAAATCAAATCGTAAAGGATTCTCCGGATGGACGGTCATGCCCTTGAGTAGAACCGGGGTAAAGACCGGACTGGGATTAACCATGGTTCCGGGAACCGGCAGAGTGAGCCCGATTTGCTGGGCGAAGCCCGGAGGCAGAATGGTTGTCGAGCAAAACGCGATAATCAAAAATGCGGATAAAATCCTGGCGGTTAAACAAAACCGGCTTTGTCTAGTGTCTGTCATTCGGCCCTCTTTGTATGAGATCAAAATTTTTTGTGAAATTTTCTTGGCAGGATCACAGCATAACATTTTTTACAGAAAAAAACAATCCAGCGGGCTAAAATCGTTAAAATTTTACAAAATATTCATATTTGTGAAATATTGAATAATAGAAAACAATCTTAAAATTCAAAAAAATCATTTTTTTTTATATTTTTTGAAAATCAGGGCGATTTTTTGAACCCGTGAAAGGCGTTTAATGAACGATTCTCGTTTGAGGGCGCTGGATTTTGATTCCATTTGTTCCGAAAATCTGAGGGTGACGGGGCCGCGTCCGCGTGTATACTTGGCCCCCCGCCCCTCGTTATGCTCGTTGAGGCGTTTGGCCAGGTTATTGGTCGATCCGGTATAAAGCGTTCCGTCCGCGCATTCGACAATATAAATATACCAGGAGGTGTTTGTCATGATTGAGAATGTTGAAGGCAAGACCCCGCCTAATTTAAAGATTGAAACCGTTGAAAAGATTGCTAAAGCCCTCGGCATTAAACCCTCCAAATTGCTTGAAGAGTAAGTAGTATTCGCATATTCTTGGTATTTTGAAATAACTTGTTATGAGCTTAATTTTCGAACAAGCCCTCGGAGACACTCTATGCTGGCCCCTTTTGTCTAGACCAATTTTCTGTTGTTAAGGCGGTTTAAGTTTTGTTGTGCGCCGCCGTTATCCAGCCGTTTAAATCCACCCCGGAG
>JGI10211J34971_10000063_pt1 | contig 75303 bp, 79 predicted proteins | sample Etolagsediment_FD_34971 | JGI IMG/M metagenome (IMG submission 34971) | reverse complement strand
GGACCTGTTGCCCCAGTTGTTCCCGCACCCGTTGGACCCGTAGCACCCGTAACGCCTGTAGGTCCGGTTGATCCCGTTGCCCCTGTTACTCCGGTTGTTCCCGCCCCTGTTGGACCCGTTGGACCAGTTACTCCCGTAGCTCCATCTGTGCCCGTTGGGCCTGTAACGCCTGTTGCCCCGGTTGTTCCCGCACCCGTTGGACCAGTAGCACCCGTAACACCTGTTGGTCCTGTAGGCCCAGTTGCCCCCGTCGCCCCAGTTGTACCCGCCCCAGTTGGTCCTGTAGGTCCGGTTGCCCCTGTTGGTCCAGTTGGTCCTGTGCCTGTAGATACTCCATCTAAACGAATCCAAATAGCGGAGGTAGCAGTGGCATCAACACAAATATAAACTCTGTCATTAGATGTATTATGCCATTTTGACCATACATGAAATTCAACACCAACACCCGCCGTGTCACTACTATCGTGATTAACAGTTGGATTTCCAGCGGTGGCATAAACCGGCCCAGCCCGATCAGCCAACTCCATGAAATTATTGATGACAAGTTGACCACCTGCTCCGGTGGCTACAACTACTTCTAAACCTTTATAATCTGCCATATGTTAGGAACTTCCTTGTCCTTATATATGGCTGTTACGCATACCTTTACACAGAAGAATATAAGATGAGGTATCTTCTCCGCCTTCAATCCACTTTTCGGCCCAATTAAATCTTATTATATCTTTAATTTCAATTAGATCGCCCAACCTTTTTCGCAAGGTATCTTCTGAATAAACTCGCACATGAGCCGGGTCAGTAAAAGAAGGAACAGAAAAGATCACATTTTTATTAGCAGGAATTTTAGATATAATTTTAATATCATCTAAATGCTCTAAGACTTCTGTAAGAACATAGGTGTCGTAATCGCCAAAATCTTCTTCATACGCATCGGCTTTCCACACATTAGGATTGTTAGCCACTCGTACAGCCTCATCACTAAAATCAAAACCATGATAGTTGTGAATATAATATTGCAATTCGGCTGTACCACAACCTATTTCCAAAACACTTCCAGTCGCCCAATCCGCAACTTTCTTAGTAATTGCTTCATAGCGACTCATATCTGTGCTTTTTTTGAAGATCTTGTTGTAATATTCTGATTTTTGTTCTAGGGCTTCATGGGTGAATAAGACGGCATCATTTGTAGCCATCCCTGCGAATTGTTCCCATTTTTTCCTGTTTTTAGGGCCTGACATTTGTGCCATTAGGTTAAGTGCGGCTCTAAAGTCAGCATTTATTTTAATTGCTTGCAAACAGGCATCTCTTGCTTTTTCGCCTTGCTGTAGCTGCCAATAGGATTTAGCTAAAAGATAATAAGCATCTGCCATCTCCCCGCCCCAAGATTTCTTTTCTAGATAGATTTGGAGCCAATAGACTGCTTTTTCCCATTCATATTTGTATGTGTATTCCCGCCCCAAATAATAGACTTCTCTAACGAGGTTTGGATTTTTTTTAATTTCTTTAGTTAAAATTCTTAGTGTTCTATTGGGGTCATCATTATGCGAGGGGCTTTTATAGAAGTTAATTTTAACATCGAGTCGTTCTTGTTTTGAGATACCTTTGAGGTAATTATGGATAGCTCCGTGCCATTTTATTTCAGGTTTATTAAGGCAGACTCTTGGAGAGTAGAAAGAGGTATTTCCTCCGACAACCCGTAAACAGAGGGCTTCGCATGGAGTTTCTTTAATTTTTTCACGAATTTTATCAAGACCACCATCCTCTAGAATCTCATCTGCATCGATAATGAGAATCCAATCTCCGGTAGCTTTGGTATTGGCAAAATTTCGTGCTTCAGCGAAATTATCATTCCAGACGTATTCATTTTCAAAGAAATTATCTGTATATTTTAATGCTACATCTCTTGTTTTATCGGTAGAACCCGTATCAACAATTACAATTTCATCTACGTCTTTAATGGATTCAAGGCAATTACCCAGCATTACCTCTTCATTTTTAACTATCAATACTGCTGAAATCTTTGTCATAATCTAATAGAGGATACTTTCGTTTTTTCGGCTGGCCTTCTGCATCAAATTCTATAATTGATACTTCATCATCTAGATTTTTGTAAAAAAGCTCAGCATAAGGCTTATCTCCCATAAAATTAAGTCTTATTTTCACGACAGAAATATCATCTTCTACGTGTTCTACCGAAATTTTAAAGGTATCATTCTTAGTTTTGCAGACTATATAAGCATCGCCTTTTGCATTGGGGGGATTATCTTTGGTGAGGGGGATTTCCATTTCGCGGGCAACTCGCTTACAAGCTCTGTACATAGTTGGAGCATCATAAGCATAATAGGTTTCCGCTTCGCCTTCTGACCACTTGGTTATACCATACGTAATTGTGCTTATAGCAAAAGGAGTTAAAGCAATTGCTGCACAGCCATTGAGAAAAAGCAAAAAAATAATTAGAATAGATTTTTTCATAGCAAACCCCTATTATTATTTATGAGTTTTCTTTAGAATAAGGAGTCGAAAAATGAGCAAATGGGATAATGAGCCTTTTGACGATGACAAATATATAGAGGATCTAGAAAATGCGGATTATGATGAGGAAAATCAAGATGACGATGAAGATTGGGAACGCTATACACAATGGGAAGAAATAGCGGAAGAAAAATACGAAAAAAATTCCTGGGATGAAGAAGACGAAGAAGATGAGGATGAAGAAGATATAGAAGATGATGATTGGGAAGATGAATGAATATTGCCACTGAATATTTAACGAGGCGGAAATTCAAGAAACAACTTTTTGAGACCCCTTGTTCACTATTCCTTATCGGCAGCGACCCTGACACCAAAGGACAAATCATTGTTGTAACATTTGAAGATTACAATGATAAGAAATACATCATCAAACGATGGAACCTCTATGATGCTTCCCCGGAGTTCATTTTGCCCCCTATGAGAGAATTCATTGTTTCTAAGAATATTATATTTAATAAAATTATTACTGGCTTTAAACCTCTGCCATTTGTAAATTCTAGAATCCCAAATGAAGAAAACCGCTACTGGCGTCCTATGTCTAATTATGTTTATCTACATTACCATGATGAGTGCCTAGATAGCCCTGGTCATCGATATCAGCGGACTGAACTTCTCTGGAAAGCATTCTGTGCCACCTATTTCCCAGAACTCGCACATGATGTGTTCTACGTGCCCCGTAATCAAATAAAATTAAATCATCCACGATATTGGAAGTATTGGACCAAATGGAAAAAGTATTTATTAAAATATAAAGGGGCGGCTCCTGAGCTAGTATTTAAGACTTAGCCTTCATCTTCTTTTTCATCTTCTTCATAGCTCTTGTTTTTGGTCCACATTTGCATCCGGTGGGCGGTCTTTCATCTGATCCTGGTCCGTGGAAGTCTGCCCAAGCTCCGGGGAAATCTGTAGGGTCTTGTTTGGGTGGGTGCATACCGCCGCCCAGAGTTTGAGATTCAAGCCATTTTTTAAATGATAACATACTAGTCTATATATTGATATGAAATATAATTGGCACGGTTTAATGCAAATTGAGGAAATTCAACATATCCGCGATGGCAAGGTCATCTGGCGGAATGAGAACCTCAAAAATCTTCTTCATATTCAAGGCGAAGAGTTTATTCTAAAAGTCGCATTTTCTGAATATCTTTTAAAACCAGAATATTATTATTTTGGTTTAGATAATCGGTCTTCTCTTGACGTAACTGATAGTATGACTGATCTAGAAGATGAACCCACAACAAATGGTTATTTTCGTCAATCTGTTAATTCGGTAGATGATTTTACGTTTCTTGTTGTTGAGGGGTATAATCGAGCTAGATCTCCCATTTTAACATTTTCTGCTGTTGGTGGTAGTTGGGGTCCAATTAGAAATTTATTCTTAACGATGCAAGACCAGGACATCGCTGCAAATTTGGGCTATTTGATAGCTTCTGTAGATTTAGAGCAGGATATCACAGTAGCATCAGGAGATGCCATTAGTCTTCGTATGGCTATGACACTAAGAGATTGTGAAGGCGGTCCTTGTCCTACTTCGCCTCTTAGTTATTAAAATAGGTTAAACTTTCTTCAAGCACTTTTTGATCTTGAATAATTATGAAGTGCAAAATGTTAAATTTCGCTTCCGACTCAGTTGCATCTTGAGTTATTTTAAATGAAAGATGTTGAGAGCCAAAATCAACTAAATCTAATAGATTCTTACTTGATGTTGGCACTGGATTATCATTATACCAAGTTGCACGTTCTTTTGGTGACATCTTTCGCCACTTCTCATCTGATAGACTTCTTGGTTCATAATCTTCTGGCAATTGTGGCACATTAATAATGTAGCCACTTTTCTTTGCCTGTAACGGTTGAATGCCCGCCTCATTAATTATTGCGTATTTACAGAACACTTCTTCAGCCGGTTCTGAGGTTGAACCTTTATGAAACCACACTGGAAGACTCACGCCGATGGTTTTTATTTTCTTACCTTCATGCAAAGCATAACGCTCTTTTTTTGTAAGGAAAATATTATGCATTATGGATAATGTAGTTGTTTTTTTATTCGCCATTTCACACTTTTTCTATGCTGTTTTGCCATATATAAGGTAGTGAAGGATTATACTATAAAGGAGTTCCTATGAAGGGAAATTTAGGCAGGATTGCTGTTATTGCTGCTGTCTTCATTGTAGCAATTATTCTCTTTTCTTCAAAGCATCAGGGCAAGGTTCAAACGGATAAACCTCAACTCCCCAATATTTCTAATATGCCAATCGTGATCGAAAGCGATCCGCAATTGGCTGCTATTCAAGGTTTATCTCCTGTTGAACAAAGAGGAGAAAAATTCAGGGAATGGTTACAAGCATCATTTAAAATTAAAGTAAGTGGTGCAAGTGGCTCTGGAACATTATGTTATTACGACTACGAAAAAAACATTGCTTACGTGATTTCATGTGGGCACTTGTGGAGTGGAAACATGCGTGCGAGGGTAGGAAATACTCGCAAGGCAACAGTTATTACTTGGTATCATAATGATAAGAAATTATCATCCCCAAAAGAATACGAAGCTGAAGTTCATTTTTATAGCAACAGCAGGGGTTATGATATAAGTCTTTTAACATTTAAGCCTGATTGGTTTCCGCAAATTTACTTTCCTATTGCACCACTAGATCATAAAGTGGGCGGCTCTGCACATTCAATGGGATGTGACGGTGGAGAGGAAGTTGCACATTATGAAGTGGAAATAGTTGGGTTAAAAGATACAAACTTAATCACTAAAAATAACAGCCCACGGCCAGGTCGTTCTGGAGGCGGGTTGGTAGATAATACTGGTCATTATATCGGTATTTGTTGGGGAACGTCTAAATATGATGGCTCTGGGATTGGATACTTTACGCCCCTTAAAGCCATTCATGAGCAATTTAAAAAGGAAGGCTATGAATTCCTTTTGGGGCTTCCACCGGCCAGCTTAGCTCGCCAAATCCCAATTATTGATATGCCACGACACACAAAAGGCGATTATCCACATGATTACATTCCTTTACCGGGATACAGAATTTAGGAGATTAAATGGCTGCTATTTTGCCTAATTCAATTTTTGTTCATATCCCCAAAACGGGAGGCACGTTTGTCAGAAGAACAATTAAAGATCTTGGACTCTATCGTGGCGAAGCATATGAAGGGAATAACAACTGGACGAGAATACAAGTAATTCACTTGGGGATTGGTGATATTCAATCCAACAAGTTAACTTTTGCTTTTGTTAGAAATCCTACAACTTGGCTTCAAAGCAAGTGGACCAATATGGTCCGTAGGTTTAAAAAAAGCTCTAAACCATCTAAACATCTTTGGAAGAACGATTGCTTTTCCAAAGATTTTGGTGAATTTGTTAGAAAAGTGTTGGATTTACACCCCAATAGACCTACAATTGAAATGAATAATAAATTAGGGTATGAAGTTGTTTATGATAAATGTCAACCTAAGAAGCATCACGTTGATCTAATTGGAAAAAATGAATCTTTGAGAGAAGATTTAATTCGAATTCTAAACACAGCGGGAGAAGAATTTGATGAAAATACAATATTAAACAAAGAAGAACAACGGGTGGCTTCTCGATCAAGGAATTGGGCGTGTCAATATCCACCGGGATTAGAAGATAAAGTAATAGATGCTAATTTGCCTTTTGCAAAAGCATTTGGTTATTTTTAGAATCTTATATGATCCCAAAAGGCTTCATAATCAAGATCGGCAGCAATAAGATCATTACCGGGGGCGGTACTCCAACCGCCCTCCATTTTTACCATCTTGCCTTTTACCCATGTTGCCACTTCTGGGTAGAGATGACATACCGCCGCACAGGGGTCATGAAACTTCTTCTCGGGATGCTTCTTAAGATAAATCTCCATCGCCTCTAAAAATAATTCTGAGGCGCGGTCTTTCGGCTGTCCCATTGATTCATGGATCACCCTATCGTATATGACGGTGTGACATAAGTTCTTTGATACAAAGCGTTTTTCTTTGATGTTCGCATCTACCAGGGCGAGGAATCCCTTTCTGTCTCCGTTGGGGTTGAATGAGGGAGCCCACTCTCTTCCTTCAAATTTCTCCTTAACGATGCTCGGTCGGTAGCGACTATATGGTAGGAAGCCGCCTTGCATTGTTGCTTTCTCAAATGCCGCTTCTGGGTGGGTTCTAAGGTACTTTCCTATGGATTTTATCGGACCAATCACAAAAAGTTCGCACTTCGGGTGCCTATTGAGGACATAGGGTAGTAGAGATTCACCCAAATCGTCAGGCGCAGAGCGTAACGGTGCGCCGTATACATTAAGGAGGCGTTCATGCACTCCCGTATTCCAGTGCTTGTAATTATCCACCTTCCCAGAACCAATAGGAATGTCCAATCCCAGTTCTTTACAGAGAAACCTTACAATAGCTATTTGTTGTGGGTCGCCCGGCGAAACAAGAATACATCTTATGTTCACACCTGCCGAAATCAAATAACACAATGCAAAGAAGTCATCGGGATCGTTACCGATGTCCGTTTCTACGATCATATCACACATAATATAAAATCTTACCTTCGGATAAAGGGTATAAGGCTTTATAACCCTCGGAATCCATGAATTCTTTTTTTCTTAGAAGGGGGGCTAAAACAAACTTAACATTATGTCCAAAATGTGCCAACTTATCAAAATCTGCGTCTTCTTTAACATGCAAAATTTCTTCATAGCTCAGTGACATTATTCTAACCTTTCTGTTTGCCACAATATTTATAACCAAAATGTTCCATAAGATCCGAACGCTCGCCCAGGACATCATTTATTTCAATGAAGTCCCTTTTTTTCAACTTAGAAATCTGTTTGTTATTTTGATTTTCCAATCCAAACACTTTTTCGTATCGCTTACGATTAAAAGCCCTATTTGGATCAAGACGCTGTAACTCGGGAATGAAATTAACTAAATTCTTGCAAACATTCAAAGTATCATCACACATTTCCTCATAGCTAAAGAAAATATTTCCTTTGAGAGTTCGTTTGTTTCTAATTTGATGTTCCGCACACTTCAACCAATGTGTCGCAGCAACAGTTAATGAATGCCCCATTTTTCTTCTAATACCTTCGCAAAAAGCGTAGGGGTTACGTAGGTTGATAATAAACTTTGTATTCTCAAATTCATTCTGTGTTAGATGAGCACGCAATACACTCTGAGGGCTTTTTTCTACTAGGATGGATTTACTAATGTTCCACCTTTCAAACCAAGCAGCTTTTATTTTAGGCCAATTGTAATTGGCATTGTTCATGAATTTTTCTTCATTAATCGTACAATTACGTCGCTCATCTCCTGAAGAACGAGGCATGTGGGCTCGGGCTTTCCTTACACAAACTCCTTCGTGAAGCGTGTTGCGTATAAGGGAAACATTAGGGGAAGTTCCCAATAGTTTGGCTAACAAAGTAGAGCCTGAGTTGTTGGGACACACTATAAAAAGAAATAAATGCTTAAAATTCATAATCAAACTCTTTTATGTCTTTTGCAAAATATGTTGCTACCACTTGACGCCCTAAGTCGCTGTAGTGGCGACGATAACCTTTTCCTCGCTTACTAGAATTGTGATTGCCTAGAGGGGAGTAAGGCATGTCTATCTCTTTTAATAACCTCCTCCAATCGGTCGCTAAGCGTTCAAATCGGCCCACAAAATCCACTCTTGTTTTCCCACGATATCGTAACCAATTAACTTGATTTGTATATCGCAACTTATTCCATAAATCCAACTCCGTCAATTTTACTAGCCATGTGTTGAATTCAAAATCGTTTACCGCTTGCGAACGTCTTGCGTTTGCTCCCCCATCAAGATTGTGCTGGTACATTGACAACATCTTATCCCACGGGTTACGCACAAACGCAAATGAATAATGTGATTCAAAATTCTTCCATCCCAGGTCTTTGACATGATCCAGAACAGTCTTATGGTCTCCCTTCCAACCAAAAAACCTTTCAATTGATGTCCCGGCACACCTGTTTATGTGGATAAATATTAAATTCCGCTCCTTGTCTCTCATAGAAAGTATTTATCTTTCACCCTTAGCATTTAAACAATCTTCCGCAAATCGTTGACACATGGCTGCAATAGAAGCCAATTCACGAATCGTAGCATCAGGATCAAGTTTTTGTTTGAATACCTCCTGTTTAAACTCTTCAAATTCCTCCCAAATAACTGCTAAACCCTCATGTGCGCTATACATTCGGGCATGTTTTTGCCTAGCATTATGCAAGTCAAATTTAACCAACTCAGGAAAAGTACGCTTTTTCGCTAAAACATCTGTTACTATTTGATCTAAATTCATTCTTTTCTCTCTTTTATTAAATCTCCAAGAACTGTCACTAACAACATAAGCACCATACCCTCTATGACGCCTATCTGGTGGGGGGAAAGCTCACTCCAAATTGCCCAATGCCCCGCTACTAAATAATATGCCACCCATGTTAAAATAAGACCACCAATAAGTAGCCCTAATAAAAAGTTCCACATTACTTACTCCGATAATAAGGACAAATGGTTTTATAATCACATCTAAAACAATGATCGCCCACCTTTCCAAAGATGGAATCAGGATTTGTAGCCCTGATCTCATCAAAAGCAGTTACCAACTCTACTACAGCACTGTCAATTGCTCTTTGTGTAAATCTAGCAGGAACCAAATTTCCACCTTCAACATAATATAAGGCGGCTGCAATCCGATTAGCAGGAACTTCATACTCTATCTGAACGGCTTTACTATAAGCGCGTAATTGTAAATCCTGACCAATTGTTTGAGGAGTTTTCCGCCAAATACCTTTCTTCGTAGTCTTATAATCAATAATGAAAATCTTATCCTTGGCATCATTAGTAATTAAACGGTCAATAATGCCGATAAGTCTCTTATTATGAGGCGGGTCTAAATCTATATTGAAAGAGTGTTCAAGTTTGCCCTTGAATCCAATTTGTTGAGTTAGAGAATCAATTGACCTAATGTGCCCTGGCAAACGTTTCATGTAGGCCGCTGGAATCTTAGATGCTTTTTTGCCATTTTCAATTTCAATCTCACCATTTATGACAGCATCTCGGATTTCGCTCAATGATACATCACCCTGATTCGCAATATACTCTTCAGCAATTTTGTGTACAATCTTGCCGTACTCAAAATAGTAGGGTTCAGGCACCGGCGATTCAAGTTTCAGAAAGTACCGATACTTGTATTGTTGGCGGCATGTATCCCAAATTGATTTTCTTGTAACGCTTATTCGTTCTATATCCATAGTCATTCTCTAATTAAGTACCCCAGTATATTAAAATTCAATTTTTAAGTCAAACCAAGCGGCAGCATGTAGATAAACGTCTGCTGGCAACCCTTGCGCCGGGATTAAGACACCCCCCTGATTTTTCCTAGCACCCCCCCAATAGATAGATGTGCCAGCACTTTCCGTTAATCATTAGCTTGAGAGTGTAACCGCTGTGCTAGCAACAAGTTAGCTCCAGAAAACTCGTATACTGCAACTCATCCGTGCAGGAATCCGAAATCTGCGGTTTACACTTACCTTTCGTGTGGTATATTGTGAAAAAGAGGCCCTAACTCTGGGGCTTCTAAGTGTGCATCCGGTAAGGAGTTTTCGTATGGCTAACAAGCGTTTGGAAGGCGTGGTCACCCACGCCAAGGAATCTTCCAAGACCCACCAGCAGAAGGTGGCGAGTCTTGGGGCCAAGCTCGGCTTATCTGGGCTGGTGGAAATCGGGTTCGGTATTTTCGGCTCGGTGGCCGATATTACCCCCCAAATGGCGGAGGATTGGTTGGCTACCAACACCAACAATCGTCGGCCAAAAGAACGCTCGATCAAGAAGTATTCGGGCGATATGGCTGAAGGCTACTGGCGGCTCACTCACGAAGCGGTCGCGTTCGGCTTGGATGGTGAACTGAAGGACGGTCAAAACCGCCTCAAGGCGATTGTTCGTTCTAACCAGACCGTCCGTATGATGGTTGTGGTCGGCATTTGCGACGAGGCGAAAGCCGTCATTGACCAGAACGTTCCCCGCACACCGCTGGATGCCGCCCGCTTTCAGGGGGTGGATGTTGGTCCCAATTCCCGCACCCGCATCGGTGGCGCTAAAATCGCCTATGTTGGGATGAAGGGTCAGTCATTCAGCGTTTCGAACAGCAAGACCCTGGAATTGCTGGACGACTTCTGTGTGCCCCTGGATTTCGTTTGGGATCATCTTGATCGTGTCAAGGGTGTTTGCGTCGGCGGCGTGATCGGAGCCATCGTGCGGGCATACATCCACTGCCAGGACGATCCCAAGGCTATCGCCCGGCTCAAGCGATTCTGCGAAATCCTGAGTGACGGGCAGTACGGCAATGTGGACGCCGATGTTGCCGCCTTCCGCCTCCGCGAACGGCTGATGCAGAAGGAGCGTTACGGCAGCACGGGCAGTAAGGAAGCCTACGCCCTGTGCGAAAAGGCGCTGATCTTGTTCTTGGATGGGAAAACCGTTAGCCGGTTGAACCCCGTCAAGGTCGAACAGTTTCTCTTGGCCCACGAAGTGCCGCTCGATGAGTTGCACGAATTGCCCCTCGCGGCACAAAAGCGACGAGACTAAACGTTGCGGAAACCTGGAAAGCCGCCTCAATTTTTTGGGGCGGCTTTTTTTTATCGACTCAAAATGTGTAGGAATTCCTGAGTAGAAGTTCCTTTGTAGTCCCTTTTGCTGTCCGCTTTAAATCGTGAATAATCCTTTTCACGCATGTCATACTTGCCGTATTTCTCCATTATCTTCTGGATTTCTTCAAATGATAGCAAACCTTCATTGTTGTAACTCAAGAAGATGTAGTTGAACTTGGCGGCGCTGATTATCTCATCTAGAGATTCGGGCACAGTTTTCTTGGAACAATATGTTGACCGCTCATATTCCCGCAACCCTGTCTTCCCTCTCGGTAAAAATTCATCATATTTTGCAATCGTATTGAGCAAATGATAGTTAGCACCGTAATCACGTTGGTTATATGGGGGGTCCAGGTAGAGAATTCCGCCTTCAATATGATGAATTAACTCGTTGGCATCCTGGTTGTAGGCTATGTTGCTGCCATCGTTAATGGTAAATTCCGGCGCATGCAACTGCATTGTGCGTATCGCTGTCTTTTTGAACTTCTTTAGGAATGCCCCATAGACAGAAGCAGTGTTGGCAACGCAATCTGCCGCCTCTAATAATGAACATAAGTAGAAGTAATATTCGTTATCGTTGATTGCGCCGCTGGACAACCATCTTTCTATTTCCATTCTAATAGCATCAATCTTTTTGCCATTCTCATCACTGAAATACATCCTTTCCGATCCACCAACGCAATAGTTGTTGAAGATAAACCCCTCTACTCCTGGTAGTTCGTTTAAATATTTGAGGCGGTCTACATGTGGAAAATGTTGGTTGTTGCGGATATAGTTGCGGCAGAAGACATAACTGTAATACTCAATATCGTTAGCAATGACGGATTGAACGTGGGGTTTGAAAAATCTCCCTACGATTCCCGTACCTGCAAACAGGTCACAGAATACTTGTTGTTCTAAATCTGGTACAGTCTCTTTAATTGTCTGATGAATAAAATCTAAAAGTCTGTATTTAGAACCAATATAGTTAATCTGACATTTCGGTTTCATTAAAATTAGCTGGCAACTTAACATTCTCTAAAGTCTTTTGGGTAAAGACATATCTCCCACCTGTTTTAAAGCCCAACTCCTCCCAATCAATTTGGTTGAGTTTGTCTCTCATCATCTCTAGACGCATGGGTATGGTTGGGAATATCGCCAAAATAGAGCCATCATAGTTTTTACAAGGGTGTAGAAAGAAAGGATTCTTCGCCCTTGTCTTGCAATTGACATATATTCTGGGCTCATCACTCTTATGGCACTCTCTGCCCCACTTCCACCAATCCGCCTCTTTAAATTTCTTAACCCTTCTATTTAAGAGGCGGTCTTTGTGTTGCATGAGGTAGTCATTTTCCACATTGTAGTACATTCTCTTCAGCTTATTGGTCGTCCGCGTGTAGGAACAAACGAATTCCTCATTCCCATCTGGATGCTCAAACACTTCATCGAGACCACTAACTGCTCCTACTTTAACAAAGAACAAATCTTTAAAATCTAAGGAGTAATCTTTCTTAGTGAAACATATCTGCCCATTCATGCAGACAAAGTTTCTTTCCCCTTTAGTAGTGATGGTCTTTCTGGTGAGATTATCTTTCTCATACCGCCAAACTGCGCATGTGGGCGAGAAGCCTTTGAATATCTGTTTGTCTCCTAAGTCAAAAAAATGGGTTATTGTTCCTTGATCCCATAGAAGTTGATTCAATTTAAAGCTGGAAGTGGCTTTGATGAAATCTCGGGGCGTAATGAAGATGATCTCCCCCTGAGCTTCCAAATGCCGAAAACACTTCTCAATAAAAAACAAATATAAATTGGCTCTTTTATCAAACAAATCAAACCGCAATTTGTTTTTGGTGCCTTCTTGTATGTTTTTAAAAGCAACATAGGGTGGGTTACCCATAATAGTGACGAATTTGTTTTCTATTGAATAATCAAAAAAATCCATACAAAGACAATCATCAGGGCACAACTCTTTGTCCAATTCAATACAAGCGCTAGGTTCAAGGAGTGATAAGAAATCTCCCTCTCCCGCACTGGGCTCTAATGCTGTGCCATGATTCCGCCTCAAATGATTCATCTTCCCTACAATTTTTTGAGGCGTGAATATTTGACCTAGTTGTTCAACATTTCTGTGGATATCCATTTTCGATTAGAAGATTTGCCATTCGCACATAATCCATATTAATATCAAATCCATAGGCAGTCATTCCCAAGCTTTTAGCAGCGTATAACTCACCGCCAGTACCAGCGAAAGGAACAACAACAATCCCATCTTCAGGTGGTTTTGATGCCAAGAGCAGCTTAGTGCTTAATTCCAAAGGTTTTTGTGTGGGGTGGGTAACAATTTCATGTTTATCATGTTCTTTCTTTTTCATAGATGCGAAAATATTATCACAATCTTTGCAATAAAAGAACCTTTCTACACGGCCCGCTCCACCGGCTAGGGCTGGAATTTTAAATACATCTCTTGGCAAAGCACCCTTATCATGTGCTTTGTATATAGTTGTTTTCCCTTTTGAGGAAAACCGACCCTCTGTATCTTTTCTTTCTTTTCCTGCTGCGTTTTTCAAAAAGGTTGGGGTATAGGGTTCTCTTACATCATCTAAATTAAAGATTCGATTTTCGTCAGTCTTCCAAATTGCCAGCACAGATTCATGGCTTCGTTGCCAGAATTTATTTGTTGCTGAATTCTTATTAGTGTAATGCCAAACTAACCACCTACAGGGGTAGTCTATAGTGACAAATAAATGGGCGAGTATTTCAGAAAAGCCATAAATATAAGTTGTGCCTGAGGGTTTTAAAACCCGCATGGAATGGTGTATCCATTCTTGAGCCCATTCCACATATTCTTCAATCTCCACTTTGCATGTGTTATTCCCGAAATCCTTTCCAATGTTATACGGAGGATCAATTAAAACGATATCAGAATATTCTCTGGGTAGGTTTCTAAGACCCAAAGTGGCATCCAATAATGTCACTCTATTTGGAAAGAAATGATTTTTGACTATGCACATATTATTGAGGGCTCCCAAAGGAAACTACTGCCATTTTGGAAAACATCAATATAAGGGAAACCATGTGGCAATTGCAAGTCATCTCTGTACGAAAAATCGCACCCCAATTTATTAAATGGCACTTCCATTTCAACCAACTTAGTAATTCTTGCGTCCTCTGGGTCATTTGCAATAGAATCAAAAAAATCCCTCTTAATGTAATGCCATAATTGATGAGATTGTGTAAACGTTATTTTATGATGAATGTTTGATTTGTCTGCGTTTTTTGTTATGTAACCATTATGGTTTCCACTCTTGCCATAGGTTTTTTCCCAATTCTTCGCAGAGGGCACTTTAAGCACTTTTGCTTCTATCCAATACACATAAAGCCTTAAACAATTTTCTATTAAATCTTCTTGTTGTACTAAAAGCCCAATATAATCATAATGAATAGAACTTATATATTTAACTTTAGCATCTATCTCTGGCAATGCTGGAAAAACCTTTATGGCACACTGAGTTCTGTAATTGCTTATTTCAACAAATGCGTTTTGCTTACATAAAACAACCTTCTTTTTAAACCGTTTGTTCCGTCTAATTGGATCATATTTTGTAGTCTTATTAGCAATATTCCCGTCGTCAGCCCTAACATCAGTGCCAGGTGCATGGGAACCCTTCTTCCTCTGCACGTTTTTGTGACCACTATGTTTCAAAGACTGCTCTGTGATGTGCTCCCAATCAGAATAACCTACTTCTGAAACAACTTTAAGAAGATGTCGCAAATGATCCTCTAATGCATTGTGAAATTTCTTATCATATATTTGACGTTCCATTAATATCCCTTTTAATACTAACTCACAGCATTATAGGGAGATTAAATTAAATTGTCAAATACTTGATTTAAAATGCTTCCCATAGTAAAATGTCGCTATGCCTGTAGATTTTGATACATTTGTTGATTGGGCCGAAAGCCGCTTCGGAGATATAATTGTCTCATATCCCGAAGTTAAAATCAATTCAATATTTAAAGACAATGACCAAGATCATAAACTCTGGTGTAATCCCGATGGCGGAAAAGACAATATTGAACTAGGCGTCTACCATTGCTGGAAAACAGGGGAAACAGGCACGCTCGCGGGACTTGTTATGGAAGTGGATGGCTGCGCCTTTGAAGATGCAGTTGATATCCTCGGCGGTGATACGCCACTCACGGAACTCCAAGGGAAAATAGAAGATTTCTTCGATAACCTACAAACAAAAGAGGCGGCAGAAACCGAAGAGTCTGTTGATCTAAAGCTACCTCATGACACATATGCTATTGATGAATTGCCGCCCTGGAATCCATATCGCCAAAGAGCAGAAATTTATCTTAGAAATAGAAAAATCCCTACCACTAATCTAATGGTCTGCACAGAAGGGATCTACAGGAATAGAATTGTTATCCCGTATTATGACGAAAAAGGGAAATTAATCTATTTCAACTGCCGGGCATTAAATGATAAACAAATACCCAAATACCGTGGACCTGAGAAAGATTTGGGAATCGGGAAGGGCGATGTTATTTTCATGCCCAAATGGCCCCCTAAAGGCGAGAAATTATATATTACAGAGGGCGAATTCGATGCTCTATCACTCTTTTATTCAGAGCTTTATTCAGCAGCTATGGGCGGTAAAAATCTCTCCGCAAAGCAAATTCAACTACTAAAGGATTATATCCCTGTTATCACGGTTGATAATGACGAGGCGGGCAGATTAGCTTTGCTCACCATAGGAGATTACCTACTAGAACAAGGATTTGAAGTTTATTACGTCCGACCACCCCAAGGATTTAAAGATTGGAATGCGTTATTTGAGGAATATGACGCCCAAATTATAAAAGGCTATATCTCTACAAATGAGAAGCTCTACACCGAAAACACCAGTGTAGAGCTTCTTGAAAAGAGCTTGTGAATAAAACTCGCTTTCTCCAGAACACTCTGGATGAGCGTGCAACGATTTATTCTTTACTTATTTTATATAGAACAAACTGGTTAAATTATTATGTCCCAATTAGAATACTTTAATGGTAAGATCGTTACGATACTTACAACTCCAATCAATCGCAACTTTAAAGAAGAGGCCGCAGCACTAGGAAAACCCAAGCTATTTCCTGCCAACCTCATGGATCACTTTGTCGGGCGTTTTGAGAGTTATGATGCACTAGGGGTGATGTTGGCTCACCCTGATGCCGCTGTAGGTACAAAAGCCTACTATTTTTTGGATAAAATTGTAGGGATTGTTGAAGAACAGGAATTAAATCCTGACGATCCCCAGGAAGCTGAATTAATTGAAAAATACAAGGCATTAAAGCAAACACCGCCTCAAGATAAGGTGTATTGCCCCAAAGGACATGCACTAGATATACCACCTAATATCAAACCTGGATCACTTGTAGCTTGCCCTAAATGTCAAACTCAATTCCAATTGCCTGACGATAATCCGCCTCAAGATAAACCCGCCCCAATAAATCAATCCAACTTTGTGGATATTGATGGGATGTCCAAACTAGCAGAAGAAGCTAAATCAAAATAAATCATCTAAATCATCAAAATGATCGTCGTCGGTGGGTGTAGATATAAGCGTATCAATATCACCGGGTTCAGGTGGTGGTGGTATAAACTTTGAAGGTTCAAAAATCTCTGGACCTTCTTTTTTCTTTGTAGTCTTTTTCTTCGTAGTCTTTTTCTTCTTCTTTTTAGCAGCCGCCGCCTTATCTTCCGCAGAGCGTAATTTAATTGTCATCGGTTTCTTTTTCTTTGGCGTTGACGTTGGTTTAGATTTTGATTTGGGTTCTGGTTTGGGTTCTGGAGGTTCTGGTTTGGGTTCTGGAGGTTCTGGTTTGGGTTCTGGAGGTTCTGGTTTGGGTTCTGGAGGTTCTGGTTTGGGTTCTGGTTTGGGATATTGTATGGCTGGTCGTGGGGGTTTACGATGTTTGGTAATATAAACAAGTATATCATCACCTTCAACCCCTGCTTCTTTAGCATCAACTATCCACTTCTCCGCTTCAGAAGGCGTCAATTTCATTTTTATCAAACTATCATATACATCTTTCTCTGCTCCCTCAAATGATGCTCTGGAAGGCTTTGGAGGCTTCTTTTCTTTTTTCTCTTCTTGTGCTTGTGGAATTTTCCCTGCCCGAGTAATAGCAGCATCTAAATTCCTTCTAAACAGCCTTTTCATGGTGTCTGCAAATTGATTAAGTGCAGCCCCAATGTTATCATTGCCCAATTCATTTTCTAATTGCAGATAAGCATTATGGGTATCTTTATAAACTCCCAGACTTGCATGTTCGAGTCCTAGTTTTTTCTTAATAGCTTGCCACCAGCGAGGAGACTCATATTCCGTGCCCGTCTGTGGGGATTCCCCCGTAGACCAGTTGCGCATCCGATCTCCTGTCGCTTGCATTTTGTCCCCTGCCCTCCATAACCAGTGAGCCAAACCAGAGCCCTTCCCAGGTTGATTTTGCATTATTTGGGTGTATAAAGAAGCAACCATTCTATCAATTTGTGCATCAATAGAAGGCAAAAGATCACTCATGATTTGATCTTTTGTTACACCGGCTTCCAGTTCGTCAGCCTCAATTAATTTTTGGGGATTTGCAAATATTTCATTAAGTGGGAAGTCCATTAGATACCTTCTAATACATAGTCACCTATTTTTTTCAAGGACATAAGGCAGGCATCAAATCTATGAAATTCACTTGACAAATATTGTAATCTCAATTCTTGAAACCCATTCATACCTGTATCTGTTAAATCGAAAAAGAATGATTGTCCTCTTCTTCCTACCACCTTATTTTTCTTTTTCATAAGTATATAGGCTGCGGCACCTAAATCTGATACTTCCCCTATTTCCCCGACATTTGGCTCATGTTCTCTCATTTTCTTGAGAGACATTAAGCATGAGTCAAATTTATGAAAATCGCTTGAGAGATACTCAAAATTTAGATTATCAAAGTCATCAAGCTCAGACTCATTCATAAGGAAATATACTGCTTGTCCTTTCTTTCCGCCGATTTCGTGCTTGTTCATTAGACAAAAAGCAGCGGCACCTAAATCGGTTACATACTTTACAACTCGTTTTTCTTCCACTTTCTTTACCTTTCTTATACTGCATTTTCTGCGGCGATCAAACATCCCCTGCTAACGCTATAAAGCGGATCAGTAGGACGGATTATCTTACCTATCTTAATTGGCAATTTCGCTTGTTTAATAACATCATTAAACAACGCATCAAACCCATTTGGCAAACTTGATCCTCCGGCAATTACAATATCAATTGGATCGTCTGTTCTTGCTTTCTTACCTGCACCTGCCAAACCTTCTTTAATGCCTGTAGCTGTCTTTTCCATCATAATTCTATATTGAGTTTGAATGGCTCTTTCTACAAGCGTGCTTGGTTCTTTCGTTAAATCAATATTTCTCTTTTCTTTGTTGATAAAAGTAGCCGTTTCACTAACCGCCTTGGCAGCCCTTTTGTCAATCCAGTCACCACTATTAACTAATGAAAAACTAAATACTGGCGCACTGTAAATAGAGAAGCACAGATTTACCATTCCCGCCCCAAATGAAATTCCAATGCCTGTATATGCCTTTTTCCCAAGCTCAGCATACACCAATGCTAAGCCCTCGTTAATGGGTTGAGCATTTACTGTGTGTCCGGTTTCATCTTTAAACGCCTTAAAAATAGCCTCTAAGACTTTACCGTGATAATCTGCATCGGTCTCTTCATTAATGGCATTTGCCGGGACGCTGTAATATAAGGTTTCTTTGTCCTTAGACACATTATCCAACAGGCTGTGGACCATAATTTTTAAAATCTGAAAGGCATGAATCTCACCCGGATTCACACACCCTTCTTTCATAGGTCTCTTTAGATTTAACGCACTCATCGTATAAGCCATATCTACGGCTTTCTGTCCCAATGCATAAGCAATATCATCTCGCTCAACAAGAGGAACGCCTGCATTTTTCATCATATTAAATACAAAACGGTTCTCTAATGGGAATTCAAGGAAGGCATTTACTTCCTTCTTATGAACAAAATTCTTATTTTCATCTCGCTGACAAGTCACTAAATTATACGTGCCCGCGTCAAAACCGATTCCTGACATTGCTTTACCTTTCTATTCCTGTACCTGTTCTCCAAATTTAATCTTACCCCCCGCCTCAAAATCGGGGACCATAAAGGGCTCATCTTCTTTTTGAGCTATTTTACCCTTGCCATCAACGGAAACCTTTATGTCATTAGTAGTTATGTTTAAATTAAGGTCTAATGTGATATTAACATCACATTCACCGTCTTTAGTCACAACGGTAACTTTGGGTTTGCCTTTTAATAACTGTACCATGCTTTATATCTATCCTACCAAATACCCATTTAATCTAGTTACTGAGATTTAAAACTCCCAAAAAGGGATGGTTTCGACAGGGATAGGACCATCACCACTACCACTAGAACTGGAACTAGAACTGGATGATGTGGGTGGGCGTTGTAGACAATTTTTAATCCAATTAACGAGGCGCTTGAGGGCATCCAATAATTTCTTCAGCCATTGCATTTTATCCTCCAATGATTTTCAATGGTTGCTTTAACATCTTATCTACTCCTAATAGAATCATGTCTGCTGTAAGTTCTGTCAAACAGGGTTTTGGATATGCCTTACTTTTTGGGCAATCGGGCCAATTATAACAAGGTCCACAGTTCCAGTTGCCGTCGTCTCGATGCTTTTGTACAAGTGTCCAATTTTCATACCACCTTCCATATACCTTTCCATCGACCATTGTGAAAATACCAACCTGGGGCTTTCCCAAACCCCCGGCCATATGAAAGGTCGCTGTATCGACTGAGACTATATAATCCGCTGATGCAACAAAACTCATCCATTTTCTAATAGACCCCATAAGCAAAGGCACTTTTAGATGTTCAAGCATTGGGATTGGACCCGTATGTGTGTAAAACACATAGCATCCACGCTCCCGTAGTCCGTTTACGACCCCCTCCATTTGATGTGAAATTAAATTTTTAGTCGCCATTGCTGAAATTGGCGAAAATAATACTGTTGGTCCACTCTGGGTGCGATGAGACTCAATTTCTCGCTTCGCCTCTATTAATTCTTGTTCACTGAATTGGAAGTGCATATTGTGGTTTTCTAGTGCAACCCCACAATGGTTAGCCCAAATATCACTTCTATTTTTGCCAGAGAGAGGGGCCATTCTGACTTCATACCGACAGCACGCATTGGTAGTATTATAAGATGTCAGATAGTCTCCCTGGTCTATTTTTCCAGAATCAACCAGTTCATCTACAAAGGGGTGTCCTTTGATTGCTTGGTGATATATCCCTGGGCAAGCAAAAACTATCTTAGCATCGGGCATAATCCTTTTAAAATCTTCAAAGATCATTCGGTGAACTAGAATATCCCCTAGTCCCCCATTAGCACGATAAATGAGTATAGAATTTCGCTTGTCGCTAAATTCCCTTAAAGACAGATTGGTAGTTCTCTGGCTTTTTTTGACAAGTCTTGATAATAACTTCTTATGCTGAAGTGCTCTCATTCAAATAATTTCGCAGGGAATTTAGGAGGCGGCAATTGGTAGAACCGGGGTACTTGTCTTTGGCTGAACGACCCGTGCCCACGCCCTTGACCTTCGCCTTCGCCTTCTCCTTCACCCTCTCCTTCTACACCAAATGGTTGCCCCCTGCCTTTGCTGGGGTCTGTTGTACCTCTAAAGCTACCGCCTCTTTTTAAATGTTGTTGGATTGCATGTCCTTGTTCGTGTAACGCTCTGGAATAGGGCAATTCATAAACACGGGGCTCATCTTTTTTAACTTCGAATGGACTATCTTTTTCATCAGTGGGGTTTAAATCTTTGGCCCAAACGAGGACACCACCTTCATCATTATCACTGGGTTCATTAATAATAATCCAATATACTTGGAATTTTTCTGGCATTTGCTCTGTAGACGGCCAGCCGAACAAGCTATTAATTGCAAACCAAACACCAAAGCCCAAGAATAATGTTGCTGTAATGGTTATCATTTTAATTACCCACAGACCTTTAGCTCCAATAACAAACCAAAGGATGAGGGCAGACAACACAATGAAAGCTATAGGAATAGCAGACGTTTCTAAACTCATGGGTCTACCTCCTCTTCATAATTATTTTCATCAAAACCTCCACCATTAACTGCTTTATCTGCAATGGTCTTGGGCAATTGATTCATACTTACCACGGAGCCCTTTTTGTCTAATAAGAACCTGCAAACAGTTTTTTCATCACCATCTTCGTCTAGTGTAACCTTTTTTATAGCCACGGTTTTGAGTGTTGGATTAATTTTATCAATCTGGACGGTAACCTCAGTAGGTTTATTGGGAGTTCGCTTCGCATACATGTGTACGTTCATTACATACTCACCAGGGATAATACCTCGAATCGTTATAATTTCCCTATTTTCGTTATATTTAATTGTCTCACCATCAGGAGTCTTAAAAGTATCATTGCTATGCCCTAAATCGTCACGATCTAAGTGCATTAGTCCATCTTCCCGCCTCCTAAAGAACACAAGATGGTCAGCGGGGTCTTGCAAATAAGAATCTACATCATTATTTAACTCATTATCCCAAGTGGTTGTAATAACAAACTCAGCTTTGGCTTCAGAGGCATTATCCAGTTTTGCTTCTGGATTAATTAAAATGTAAGCTATGAAGAATAACGCTACAAATCCCAATAGCGCATTGAATAGCAAATCTAAGAAGGCTGTATTAGCCCCATAATATTGTCTCATTAGATGTCCTTTTTGACTAAATTTAGTCCTTGAGCTAGATTAAAATACTGGATTTTAAGGAGTTGAGAACAAATTAAACCGATAAGAGTAGTATAGAGGGCTGTAGACATACCTCCACTCATGCTGCTTAACAAATCCTGTACGGACGTGATATCACTTACATCTAAGGTGCTAAATCCAACGAGCATTAAAATAAAACCACTTACTGTTCCAATCATACCTATATTGACACACATTTCACTTGAAAACCAACCAATTTCTTCCAACCTAGATAGCTTCTCAACTTCATCTTCCCACTTTTTTCGTCTTACTTGTTGTCTTTTTCTTTGCTTTGGAGGAAGTGAAGCTTGCGGCCCAGGTCGCGGCGGCACATCCATATTCAGCACATTACTTAATTTGAATGTTTTCAATCCACACCAAGCTGAGACATATACAAATATCCCAAAAATAACAAAACTAAGTTTGGTTAAATCTCTTTCCCAAACCTTTTGAAAAGCATCCATATAAAAGGCTGCTACCACTCCCACAAGCACTAAACCGATTACAAGCCACCATTTTAAAAATAATTTGTGTTTAATCATTATATTTTCCTCTCACAAGTAAGAGAGTAATCGAAAAAAAATCTCCTCGGGCCAAAGGACCGAGGAGATTTATATTTAATCCGGGGTTTAATTCTTAGCTGTTGCAGCTTGAACGAATGGACAGAAGAACGGCAACATCGGCGTCAGCGGCACCAGATTCACTGTTTGCAACCTGAATCTTGGAGACAGCCAAATCACCATTGTTGAAGATCTGCGTATCGGCAGCAGCCAACGTAAAGGTTGCTGTGGTTAGACCATTCAAGCGAACCTGAACAGAACCAGAACCATTGTTGGTAATCTGCGTGAACACAGCGGCGGAACCGTATGTGGTCACAACATCTACCTCGTTGTCCGCAAAAGTAGTACCCGCAGTGGCGGAAATCGTGGTTGCAGCGGGATATGTATTCTCGCCAGCAACGTCAGAATAAACACTACCATCATCACTTACCACTTCAACAATTGCATCTTCAAGAGAGCACTGTGGGTAAGCAAATCTCTTCCAATAATTACAATCCGTAAATGTCTCCCCGTCAGACAACTTACGATTAATTAAATTTGGACCCATAACATAAACTTGACGTTGCTTAGAAGGATCAATCTGATCTCCAAGCCCTTGACCCGTAACGGCACCGGCTGATGCGGTGGAGGGGTCTTTGTCCAAAAGGCCCTGTTCAACGTTGTTCAACGCAACTCTAAATACGCTCATACCTAACTCCTCAAATATGAATATACAGTATGACTCTCAATCTTCAAAAGTATATATGCAGCTATTAACTATTTTAGATCCAAGATGTCCCCATTAAACATCTTTTCATAAAGAGAAGTGCCTAAACCAGTGGGTACTAAACTAGTCTTAATACCTTTTGAGGCGGCAAGATAAAGCGGTCCACACTCAACGCCTATTACCCAACCCGCATTTAGAACATCAGTAGTGATTTCTGGCTCAAACCCCTGTTTTGCAGCCATTTCGATGACCGCCTCTTTTTGGAAATAGGACATAGATTTGACAGGATGTAAACCTTCAGGGCATATTGCGCACTTGGCTGTGGGATCATGATGGGGAACATCTACCCGTTCGCAAGCAATATTGGAATCATCTAATAAACCGATAATAGGATGTGTTCGCATATTAAATTTCAAGGGTTTAATTAAGGCAAAATCATTCTTTTTTTGGGTCATTTTAGAGTGACCAAACACCCTTGGATTATTAAACCAGCTTACAAGTTCATCTTTACAGCAAATAAAAATTTCAACACCATTTAATTCTCGTTCAAGAGTCGGTAGTAAACAATTTAATTGTACCACATATTCGGAAGACTCCCCTAAATACGATATACAAATCCTATCTTTTATTTTTGCATATATAGGTAAAGGCATTCCCATGAGTCAATCCGATAAAGAAAAAGCCGCTGCGGCGAGGGCTGGGTTGCTAAGTTTTCTGGGTCAATTTGGCGAACCTGATCCCTATAATAAGATAGTTTTGGAAGTTCTTTTTGAGGAAATGATAAAACATGAAGGTATTTCTGTATCTGGCGAAAAGGGACAAAACAGGAGTCAAAGTGCTCGCTCATCTAAGAAGCAATAAGAGATTATTTGGACGAGTGACCAATCTAAAAGACTTAAATCTCCCGCAAGCATGGGAATCTAGAGTAGAAGGAATCATTCACGAAAACAGAATGTTGTGGGAACCTTGGGTAGAAACTGCTGAGTCCTATCAAGCATTAAAGAAAGCGATGTTATCTAGGGGTTATACCGCTCTACCAAGCCACTCCATGCCTGTAATTAGAGGGATAAACGCCTCTGACGAGGTGCAACCTAATAATACAGATAACTTTCAACCATCCAAAACTATGATCCGCAAAGGGAAAAGAAATTAATCCCTTTTCTTAACAAAACAACGATGAATAGAAAATCCACCTGTAGAAACTTCAATTAAAAAAGTAGTTCCATCCACATCAGCGATGCTTCCGCCATTCTTTTTAAAATCTTCTGCTATTTCATGAAGATTACCGTCAAAAGAGATGACATTTGCCGCAATCCTTTTAGCACTGAGTTTGGATACTACCGCTAGTCCAACCAAACTAGAACTTTTTGGTTGGTTGAATCGAGCAACATTATCCTTTTGTTCTGCTACCCATTTTTTGAAGTCTTCTAGCGATAAATAATTCATTCCCATTCCCATTTTAAGCTCCTTCTATATTGAAAAACTCATATATATCCTCTTCTTGTATATACGCTGCATTCGCATATTTAGGGCCACAAGAATGGTCTTTAATTTCTACATCTATCATTTCTTGATTCCTCAACCAATATAAATTTCCATCAATAATATCATGTGCTGTATGATGTTGTGGATACATATAGAGTTCATTTTCTAATTTTTCAGCCCCCGGTCTATTATCTTCAAAAGAATCATCACAGCACATAAGAAGAAGTTTGGTTACGCCGAAATGAAAAGCTAAACCAATTGCGGCACAAATGGGATTTCTATAATCATCTATTCTATATGCACATCCCGCCCCTGTTCCTTTATAATCCCTTTGAGGGACAGGGACATACCTATAAAGATGACCCCTATACTTTTCAATAAATTTATGATATGTTCGGGTAGATGTAATGCATTTGGGGAAATATGAATGTTTCGTTGGGAGATAAGATAAACATTCCTGATAGGGGTTATTTACAACATAATAATTAATTGCCCCTTTGTGACTTAAATCCCATTTTCGTAAAGCTGAATTAACAGCTAACACAGCGATTTGCCCTTTAGGTAACTTGCCAATTATTTTTTGCTTTTCTTCGAAATTATACCCATCGGAAATGATAATAACATTAGGGTGCTCAATTTTGAGATCATCTATTTGTAATGATTTGTGGGAATTATTGGCTGTCTCATTATTTAAGAACACACTAAAATCTTTTTTTTGAATTAGCGTGTTTATATCTTGACAATTAGAAGTTTTTGCAAAATTGCGAACCCATATCCCTGATGTGGTTTGCAAATATTCATTGCCATTTCTGTGATTTTTTATTCTCATAACTAAACTCTAGGGCAAGGAACAATTGCAACACATTGCAATTCTTCTTCGCTAGCCCCAGTGAGCTTCTGTATGTCTAAATCAATCTTGACATTGACATCTATTGGCTTGCCCTTGTAAACCATTTCTACTTCCATATCTTCTGGAGCTTTGAGGTAAATTTCCTCGGGTATATTATGAATTAGAGTAATAGTCTCAGGGATTCCTGTTACTTTAATGCTGTTTGGAATGCCAGAAGCATCTAGCTGAATCGATTTGGGAAAATCTTCAGGCACTAAAAGATCAATAGATTCAGGTATCGCAGGAGCAATTAATTCAATAGATTTAGGAACATCTGTAGCTGTTAACTCAATGGAAGTTGGAATTTCAAAATCAGAAACAATTTTAATTTGTTCTGGGATTTTGGGGCCATCAAATGTAATTTTTTCTGGAATATTCCCTTCTAACTTAATAGATTCTGGCAAATCATGCTTTAATTTAATAGCCCTTGGCATCTTGGGGGCAACAACTTGAATAGTAGAAGGAATGCCAAGATCACCAACTTCAACAGTCAAAGGGTCATCTTCTTTGAACATATCTTCATCAAAGAATCGTGATGATTGCCTGTTCTTTTTATTCTGCGAAAATGCCTGTGAGGTTGCACTAACAGAGCTAGGACACGAAACCGTCACAACACAACTAATAGTGGGTGGATCACTCCATGTAACCGTTAGGTCGGGTGCCTCCATTGTAATCTGAGTTGGTATTTCACAATCACATACAATTGCAATTTCTGATGGAATATCACAATCACATGTAACATTAATTTCGGAAGGTATATCACAATCACATACAATTGTAATTTCTGACGGTAGATCGCCAGAGACATCAGCCCCTAAAACAACTTCAATTTGTGAGGGAAGGGATTGGCTCAAATCATCAGCCGCTCTAATTTCAATTGTCGAAGGTATTGAACCAGCGCTCTCTCCGGCTTCAATAAGAATAACCGATGTGAAATTCTCCGGCATTGCCCCAAATCCAACCTCAGATGGAATTGGTGTTTCCATTGGAGCAAATCCAACTTGGGATGGAATTGGTGTGTCCATCGAGCCGAAATCAACTCGGGATGGAATTGGTGTTTCCATTGGAGTAAATCCAACTTGTGATGGAATTGGTGTGTCCATCGAGCCGAAATTAACTTGGGATGGAATTGATTCCATTGAACCAAATTCCACTACTGAAGGCACAGCATTCCCCGTAAATTCCACTACCGAAGGTACAGCATTCCCCGTAAATTCCACTACCGATGGCACCTCATTCCCTGTAAGTGTAATCTCAGATGGAACTGTCCCTGTAAGTGTAATCTCAGAAGGCAGAGAACTCTCCCCGAATTCAACTACCGATGGCAAAGGACTGTCCGCAAAATCAATTATTGATGGTACATCATTCCCTGTAAGTGTAATCTCAGAAGGAACACTCAAACCCGTAAGTGTAATCTCAGATGGTATATCATCATTCACCTGAATCATTGATGGCACACTATCTGTAACTGTAATCTCAGACGGCACTTCCAAACCCGTAAGCGTAATCTCAGATGGTATGTCATCCATCACCTGAAGCACTGATGGAATATCATGATTTACTTCAATTATTGATGGAATATGATCCGTAGGTCCAAAATTAATTACCGATGGAATATCATGTTCTACTGTAATTATTGATGGAATATGATCTGTGGGTCCAAATTGAATTAATGATGGAATATCATGTTCTACTGTAATTATTGACGGAATATGATCCGTAGGACCAAATTGAATTATTGATGGCAAGTCATGTACTACTTCAATTACCGATGGGAAAGGAAGAGGTACAGGTCCAAAATTAATTACCGATGGAATATCATGATCTACTACAATTACCGATGGAATATGATCTGTGGGTCCAAATTCAATTATTGATGGTAAATCATGCACTACTGAAATAATTGATGGAATATCATTGGGAAAATATCCAAATTCAATTAACGACGGAATATTAACAGGACTAAATGTAATATTCGATGGAATATCAACGGGACCAAATGTAATCACAGATGGAATATCAACAGGGCTAAATGTAATCACAGACGGAATTTCAACTTCTCCGAATAAAATAATAGACGGGAAATTAACCGCGTCTCCAACAACTGAAATTACCGAGGGTATATTGACGGGTCCAAATAAAATAATTGATGGAATGTCAAGAGGCCCAAAATTGATTATTGATGGGATTTCAAGAGGCCCAAATTCAATTAATGTTGGGATGAAAATGTCACCAAATGGACTAAAACTTAGAAGAAAACTTGGGATATCAAAATCTAAACTTATACAAGGAAATAAAATAGGCGGCACAATAACTTCAGGCGGCAAGAAGTCGCAGTCAGGAATATCACAATTGGGATAATCAGGAACTTCAGGAACCGGAATTTCCAATATTGGATTTACATACCCCGGAGCAGGCAAATTAGATTGGTGTCGTATAGTAGGTGTTTGCACAACTTGGCAACGAGGGTCTGTTACAATTACCACTGGGTCAATAGTAGAATTAGGCGCATATCTGTGAGTGCCCTGTGTCTCAGTAGTGGTAAATGTTCCATCACCAAAATCTAATTTATATTGAGTGTATAGCCCTTCAATGTCTATATTGTATTCTAAATCAACACCAACACACTCATTGCTTGTCTCAGCAACCTTTGTTTCAAAGCTGCCCACTGTCACACAGAAATCATCTAAACACAAAGGGGTTTCATCAAGACACCGAATACGGAAATCTAAAGTTTCTGTATCAACGTCATAGTTGTAACCTATAAACTCTTCAAGATCTATTACAGCATCAGCTAACTGGTTGTGGTGTTCGGCAACTACCATACCGCGAACTATTGTGCCTGTTCGGGGGCAAATAGCAGTGCCAGCTATAGTTGAATTATATTGTGTTTCTTCACCACCTAGATTTCTTAAAGCCTTTTTGAGAACATTAATTTTACCATTAGCATCATATCCAACATCTGCATAATAAAATAATTCTCCTCCTATAGTTGCAAAACCGTTGGTAGGCCAGATTTCCGTTTCATTTATCCCAACTGGCACAATATAGACTTCTTCCGACCACGGCTGATTATCAGTCGCCAACACACTCTCTACAGTGTTATTGACTAGATAAAGCGTGTGATTGCTGTTAATCCCCAGGGGATATACAGGAGTTGGGGGGAAGTTTTGTTGTGCCATACCTAATTATTTACATTCTATTTTATAGATTTTTACCGGATGTTGCTATTTTTCCTACGCTGATTAACTTCTGTGAGACCTTGTGAATTACACCAACCGTTTGTTTGGCTATGACAATTAGGACATAAAAATTGCAAATTAACAGGTCTATCGTCTAAAACATTTCCATTCTTGTGATCTACTTGCAATCTCAATTCTTCTCCACACCATGAATCTCCAATTCCGCACTTCTCACAAATATATTTTCTTCCACTTTCAATCAAAGCTCGCCGCAGGACATAAGATAGATGTCTTCTACCCTCTTTTCTTTTTACAAGTATTTCATTAGCACTTTTCCTTTTATTTCCACCTTTATGTCTTTTGCCCGAGTTTGCCTTTCTTCCCAAAAAATGGCTTGTATCTATTTGATATTCTTTAATTCTTGTTTTTAAATAATTGTGAATTCCACCGTGCCACTTTACGCCCAAATGATTACAAAGTTCTGCATACGATACACTTTTGGCTACTGCATCTTGCAATACTTCTTTAGTATATTTGCGTGGATGATTTCGCCCGACAAAGTGTGATGTGTTTATTCCAAACAATTTAGCTTTCTTTTGCACGTTGCAAATGTTTCCTCCATGTACAGGCAGTCCCAAACCCCTCACTACGCCACTCCAAGTTATATTTTCGGAAATCAAATATTGTAATTTTTCTTTGTCCATATGTTTATATATTAAATCATCCACTTTTTTTCATCATCCACTGGTCTAATATATTGCCATCATCCATTGATCGCCAGAAGGTCTTGCTCCTAGAGATGAAAATGTAAGGTCCGCCTCATTAAATTTAATAAAGGCATTAGGACTATAATCAAAGCTCATATAAGCCCTTCTGTCATCATCCGACACAGCAAGAAGTGGCTGGTCTAAATTACTAAATCCTGCCACGGTTTTATCTTGAAGTGATCCAAAAGCAACAGAATTTGTTCCTGCACCACCTGTTTCCCATACGCCGCTTGTATCGTTGTAAGCGGAAATATTAGCTGAGTTATTTAAAAAGTACATGCCACTTGTTAAACCAACCAATTGACCTTCTAGTTTTGTAGTGCCAGCTATATCCACTAGTTTTTTAAGATCCCTAAGGGGATTTGATAAAATGCCTTCCGTTCGGTAGAAGCTTTTGATTCTAAAAAATGCTCCAACACCATCATTTCTTGCAAAATATCCAACATTATTTTTTGTTGCAGCCCGATAAACACTGAAATGTCCTTCTTCTGGCACACCTGTTGTGGGGTCATAGTTTGCTATATTTTGCTGAAGTTCGTCCGCCCCATTTAAATAATTAGCAAATTGAAAGTCAACTGAAGTGCTAGACAAGTCTGTTACATCTACGGCGAGTTTTGCTGCATTTGTAGGAGATGTATCAGGCGGTATTACAGCATCGGTTGTATTTCCTAGAATGAAGTAAGCATTAGAATAGATGTTCATACCTACCCAATTCCACGGTCTTGAAACTGTAGGAACACCGGGAGTGATATAAACGTCATCAAACCCATTAAACTCTCTAATTTTAATTTTCTCTGTGGCAGGAGACGCTGCGGAATCTCGTCCACCAGCCCAAAACAGCAACGATGTGCCATGAGCAACAGCCCCAGATGTAGTTGTAGATCGTTGAGAGAAGAATGTATTTCTTTTAAATTCTCTTAACAACTGTTCTGCATTATCATGGTCTTTAAGAAAATCTGTGTTTCTGCTGATAGTCAAAGGCGTTGATCGCGTTTTAAAGGTTTCGCTAATCAACCCAAATTCGCGTACTGAAGCTTGTCCGTTTGAATATATCCACAACCATACATTTTCTCGCTCTACTACATCAAATGCATCTTCATAAGTTGTAATTCTATAAGCACCATATTCTGTATCGACTCTTAAAATTAAATCATATAATCCACCAACACTATAAGAAGCCCTGGTAGAGCGGGCGTTTCCATGCGTTAAGTCATCACTAAGCTCCCAGTTGTAATCTACAATTGGATCAATAGCGCTACCTTGAGCATCCAATAACTCCCCGGCATATGAAACACTTGGAGTATTGGGATTTTCCCCTTCCGCTATCACTAAATCTATAAAAGTATCTACAGGTGTTTTGATAAAGGGTGTTGTTACAAAAGGCCCGCCCAATGGACTACCCTGTGTAACATCTTGTCCGCTTCTCTGGTCAATTTCAATAATAGCTTCATCTGGGGCGGGGATTCTCGCTTGGATATAATCGTAAAATGTAACTGTGTCCGTCCCATATCTATTTCTCACCGTGAAACTAACATCATATTTGCCCGGAGAAGTATATGTTTTAGTAATATTGCCACCATCAATGTCTAGCACCTTTACTCCTACCTGCTCCACAGGAACTACACTAGCTACTGAAATGGTTGAAGGGCAACCTGATATATCAAGATAATTACAATGTTCCACTAAAGCACAAGATATAGATGATATTGTTGAGATTGTTGAAATACAAGAAATATTAGAAATACACGATATCATTGAACAATCATAATCACCAAAATCCCATTCAAAAACCGTGGGAGATACAAGGCAGTATTTTTCATTTGTGCCATACCAATTGCCCCCCATATTAAAACTTTTCTCTGTAAATGTAACCTTGAAAGGAACTAAACCAACTTGCTTATCCACCGAAAACCAAGCTCTCGGTTGTAAGACCAATCGGTGTAGGAAGTTGATGCGCCCCTCCATTGTGTCGCCATAAGGAGCTAAATCAATAGTTCCCTTGATTCCAACAAAGGTTTCAATAGCAATAATGGCATCTTTTAAAGCATTGTGATATTCCGCCATTACGTTTTGAGTGACATTAGTGACCCTTTTCGGCTTGGCAACATCTGTATGTGTTGATAGTAAAGACAAACCACTGAAAGTAAATGAATTATCACTCTCCTGTGATTTTGCACTATAATTGAAAGATATAGCACGATCATCTACATCACTACATTGCTCCGTAAGAGTGATATATCCTGTAGAGGGGAAATTGTTATAAATATCAACATCGCCCTCAACACTAATACTTGTGTCCCCAGGAGTATAATCATCTGTTAATCGCAACCTTAAAGCATCATGGGCAATTAATAAATTTTGTTCTGTATCAAGTGACTCTGGATAATTACTCATTTCACTCCTATAAAACTACCAATTGCTCGGTTAAAACGCCTCGTTTTTGTAATGTGCTCCCAAACACTAACAATAATGAAGGCTCATATGTACCAGGCTGTTGATATACGTGTTCGGTAGCATGTATGTTGGGATCAAGTTCCACTTCTTTTTCAGTATCACCAAAAGCCCAATATCTCTGCATAATGTCCCCATCGGTTTGATCTACAAAACTAAATGTTGTTGGGGAAACGCCTAATTCCGCTGCCGTTTCTACAGAGTAAGCTTTGGAACCGCCATCTTTGGGAACAACATAAAAGAAAGGCTCTATCTGTTCTTCATCTACAATTATATATGCCGCCTTGGTCGTTATTCCAGTTCCGCCCAGGTCCGTTACTACGTCTAACCTTACGGTATAATGACCTTCTGCTAAATAAGTATGACTTGGACTGCGCTCTGAAGATGTTGTGCCATCCCCAAAATCCCACAAAAATCGCAATGAATGACCTAATGTGAAATTGTGAAATGAAACTTTTAGAGGCGGGGGTCCAACTACGGGGTGGGCTCTAAAAATAGCTCTAGGTGCTAACCATTTTTCTTCTAAAGCCTGAAGAATATAATTTAATGATCCTTCTGCTGGCTCATCTTCCACTCCTAAGTTTGTTTCAATGTTAACAAGTGCATCTCTTAATGCATTGTGATGCTCGGCCATTACCCCATGAATGACGGGACTTCCAATAGACCACCTATTTTGACGAGTTTTAGCAAAACCACGGTGTAAATCAGAAAAAACCCCATTAGTTCTAGAATCATACCAAATTAACTCATGACTCCCCGGAACGCCTGGTTCTGTTCCTATGCGTAATAATCCCTTTTGAGGGAAAGCTGAGGCATCATTAACAATTATTCGTGATCCTGTAAAGCTTAGAGTTTGTTTTAGGGTTGTTTGCGCATTATTAGTAACAATATGCAAATCGTCCCGGTCGTCTACAACCTCGGGATAAACAGACAAATCTCCTATCGTATATCCGTCGTCAAGGGATGAAATCTTCTCTACCATTATAACTCCTATTTATCATGCTTTTCCAGGCTTTTTTTAAGTTTCTGATCTTGCTTCACATGCATGAGTTGAACCTTTTCTATTATATTTACCAATTCTTTTTTAATTGGCGCATCATCATTTAAAGATAAAATGGTTTTAGCTAATTCTACATCAATTGGATGATGCAATAGCAGCCTCAAATTCATATCTTGACGGAGGCGTTCATCCCAGTATTGCTTTTGAGATTCTAGGTCGTCAAAAGGCTTTAAAGGCTCTATTTTCTGCAATTCCTCTAAAGTCCGTAGGAACCATTCGGACTCTTCTGTGGTTTCTTTCATTCTCACTTTCAACTCAGAAATAGAACTATTAACTGCATCCATGTGCCTGTTAAATTTTCTTAATTTAATAGCAGATTCATCAAGATGTAGCCTATTTTCATCATCTGAATAGGGCAAAGTCTCTTTTACCTTCTCCTCGGTCATTTTTTGCCTTCTTATCTCAATTTCCAACAACTCCTTCTGATCTTGGCTTTCTGCGATCTCCCGACGTAGATTTTCAAGAGTATCCTTCCTGGTCCGTATTTCCCTAATGCATTGCCACATCTTACTTTGTAACGTAGGCTCTTTATTTACAATGAAATGTTGAAGCTGAAAGAAGCTCATCCGATTAACAATATCGTTTTCTAAGACCTTATTCATCTCGGTTACTATATCTCTTGACATTTTATTCTCCTTTGGTAATAATAGAGTTGGGCATATTCAGAAAGGAAGGGAATGACAGGATTACTCAAGCGTTTTAATTGCCTTACTAGCAAACTCACCGAGTCCGTAGTGCCGCCGACAAGCGTTTTACAAGGCAAACGTGGATACCTTAGCGGACCCATTGAAAATGATGCTACAAACTTTAACTGGCGAGTAGAACCACTTAGAGTTTTGCGTGATGAATTCAAAATTAACATGTTTGATCCTCATGCTGATCCCAAACAACAATGGGTTCCAATTTTAAGAGAGGCAAGAGATAAAAGGGATTACGGAAAAATAGCCCATATCGCTAGAGATTTTGTTAGAAAAGACCTAGCAATGGTAGATCGTTCTGACCTCTTAATTGCCTATCTACCTCGCAATGTTTATACAACTGGCACTCATCATGAAGTGATTAATAGCGATAGCGCTAAAAAACCTACACTTTTGATCTGTCCAGAAGGGAAGGAACACATTCCAATTTGGTATCACGGGTTTATTCCTCACGAATTTATGTTTGGTAGTTGGGAAAGTCTGTATGAGTATTTAAGGGAAGTTAATGAGTGCAAACATACGGAAAATCGTAGGTGGCATTTCGTCTATGGGTTAATCTGATTTTGCCCAACTGACAGTTACATATTCATATTCTTTTATACTTAAAGTTACGTCAGTAAAATGACAATAACCTATAACACCAGAAAATTCAGCCACTAGAAGCACGTCTTTATAATAATAATTTATAACTGCCTTCCCTGCTTTGCTATAATACACAAACTCCAATTCAGATACCTCTGTGGCGTCAGTGCTTATTTTAAACGCCTCTCTAATTTCAACATTTTCAACTTTAAATGTGCGATTATTAAATGGACTAATAGGTTGAATTTGAACGGGTTCAAAAACTATCTTTTTGTTTTTGAACCCAGTTGCCATCCAACAATCTTTAGGCTTATCTGCTATTCTTTCTAACCAATAATTCTTCATACCGGACCTTTCGGACCCTTTACCCCTTTTGGCCCTTTGGGGCAAGTGTGTCCTCTTAATTGCCAAGCATCTTTTACTTGAGTTGTATCTAATATTTTCTTAAGATGCTTAGCAAAAGATTCTAAATCTTTATGGTGTGACAAATCATGCATCTGTGCTGCTTTTTTCTTTAACAATTCTTTATCTTTAATCTTTTCTAACCAATGATTTTTCATAGGATAGCTGCTCCCAAAATAGCCTTAAATTTAGTTTTACATGACGCGGTGGCAATTAAAGCCCATCTTTCTTTACACTGTTCAATCTGGCCCTGTTCTTGAAATGGCCCTGCTTTTTTAAATGTTTTCTTATTTATACACAATCCATTCAATGTGGCCTGCTTAAAATTTGAAATTCTATCTACAATGGGGAATAATACGTCCGCCTCGTTTGTTGCGAATCTTGAATACTTTACAGGCAAATTGCGGCGTATCCAAGTGCCTGCCATTGTAAATATCCCCCAATTAGACGGCACATTTCGCATACCCGTGTTTAACAATGAGGTAATGGTGTCCTTAGCTCGGAAAACAGGGCATATTGCTTTCATTTCATTAACAACATCTGCTTTGAAATTATTCGGGATCACAGCGATAAAATCATTGGGATAGCCTAATTTCAAAGATTTAACTGTACTTTGAAGTAAAATAGCATTTGGTTCAGTGCATAATATAATGAAGCTGAACTCTTCACTCTTAAATGGCATCTATTATCTCTTTACTTATAACTGCACATCAAAATCAATTCTAATTACATCACTGGCTGTGATTGCTGTATCTAATTTAAACGTCCCTGCGGCAGCGGTAGGGGTGAACTTATTTAAAGTCCAAGCATCGGTGGGTAATTCGCCTGGAACATATATGGCTTCATCTTCGCCTAATCTGGTTCCATTAATGTAGACTCTAAGGCTTCCTGTCATATATGGAGTGCTAACAGAATTTACCTTATAATTCTTGTAGTTGGAAACATGAACAGGCTGTATGTCATAATAATGTCTATGAATTGCTGTTAATGGGAAATTTAAATCCAAGTACATCTTGCCTGTCTGGTATCGCCAAGCGGTGCTAACGGAATCTGCCATTACTACCGTACCATTCTCAAAAAGCACCGGCGTATTAGAAGCCCCTGCTGTCTCAAAGTTAAATTCAATTAAATTAGATTCATCTTCAATCAAAGTGAGCTTATCCCGCTCAGCACTCAGCATTCTGACATATGTGGAACTATCAGTGTGTTCTTCAATATCATGTAATGCCGCATCCACAGCACTTGTCTTTAAAGCACCACTATCCTGTAGAGAGGCAGAAAGTCTAGCGTTCACGCTACTTGCTGAACCATGAGCACCATCTAGCTCATTGCGGTTTGTATCTACAGCGTTATTAATAATAGTTTGTCTGCCCAGGATGTTACGAAGGGGCATATTGTCAAATTCATGACGGTAGGGCATTAAGCCTGTGTAATATACTTCTGGAATAGAATAAATATTTGGCATTATTTCCTCACAATTTCCCTTATGCGATCAAGATTATATAGCCCTACATTGCCAAAGATTTGCTTCAATCAAAATCATCTTTATTGGGTGTCATAATTAAAAGTGACTCGGTGGCCTTCCAATTAAAGTAATAAGTCTTGCCTTCTATGGTCAGGGGCACTACTTCTCCCGCTGAAAGTGTAGTATGGGTACTTGCTAAATCTTCATCTATTACTACAATGTTAATTTTGGAATTTAATGTAGGGCCTACTAATTCAGATTTATTTTTGCCATCTTCTATAAATTCAACGACTACAAAAATGTAGCCTATCACACAAAGTAGCCCTACTACAACTAATGACCAAAAGATCATCCTATGCATTGATCGCCTCATTTATTTCTTAAACAAAATTCAATCGCCAATTCCAGGTAATTTGCATTTGGTTGGTTTTGGTAAGATCGGGGAAAGTAACCATACTGTATAGTTGGCCGTTTTGCATTCGGAGAGCCATTTCATTTAATATGGCTGAATTAGCTTCTGTAAAACTAATCACGGAGGTAAAAATCACTTGTGTTTCATCTCTGCTTGCAATTACAGATTTGGAGAGTTCCGTAACGCCAAACAAACCTGTACGGCTAGCTGCCACAAATTTTTGAACACCACCACTTGCACCATTTGTCCCAAAAATCATTTGGGAAATATAGAAGTCATAAGTATCATCTACTTCATTTGCTAGTGATTTCGCCAAGGCAATACGACCGTTGCGAAGAATGGTATTTTTGAAGGTTTTAACTTCCTTTCGCCCATCACGATAATCAATAATTCGTTCTATTGTGCCCTCGGGCTGTATCTGTTCATTAACGTTCATATTTCTCCTTTTTCTTCTAAGCCGCTTGCCCACTCAATATTGAATGAAATATCCTCGGATTGCTGAATAGTCTCAACAATTTCATCTTTGTTTGCGGCATTTAACATTGCAGCCTTAAATGCCATAGGGGCTGCTGTTTCCACAGTATTTACAATGATATCTTTACCCCTTCTATCTACGAAATCAAATGCATGTCCCGGTCCTGCCGGATCTCTTTGTGGTCGCACGGTCAAGTCCTCTTTCATTGCTTTATAAATAGTAAAATCTGTATTAGCCACCCCAGCGGTTCCCCAAACTTGAGCAGGACCGCCAAGAGTAATTTCTGTTCCATTTATGTCATTAATAACAAAATAATCTGCATCAACATAAAGTAGAAAGTCTTCTTTAAAATGCCCATCGCTAAATGGCGGAGTCCATTCGGTTGAAGGGGCATCTGTTCCCGTGCCTTGTTCTAAGAACCCACCATCTTCCCAAGGGTATCCTGGCGCACTAGCTCCGTTCTGGATATTTAGATTAGTTTCATAATTTGTACTTGTAGTAAGTGTAGCACCGGAATATGCCACATACCCCACTTCATTATCTACCAATCTACGATATACGCTAATTGCGCCCGCACCAGCGACTCCGTTGTAATCCATATAAAGGGTCTTAGAGGCTCCCTCTTCAAATCCTATAACTTCATATTCAGAACCGCCCCAAACTACGTAATCCCCAATATTAATTAAAATTCTAATATCAGACGTTGCGGCATCTGTGATTACAACCTTGCCCCTTGCTGTTACCGTTAATGCCCCAGTTGTGCTTGTCGTAATAGGAACAGAACCATCATCTAGAAGGGTATAGGTTATTCCTGTGCCCGCTACACCACCATCATCTATCAATAGTGTGCCATCTGGAAGGGTGGTAAGAATGGTATAAGTGGAAGCACCTATTTTAATCTCCCATGCTCCTCCGCTGTAGTCTGCATCATTATCTACATCCCACTGTGTCTTTACTCCCAATAATCCAAAATTAACAGAGGCGTCAGAGAAGTTATTGACATCATCGCGTGAAATGGTATTCACGGCGTTGGTATAAACAATATTGGATAGCCTGAATGTAAATTCGCCTGTGCGAAAAGGACTTTCAGAGATCGTATCAGGACTAGCTGGGTCAATCCATATTGTATTTTTAGTTGGTTCTCCTGAGACTGTGTAAGTTCCCGCCCTACCAATAGCCGGAGCTAAAATTTCAAGCACATTATCATTAGTTCCTGCCACATAGGCAGCAGGATCATTAATGTATGTGGAATTATTAAAATTAAGCTCTTGGAAATCTACATTAGGCGCATAAAGAACAATGTGATCGTTACTTACAGTACCCTTCACACCTGTCACCACGGCCCGCAAATCAGCGGTCTCAGTTCTTTTGACCATTTCAGGTGGCATCTCCCACATATTGTGTTCCATTGATCTACTAAAGATGGTTTGAGCCGTACCACAATAAACATTTTCATCTACAGCTACCGTAACCAAAGCTTCAACTTCCTCCACACCGCAGTTTACAAACTCTTCAACTCCCCCGGAGAAATTCATAGTATGAAGAACGGCATGAAATGGCTTAAATTCATCTATAATTGATAATGCTTCAATAATCCTATCATCTGACAAACTCTCAATTTCAATATCTACTGTAAATTTGCTACCCAAACATTTCGTACAGCAGTCTAAGAAGTCTTTGTCAATATCACAAGGGTCAGTTGAATCCCTTAAACTACCATTATACTCCTCCATATTGTAAATATTTTCTGAGAACGGGAACTCAGTTCTTATCTGACCAAAAACAACTGCCGGAGTGTAAGGTTGCCTGTCGGGTATGATAACGTCAAATAGAGGATCATCCTCCTCAATAACACGTACATTCCAGTTTTTCAACGGATATGTTTGATCCCTGAAATCTCTTTGATCGTCTAACGGTAATGTTCTAATATAATCCTCAATAGATTGTTGAGTGGCATTAGGAACGTTGTTTACTTCATACGTTATCTTTAAAAGGTCATCTTCTGCTAAAACAATGGGGCTCATAGAAAGTTGATGACCTACCCATGTCATCGTGGTTACGCCATCCACTGTTACAAATGTAACGTAGTCTGATGTTAAATCAACAAAATCATCACTTCCCGCTGGGCGAATGGAAAGTTCAAAATTATTAGTATCAATAGGCAAAATTGGGTTTTTGTCTAATGTGAATTCTGTTTGTCCATTGCTTGATACCAATAACCCTTCTACCCAAGTATAAGGAGAAACAACCTGCCAAAGTCTTGTTAATTTAGTCAAAACAATGTCTGCTTGTGCAAGTGCCTCTTCCAATGCTAAATATGTTCCTTTTCGCTTAAATAATGGAATGGACCTCTTGATCTGCCTCCTCCACAATGTAGGATCACCACTTCTAAGCTGAAGATTGAACATGTTTGCCAGCAAGTTTAAAAATGATTCATTGGTTACATTGGCATCCATTAAATCAATTAGTTGATTGGCTAAATCTTCTACAAAAGTGAATCCTTTTGCTATCGCCCCATTAAAATTGTCTATAACTTCAGGTGTCAAATCATGGTCACCCAAGTAACTCTTAAACATTTGAGGCGTATATCTATCCAACAGAGTGTCATACTTGAGAGGATCAGTAAAATGCGTGGGAACAGCGGTAGTAATTTGTGTTGCGCCAAAAAGATCAAATTGTCGGTAATTTGTTGAAGTATCCCCGGCTACATTCACAGTCCAAGTCCAACAAACAAAATATTGTCCCTCTCGCCTTCCATCGGGCTCCCAAGTCAGTTGGAAAGTACCTGTGCTTGTTCTTTCTAAAATGGCATTATCTGTGTCGGTAGACAGCCAGGCGGGAAACAACTCGGTGCCAAAGTTATCAGAAGGGGTTGCTTCATTATAATAAAAAGTAGAGGCAACCACACTTTGTTCTGCATCTTGTCTTAACTTGGTTGCATTTTCAATATTATCAGCAGTTGGAGTCGTGCAAGCCAATTCTTCAGCAGCAATCGCAGCAGTTAGCTTGTCTTGATTGTAATTTTTAGATTCATGCTCTCTAAGGTTGCCACTAATAAAATCCCTTTCAATGAAGTAGATTGTCACATTGTCAACTTTATATGGATCAACCAAACACCCATCGGTATCTGTTGTTTCTAAATCAATAAGCACTGTGTCCGCCATTGTAGGCGATTCATCAAGTGTTTTTATTGCCATATTTTTCTCCGTTACTCATAAATGAATGAAATAGTCACATCGTCATAACGGATTATTTCATTAAAATCGGCTGTGACGGTCAATCCACTATTATCAGGGTCAGAAGTTGTAAGCGTAATGTCGCTATTAGTAACTTCTCTTACATCGGATAAGATTTTAATTATATCTGTATCTTTCAAATCTTGACCATATTCCCAATTGTTTAAAGCAAAAAATGAATCAATACGCCTTACAATCCTTGTTCTTATTTCTTCCTCATATTTTCTTCGTGCTCTAGCTACGGTGACATCTAAACTGACATCTACTTCAATGATTACACCATCTCGAATACATAATTCATCCGTAAACATTTTTTTCTCATCTAACTCATTCTGCAAATCAACTTTTAATTCATTTGAAGCTTCTTCTAATCCATCTGAACCATCTTTTGCTAATATGTATAGATCAATAATGTTTGCTGCACATCCATAGTTTCTCAATACCGCCGTTGATTTGCCAACTTGACCATGATAAACACTTGCAAATTGATCTGCCAATGTTTTATAATCGGTTCCGGTGACTGCTCTATCTTGTGTGCGGATATACCGGGGTAGCTTCTGACGAATCTCTTCAATACCATCTCCGTTATATCCATATTCACCTTTGGTGTAGTTGGTAAATTCTACTGCCACCCCAAAAGGAAACACATCTATACCAATTGCGCCTTGTGCCGTAACGCCTCCCGTAACAATATTCCCTCTGGTTCCGCCACCAACACGATAAACCACTTTAATTTCTGCGCCTTCACTTGGAATCATACCCGCACGATTATTACCAAAAACAACATAAGCTGAATAATCGGGATTATATTCTAAACGAAATTCCCTTCTAGGTTGAGAATCTGTGAAATATTCAACTTGATCCCATTGAACGCCTTCCACATAAACACGGACGGATTGATAAATAATTGGCAAATTGGGAATTAAAACCGTCTGCCCAATACTGCCGTCTCCTTCAAAGAAGGCTTCTATTGTCACACCTTCTAAACCAACTATATTAGATATTGTAGTTTTTCCAGCGGGAACTACAATATCTTCATCTAAAATAGGGTTATCATCAGAGTCAGCAGGGAAAAGCTCAATTGTAATAGCACCCTCATTAGTTCCACTTTCAATTGTATAAGGCGTAGGAATAGTCAGATGTTCTGTCAAAACCTTATTTGTTGTTGCTGTCCACATTGATTTTGATGCTATTGGAGGCAATGGATCAAAGCCAACCAACTTAGACAGCCTAAATGCATTGTCAATTTCTGTTACTGTGTCAATGAAAATTTCATTGGCTATTTGATCGATTTTAAAACTTAAGGTATCTCCGATGAAAGCAAAATTCTCCATCAACATAATTGCCAAAGACGACTCTACAAAGTCATTAAAGTCATCGGAAAACTTTTCATTAATAAAATTGATTAATCTACTTTTAATTGACCAAAAATCTTGGTTCGTATAATTAAAATTAGCTATATTTGTAGTCGAAATAGGCTCTGATATGTCATAGGGCCTTACTTCAAAAGGACAATTAACTGCCATCAAATCCTCCAATTACGCCAATGGTACTTCCAATACTAACTCTTGAACCGACTGTATATCTTCAGGATCATACAATGTAATCCGAATGCCTAAAATATGCTCCAAATCTTGCATCGCATCTGATTCGTTTATACTGTCTTCCCAATCACTATGCGATCCTATCTTTATATCTATCTGATCCACTACAACTCTTGGCTCCCAAGCCTGAATTGAAGTTGAAATCATAGATTTTGCCTGTTCAATGATTTCCTGGTCATTTGGATTAAAAAACAATTTCTTAAGAGGCGTGCCAAATTCGGGCAACATTACTCGTTCCCCAATATTCGTTAATAATAATATGAGTAAATCTGATTTAATTGTATTTAAACCAGTTTGAGTACGAAGATACCCTCTAGGGTGTGTGTTAATTGGATATGGTGCGCCTCTAAATTTTTCTTCTGCCATTGTTTTATCCTATTACTGGACCTATTCTTGGTACATCAAATACTCCTTCGCATTCATCCGGCCTCTTAGCGGAAGCAAATACTCTTTCACTCAAAGATTTTTCGGTAATGTGCAATAACATTGGGAAAATCGGGCACCTAGTAATACATCTGCCCACTAATACGGGATATAAACACGGACCCATTTCTTCGGGAGTGGGATTATCAACACCAGGCGGGGGACAATCACGACCAGCAAACAGTAAAATATACTTTTCAGCAAAGAAAATATGTTGATCTGCGTGATTGAAGTATAAATCTTTAGGAATATCTATTAAATATTTACCATTTAAAACAAATAAAGTTTTATCGGTTGGGCCTAAGCACCCTTCTTCATCTCCTACTATTACGTGTTCATGTCCCAATGTGTGCCTTATGTAATCCCCGCCTGCTCGCACGAATATCTGCCCGCAGGTGTTGTTGGTATTTTCTTGCAATCTGATTTCATGATGACCACAACAAGATCCCTTTTGAGGAGCCACTATTCTAATATATTGCTGATCCATTACCTCCTGAGATTGAGCATCATTCATCTCCATCATTAGACCATAACCTGATCTAATTCTTACATAAGCATTCTTAGCCTTAGGGGCCGGAACTCCACCCTCTCTTCTTTTTGAAGATGGTTGCTCATTGTTAAAGTCAATCATCTCAAGTGTGTGATTGCTTGTGCTTTGCATGGTAATCCCACGACTCGGACCACCTATATCGCCAGGAAGTGTATCATCATTTAATTCAACTCTATTCCCATTAGCAGTTAATAGGAGAATTCCATTTCTAGCTGGACGAGGACGGGGAACCATATCAAGATCTTCATTGATCTGAGATGGAAGTGCCGTTACATCCCAAGGATCGTATTCTCCATCATCTGCTGGTGTCCTGCCCCCTCTTAAACCAGGAGGAGAATTTTCATCCCCGCCCCCAGGTTGATATTCTTCGTCATTTAATTCAACACGGTGTCCCGTCATAGATTTAAATAACATCTTACCCTTACACTCGTTCCTGCAACCCCAGTCAAAAGGTTCCTGTGATCGTTCCCATTTTGGTATACCTATAGGCTCGGCAACTGAATCGTCAAAAATTGCTGTGTGACCACCAAAAGTTAAAATTTGGATACCACTTTGAGGTAATTCTGCCTTATTATTTTGAGGCGTGCCTGGCCCCGTATAAGGCCGACATTCATTTTTATGTTTAAAATATTTATTTTGACATTCTCCTTGGAGAACAGCCTTATCATCACAGCTTTCCATTTTTTCAATGGGGTTGCCTTCTTCATCAAGACAATCAGCATTCCCCGATGTGTTACCACAACATTGAGGGTGAGCCCACTGCCCAGCGTCATGCATATGATCGTCTTTAAAGATCATCCAGTTTCCCGTACTGGACATAAGCTCCATTCTCTTCCAACGATAATTACACTTAGGGTCACCATCATCCATTTTAAGCATGTGTTTTTGAACACTCTTGATGCCCGATTGGTGTGGAATAGTGGCTCTTAGAAATGCATCAGGATCAACTTCAATTTCATTTAAAGAATCAGGGTCAAACATCTGATAATTGTCAGTGTTCCACGGCGGTAAAACTTGTGATTCATCATTAGGGTCGCCCTCTCCTGGTCCAATGAAATATCCTTTTCGGGTGCCTTCATGAATATCATCATATTCCTTCATGGTCACAATGCTATCCCAAATCCTTGACCCTGACGTTCCTCTGTTTCTAGTCCAAATTGAACCTAAATAATATGGGGCAAGACTATGACCAGCCTCAAAAATAACCATAATAGTCGAACCGGCAGGCGGCACTGCTACCATTCCTGAATCATCAAAACCACTATAAGATGAGATTGGCGAAGCAAAAGGATATTTCTTGGTATTCATATCCGGCTTATGAAGATAAGGGCTAAAAAATCGCACCCGACCTTGTAAATGCGGATCTTCTGTGCTAATCACCCACGCCTTATACACAGACATCTCAGCGGGATTTCGATGGGGAACTTGATCTGTGCTATGTTTTATACTCCCAACAAATTGTGCCATGCTGAAAAGTTCATCTGATAACTTTTCTTCAAGCGATCTTATCCTTTGTCGTGATTCGTGTACTACTGAAAAAAATGACATTTAAGGTTTTAATCTCCCATTTAAATAATCTATACCACAGGAATCCCGGCCTCCCAATGGCACATCTTTATTCATTACTACGCCCGGCGCTCGCAATCCCAACTTTAATATAGTGTGATATGAACCCTCTTTTATCTGGTGGTCTACCCCTTCAATTAGCCAATTTCTATTAGTCAACAAAGGATTACAAGGTGGCTTTACTGTATAATCGCCGCAATTAGTTTGATTATCACTTCCCCGTAGGTGGAAAGGATTGACAACAACTACAGTAACATACCTACTTGTCAACAGTAATACTTTTGAATAAAAAGGATCACCCTGAATAATAAGATTTGCTGAAACTGCATCAGCATGAATAAGCTGCGCTTTCTCATTGGCTTCTAATGATGTTGCTTGTTCTTCGGCTGCCTTATCTTTAAATTGATGTTGTATATCATCTGGAATTGGAGCACTCGATCCTTCTCCCTGCCCTGTTATTTGAGGACAAATTCTTGACTGTGGCTCTTTTTGAGCCGCTGGTTTACCACCAGCATCACTAATACTACTCCCAGGATGTACCGTGGGCGGAAATACAGTAATTTTTGGATCAAATTTAATAACCGGACTACACGAACCTCCATGAACAATATATGTACCAACATTTAAGGGGGTAGAAGTGTTCATAGTGCCATCGCAATCTGGTTCTCCCGATTCCCAGAAAATTACAATAGGTAATCCCTTGACTGAATTATCTGTCCTTATTATAAATCCCTTGTCATTAGTTGTCCTATAGCTTTGTAACCATTGTGATGCTGCCTCAATAGGGTTCCTTTGATTCGGTTGCCATCCCCATCGTTTCCCATTAATGTCTTCATAATTCCCATAAAAGGCCCATTCATATAAACCTCCAAGATCCATAGCTCCTGATGGTACAAGATTGTGTTCTTCGCCAAGTTGTGCTGATGCTTTCCTAGTTCCAGGCCCGGCCTTTCTAGTTAAAAATAAAACACCTATACTGTACCTTGCAAAAAGTATTCTGATTGCCTTTTTTAAAGCAATCCGATCTTTTTCTTCTCCCTCTACTTCTCCTATTGTCCCAGAGTCGGAAGTTTGCGCCATCAATGCAGGCACCCAGTTGGCATGAATTGTAAATTTAATTTTACCTTGTTCAAATTCAATATCTATTCCTGTTGGCATTGCAAAATTGTTCTTAGGCGATGACTGAGCAGCCTCGCGGCCTCCTGAAATCCCATCCACTGTACCGGAAGCATGACATGAAGTGGTTGTCCATCCATATTCAAACCTCATTGAAAATGCTTCCTGTATAGTTTGCCCCATGTCTCGATTTTTAGGCCATGAATCTAATATAAAAGCTTCAAAGTCACCCCCCTCTTCATCAAATACTTCTACTGTAACTTCATCTGATGCATTCGGTCCACCTCCAAAAGCAAAATGAAAAGATTTAATTACTGCTGAGTTTTTTAATGCCCCCTCTGCGACTCCCATATTTGAAGATTCATTTCCCACAGTAATTATGCGGCCACTATCGGCAACACATTCTATTCTAACCCAGGGAGCTATTCCCTCTGCATTTATTGGCTTGTTAAATTTAGGTGAAGCACTAGAACACCCGCATTTAGACAAAAAGGCAGTACAAGATGCCCTGTTTGGTTTATACGCTGGCATGATGACTCCTATATTTTATGTGGGATTCTAATATTCTTACCGGCTGTGAATTCAAAAACATCCCATATGTTGTTAATTTGCATGATCTTCCACCAATAGTCAGGGAAGCCATAAACGTCATATGAAAGTAAATCCGGTCTATATTCATATTTTGCTGATAGCAAAGTGAATTGATCGTCGGCGGACTCTTGCACTTCATTTTCATTTCGCTTGTATGTTTCAAATGTTAAATATCCCTGCTCAGAATATCTCAAAACAGTTGAACCTGAATATCTACTTGAATTTGTTACAAGCGTAGTAGCTTTAATGTCGGTTACTTCAATAAGATTAGCCATTTTATTTGCCTATTTGCCATATTCTATTTTGATTGGGCAAATGATCGCTCCGATATACCACTCGCCATTTTGAACTTATATTAAATTTAAAAGGAATTAGAGTGGCAGGGTCAAAAGGAACACTTGTATCAAATTTTACGCTGTAATTATCTAAAACCATACATATGCCTTCTATCGGGTTACTTTGACTCCCTGTTATCATTTGACCACAACGAAATTTACAAACAGGAGGCGGGACATAAGGGGCTTCTGATGTTGGTCCTCGCGGATAAGCAGCACTCTCAACGGCTCTTAAAATTGCCTTATTGTATAAAAAACTCCCTGGTTCTGATTCACTCCCATTATTTGTTGCAATCAAAGGTATATCAATAGTTATCATTCGTATATCAGAGTGCGAGTAAGTCGTAAGTGGCGTTGCTCGCCCCATAATAGGCTCATCATTCCATTTTGCGCCTTTTGAATCTTGAATGATTGGCATAGTATTAAAACGCACAGTTCTTGCGCCAGGAATATCCAAAGCGCAACCTGGAATTTCATTAAGTTGTCCTTGTGGATCTGTTGCTTTAGGATATGGACCTGTTCTTCTTGCCATTTTATCTTCCTATTAGTAAGGTCTAGTGGATTGGCCGAATCTACCCTGTCGTCCTGGGCTCGCTGCGGCAAGTCCAACATTTAGTGCTGGGTACTTAGCGGGGGCAATAGGTTTTGAGGAGCCTGGAGAAGCATCGCCCATAGAATTATCTTCATAAGGTATAATCTCGGACCCTTCGCCCATAATGCTAACCATTTCTATTAAGTGAGCATTCATTGCTGTTAAAAGGTCAACATTTTTCTTTAAATGTGTAACCATTTCACTTAATTCTTCGCCTGCTACCTTTGTAGTGGTAGGTTCGCCGCCAGCTTGTTCTTTCTTGATTTCATCATGAACTTCTGGCAATGCTGTAGTAGCAACTGGGGCTGCCTCACCCATCAAGGCTGTAGTAGCTGTAGCTGCGGCACCTGTGAAGTCACCGCTTAACAATTTACCACCCGCCTCTGTAAGTCCTCCCATAACTCCGAGAGGATCATCAATTAATCTACCACCTACAGTTTTTAATGTTTCATAAGATTTAGAAACGAAACCTTTTGCTGTTTCGCCTAATCCTTTGATTGTATCCATAGGATTCGTAGCAAAATTAATTGCAGCACCTTTTATCTTATCAAATGCACCACCAAGGAAGCCCCCAACCTTCTTTACAGTCTCTAAAGGATTCATAGCCATATTGGTTATGTTTTTGAAAGACTTACCAATAAAGCCGGTAACGCCATCCAACACGCCTCGGAACGGACCATCCCCTTCAGCCTTTATTCCTTTTAGAGCTTCATTAGGTATAACCGCTTCCCCTTCATGCAAAACACCAAGACCAGTTTTTGTGATTTCTCTACTTCCTTCTTTAAACCAATTAAATGGATTTAAAGCTGAACCAACGGCTTTCACGCCACCCCAAGCTGCTTTTGCTGTTCCCGTAACCGCACCAACACCTGTTTCTAAAGCCCCACCTGCAATTTTACCTGCACCTTGAAGCAAATCGCCCTTAAGCATGTCACCAACACCACCGGCCATTCCTCCAAGTCCGTGCATTACGCCTGGACCCTCTGTTAGCATAGTGTTCATTTGCTCGCCAGCAGTTTCTCCATATCCTTTAGAGGCGTCAGCGGCAGCACCACCAAATAAATTCTTAACCCAAGCAGGTATTGCATCAATAAGAGCACCAATGGTGTGATCCCAAAGCCAAGTGCCTAAATTAGCAAGACCTTGTGTAACTGAAGTGAATAGCCAAACTGGGAAATCAAGGAATACACTTTTCATTCCTCCAAGTAATGACTGTCCGAGCCAAATTGGGAAATCAATAAGCGTAGCCTTTAATCCGCTTAGCAAACTACTACCAAGCCAAATTGGGAAATCAATAAGTGTAGCCTTTAATCCGCTTAGCAAACTACTACCAAGCCAAATTGGGAAATCAACAAACACTGCCTGCAACCCGTTTAAGAAATAGCCTCCCAATATCTTAGGAATTTCCCAGAAGACCGCTTTTATGGTGCCTCCAAGCGAAGTGAAAATGCCACCAACTAAGCTAACAAATCCATCCCAAATTCTTTTGAATCCTTCTTTGATTTTATCCCAATCAAATGTTAATATTCCTGTTAAAATGTGTACGAATCCAGCAATAGAATTTACTACGCCTCCAATAATTTTACCAATACCCATAATGGCTGGTTTGAGCAGGGTAACAATTACTTTAACAACAACCCCAATAGTGTTAATTAGGAATTTTGCTGCCAAACCAAGCCCTTGTATTCCCACTTGCAATGGTACAAGTGCCGCGCTTGCAACCCAACCGACTACTGTTCCAAGTGGTTTTAATACTGTACCGATTAACCATCCAATTTGCTTAGCCACCCACCCAATAGCTCCTACAATGCCGCCCAATGCTGTTCCTAACATTCCAAAGAATCCAGAAACACTAGCTAATCCTGATTTAACATCTAACAACGGCCCAAAGAACGGTTGGAAAACGGTCATCAAGGTATTCTTGATATCACTGAACACACCTTTGAGCATTGCAAAGGTGGCTTCAAATGGTTCAATGATTCCCATTATCACACCTTTAATGCTATTCCACCCATCTAACATAGGTTGGAAAATAGGAGCGAAAATACCCTTAGAAAGACTTTCCAAACCACTACTAATGGCATTCATTAAATACTTTGGCAAATCAACAAATATTTTGCCAAACATATTCAAGAAGAATTGAGGCACATTACCGACCACAGCTATAAGTGATTTGCCGATCATGCCAATAACATTTCCAACCATATTTGGCAGAGCTATGATGGCTCGTCCAAATCCTTCTTTAATTGTTTCAAAATCAAAACTAAACAATCCAACCACCGTGCTAAACAAACCACCAAGAACGCCACCTATTCCCCCGGCTATTTCACCAATGAGCTTAAATGGTGTCAAAATAGTCTTTAATATAGCCCCAATCGGACCTGTAACCTTGTCCGCCATTCCGCCTATACTGGTAAAGATGCCAGCCACAGCCTGATATAATAACTGCGGGAGCTTTAATATCACTGCTGCAAAATACTTAGGCAATGCGATAATTTGTTTGCCAATTGCTGGGACGATTGCCACGACACTCTTGTATAGCATTTTTGGAACTGCGAGTAGCATTGTCACCAGCCCATCACCCATAGATTTAAAATCAAGAGTAAAGAGCCCCTTAATGACTTGCCATGCTCCACTAAATGTTGCTTTTATGCCCTCGGCTAGATATTTTAATGGTTTAATAATTGCATCAATGCCTGGTGCCCATGACATGAGAAATTTTCTTAGAGGCGACCCAGCATCGGTCATTATTTTATATAGTTCAGCTACACCACCACTAACAGCACCAGCAATAGCTCCCATGCCTGTGCCAATAACGGGAACAACACTACCAAGAGCAGCACCAGCCATTGCCCCTGTTCCAGCAGCACCCATGATGCCCATAGCTTCATCCCCAGCACCGCCTTTTTTAATGCCAAAGAATCTACTAAACATACTGCCTGTGTCTGCGCCTCCGGTTAATGCTCCTAATATGGAAGATTCAACAGCACCGGCTATACCTTCGCCCTTAAACACGCCGGTTGCAGCATCTCTTTCAAGGAAGCCACTAAGAGCACCCAACATATGACTAAGACCAGGAATCTTTAAAACTTTTCCCGCACCCTTACCTACAGTGCCAGCGGCTTTACTAAGAGCAGAAACAGGGGCTACCTTTAATGCCTTTATGCCTCTATCAAGTGCTTTAGCCCCATCAGCAATTTTAGCTGCGGCTGGCGTCATCATCTTCGTCACAACAGGCGGAGAGATGCCCTTAGCCACACCCTTAGCAGTGGTTAATGCTTTTGCAATTTTACCACTTTCTACAACTGGTTTTGCTCCCCCACCCACCAGCATTCCAGCTTTTCTCATCTGTTCAACTTGTGCTGCTTTTTTGGCTCCTTCTGCTGCCTTTGTGGCTTTTTCAATTGCTGTCGCCATTTTGCCGGGAGCCTCACCAATAGCTTTTATTGCCTGCGCAACATATGGTGGCGTCACTTGTTTAACAACTTCTGCTGCCTTGAGACCTTTAATCCATTCTTTTGCCATGCCAGCCTTAGCAATTACATTAGATTTAGCTGCCGCTGCAAACTTTCCCGCTCTGGTTGCGGGTGGCATTTTAGCTGCCGAGAATGGAACCACAGGAGCTTTTGTAATTCCAAGAGCTTGTGATACGTCTTTTACTGTTTTCCCAAATCTACTACCAGCGATAGCCTTGGCTCCTCTTTCTGTCAAAGCTACTGCTCTCCCTAGAACTGGAATTCTCTTAGAGAATTCCAGCATTCTCTTCCCATATTTAATTAAATTGGTTGCTCGACTTGCAGTGTAGATGGCAGTAAAAGCTTTCCTGCCATAATTTACCATTTTCGCAAAAATACTAGCAGTTTGTTTGCCCCATTTAGCGGCCTCATCTGTCAGACCTGTCATAAACTTTCCAACATTACCAAATTCTATTTGTTTGGTATATTGAAGGAATCTAAAGGCATGATCTTTAGCGGCTGCCATTCCCACTCTTGCATAATCAGTCATCCTTGATATGTCTTTATTTCTAAACACACCAGCAGCTACGTCGCCAAGAGCAGAAAGATGTTGTTTGCCCTTCATAGTAACTGATGTCATAGCCTGGTTGAACATTGGAATTTGTTTAGCCGCAACAAAGTTCATCAAGGCTGGGGAGAAAGGCATTCCGCCCTCTGCCGCAGTTTTATAATCTCTTGCTGGTTCTGCCATTTGTGCAAAATTCATAGCCGCTATTTCAGGGGCAACGCCGACAACACCACCCTCAGCGAAATGAGGAAGCGAAGAACCATATCGATCTTTTAAGAATTGCAAAACACCAGCCACACCCTTTGCGGTATAGTCAGCAGGAATAATAAGTTCTCCCCCATGAACAACAGCCGGGACAGCCCCGGAACCTGGAACTTTACCACCATCTTCCCAAAGCCAACCACGACCAACTAAAGCCGACCCAAATCCAGCTATACCCTCAGCCGCACCACCTATCATCTTGCCTGCGCCAACTACTCTACCCACTGTATGTCCATACAAACCACCTTCTTCACTCCCCGTGACTACATCTGCAAGTCCACCACCCCAACGACCAGCACCTCTAGCCATTCCCCAACTTTCACCTTCCATACCAGCAGCACCAGCTTGGAAGTTTTTAACCATCTCAGAATTAACTATTGCTTCTTTTGTTTCTTTCCAAGGACGGGTGATAACACTCCAAAGCCAATCACCTATACCAATTAATGCTTCTGTAATTGTAGTCCATAAGAATGAACCAACTTTCTGTATGGCTTTTGGAAGAGCCCGGAAAGCCCCTCCAATTGTCTCGAAGATCACCCCAGGCAGTCTAAGGAATACCCCTACTAGCATTTCCCAAATAAATTGCCCAGCACCATAAAGTGCCGTTCTTAATCCATCTGTGAACATAGTGCCATCAAGCGTGAAAATGCCTTTTAAGATTTTTCCTATGCCACTAAAGAATTTCATAAGTGCCTTCACTACAGGCAACACAACTTTCAAGACGCCTTTAACCAAACCGGCAAGTGCTCCAACAATCAATCTAATTGGAACTAAAACAACGCGGATAATCCAACCAACAACCCATCCAATTTGTTTTAATACCCAACCAATAGCTTTTCCTACCCCCCCGATTACGGAAGCTAGTGTTTCCACGATACCAATAGCATCTTTGGCTTTCATCCCAAATCCACCAAAGGCTTTTTGGAAATCCTTAAAGATATCGCCCAGCATTTCCCCAAACTCTTGGAAAGGCTTAAATATCTCTTTTATACCATCCCATAACCCAATGAATACATTTTTAATAAATCTTCCTATACCCTTAAGAATTCCCCAAAGTATCTTTACGGGTATCATTACTGTTTGTAGTGCCCAAGCAAGAGGCGGGAAAGCATCAAACAGAAGAGCAAGTTTCTGAGTCAGCCACCCGGTAGGTCCAAGAGCCCCTTTGAATAATCCAAATGTAAGGGTATTCAACACTCCGGTCATAAATCCAGCACCCTCAGCGGCCCACTTTTGGTTTAAAGTCAATTCGTCTAACGAAGTATTAAATATATCTGTGGCGTGTTCGGCAGCATGGAATGCATGTACTATTCCACCTATTGCTCCCGCAACTGCCCCAATGGCAAGTAGCCCTGTAGCTGCGCCGCCACCCAACGCTCCACCAACCATGCCAAGTCCACCCTTCACACCGACACCACCGGCACTCAAAAGATGAAGCCCTTTACCAATGTTTATCAGCCCACCACTCAATTCCCCGAAGATTGATTTAAACGTTCCTGTCATGACACCCAGGCCAGCAATTGCAATTCCACCAGCCCCTAACAAGGTGAACATATAATTCATAATTTTCCCTGTGTTTGAAGCAACCAATTCATTTGCTTCCATTATGCGGTACTGAATAGATTTAACAGGGTCTAACTTCCTCTCCCTAGCAGTTTCTATTTTTTGCAAGTCTTCATTTAAGGTGCTCATTGCTTCACGAATTAATGAATCTCTCTTATCCTCCGGGCCTTGTAATGCTTTCTGCATCATTTTAGAAGTAGATTTTATATCAACATCAAATTCATTTCCCATTTTAGCAACAAGATCAAAACGAGTTTTGTATAGCCCATTTATTTTTTCTTCATGTGATGCACCCGCTAATCCTAATTTGGCAAATGCGCCCGTGCTACGTTCCATTTCCTGTTGGAATCTTGCCCCACTTCCTGCAAACATCTCTTCTAAGGGGGCTCCTGCAAGATCTAACTTTTCAGCCTTTGTAATTGCAGTGCTATACTCATTCAACAATTGACCCGTTTTCTGCAATGTGGTGCTGGCTATCTTTTGCTGATATTGCATATACTCTTGAGTTGTTCTAAAGTTTTGATCTCGTTCAGTTTCTAATTGCTTCATCCTTTGCTCAAAGCTCATAAAGCCTTCTTCAGTGGCTTTAATTGCCATCTGCATATCACCCAAACCCTTAAATGTCCCTCCTGTTATTTGTTGTGTTACCTCATTTAAGTATTGCCTGATTTCAAATGGAATATCTTGCAAATCAGCTTCTAGTATGTTGCCCGATAAAGCCTTCCTTATTTCTTTAGGAGCTAAACTTACAATGTGCTCCATGTGTTTTTTCAAACCACCAACAAATCGCTGCCCAAGTCTAGGATCATGCATTACTTCTGTGGTGAAAACTTCATGTGCAACTCCGGCAAGTTCACCGGCTCGCATTAAGAACGCTCTAAACCCAGCATCGGCTCGTCTAAAATCACTCAAACTACTGAGTGCTTGTTGTATCGAAGAAACCTGTTCTTCAACACCATATTTTTGTGCCGCTGCCGTCATTGCAATCATATTCTTAGCAGCGGTGGTAGATAGGTTTGCTGAGTTTCGAAGATTCTTCATGAACTTATCTGAAGCCTGCACAGCTTGCTCTAAATTCTCTCCCGTAACCCCTGTCATCTTGGCTATTTCACCCGTTGCACCACTTAAAACTTGCAACTCCCCTGTATTTAATCTAAGTTGCATATGCCAATCATGAAATCTTGAGGCGGTTGCGTCTACATTCATTCCTAATTGTTTGGCTGTAAACAACCCAAGCTGCGTCACCTTCAAGCTTTGCTGTTGGCTCTTAATGCCTTTCTTGAGGTTTTTCATATAGGCTGCTAAGAATTTATGCCTGATGACCCCTGTGTATTTAACCTGTTTTCCTATCTCTCTTAATCGCCCCTGAATATTAAACATGGATGAATCAAGTGCATCAGTTTGATATGCAATTTCTCTCATCCCCCGAATGAATTTATATTCTTCTACCAATGCTCCTTCAAATATTGATTGAAAAGCAATTGCTGTGCCACCAATTTCTGCAATTCGCCTCATACCGCTCATAAACCCGCGACCTAACCTGCCACCTCCCCAATTCCAGCCACCACCTCCTTGACTCCCAACATCAGCGCCACCACCCATACCTGCATTAATTAAATCATCTATATTATCAATAACAACGTGCTGGGCGCTTCCGAACACAAAGCGATTATTTTGTTTAACGGTTACATCGAGCAATTTCCTAACTTGCCCCATTAATGAACCTAAATTATTAAGAGGCGAAGAAACACTTCCCAAATCGCCACCTAAAGCAGTTTGGAATCCTCTCACCATCTCTCGCATAGACATGCCCATCCCCACATCCTTGAGTTTGGGGGATCTAGTCTTAGGTTCCCTTTTAGCATCCTTAGCATCACGCCTTTCTTTATAGTCGTCACTTACAGATTTAATAAGTTTTGAGGCACTCTCTAATCGATCACCAAAATTATCAGCAAACTTGTCTAAAATTGCCTGCAACTCTTCAGCAACATCAGATTTTTTGACAGTTTCCCCTTGGGCAACTTCTGCTGTCATTCCTCTTACTAGATCATCAACTGTAAAATCTGCCATTTATTACCTTAAATTTGCTCCGGTGGTGCCACAGGAGGAGGATTATTTATATCTATGAAACCTTGTTGCTGTTGTCCTCGCATCATTTCTATGTATTTACCTGATAACTCTTCTGCCTTAGGTTGAGCCCGCCTCCTAATTTGTTCTTGGATTACTTTGCGTAGATTATCGACTTCATTAGGATCTAACGCACGAACAGAGGCGAGAACATGCAGAATAAAATCACAATCTAGGGTTTTAAGTCTTTTTATGCCTGCACGTTTATATGTTCTAAAGGCATTTACTATATATTGATCTCCTCTAATGTTATAATAAGAAAAGCCATTATTATCACAGTTAGCTTGTAACAAATTTTTAATATAGGGAAAAGTCAGGTAGTGTAGATTTACGCCTCGGATATACAAGGGGAAAATATCAGTAACGACAACAAGGGGATATGGGTCGTGTTGCCAGAACTGATAATTAAAGTGGACTAAACTGCCTTTACCGATAGGTTTAACACTTGGTCCATACTGGTTGGCAGCGACTCGGCGTACTGGTCCTTGCTGTTGGGTAATTCTTTTGAATTGATTTTGCATACTAGCGGGGATGCCGAGTCCCGCTGGTAATCCCATACTATTCCTAATTGGAGGCATATTTTATATATGCCTCCAATTAGTTTGTTGTTGTTCCGTGGGTCCATCCTTGGACCTGATTGGCGTAATCCGTGCCAGTAGTTCGTACTGTGACTCTACCGAGTGGGTCACCAGATTTATCAAATTCTGATTGTTTCAATTCGTTTTCGGCTTCTGCACTTTTTTGAAAAAACCTGTTTAATTCTTCAACAATAGATTTTATTACTGCTTTACCGGCTTTTTCTTGATTTTTGGTATCTGTCATATAATCGGAGAACATGTCCTCTATATCTAGGGGGTATGCTTTACCGAACGGATGTGTTTTTTCTTCTCTTTGAATACGATAAGCTAGAGAGTCTGCGATTTTATAGATTCTTACACCATCAAATGAGGTTCTGCCATCGGGGCATTTCAGGAACAAATGAGGCTCTTCATCTTCACGGTGGTCGCCAACAATTTGATTATTTTTTTCTAGTATTTTTTTAACAATACCAAGTTGTTTCTTAGCTTCTCTTGACTTTTTATCAATAAATTCATTAAATGTATTCATTAGAATTGTGGCTCCACTTCATCTCCGCATTGAGTACACCAAAAACGATTGCCTTTTCTGAGAATTCTGCCATCGTGTCTGCATTTGTACACGCTAACACCTAAACCAGAACCTACACGGGCGGCTCCCTGTTCCCGTTCTTTTCTTCGGTCGGGATCTCTCGTTCTGAAATCTACTTCCGCTAACCATTGTTTAAATTTCATTAGTGGTGATCCCCTTCAACCTTTTTCAACTTTGTATAGTATTTAGGGTCTTCTCTAAGATGAGCCACAGCAATTTTCATAATTGTTCCCTTGTCATGACCAGGAACTACATCTGTGTCTTTGCCCATCTTATCGTCGTGTTCCTTTTCTACTTCCATGCCCATCGCCAACTCTTTCATATTTACGCCTTTAATATCTACTTTTGCTGTTTTGGCGATTTGTTCTAAACTATTTGATTCAAAAAACTGTTTAAAATTCATTATGGATTCCTCAGCAGCATTTCACTGACATCTGGCACACTTCTAGATAAAGCCTTTAAGTCACTTGGGTTGCCATTATAGGGTATTTCTTTAAAACTCATTCCCTGCAAGGTGGAAGCTGCATTCTGAAGCAGTTCTACATCTGCCAACAAGAACAACATTCCATCTCTCCGTTCCATAAATGGGAGCTTTTGCATCTCTTTAGCTCCACTAGCATCAAGCTTTCCTGTAGGTTTTAAGTAATCAATTTTTAAATCCAACATAGGCACAATTGATCCATTGTCATCAATCATTGCCTCTGAATTTTCAGACCTAACTGCTCTGACTACCATTTTGCCTTCTTTGTATGCGCCTCTTAATGAATTGGATAAATCCCATCCAAGGCAATAAACTGTACCGTCTTCACCTACAACACTTATTAAAAATGCTCTTGTCTTATACTTGTTAGCAATAGATTCCATTACCACACGCCTACGGAGCACATCGCGTTCTTCAGGGCTTCCTTCTTCCATTCGGTCCAACTCAGGCTCTTCCAGGTAAGTTTCAGGGTCATCCTCTTGCAATGCCCACTTCCCGATTAGAACGTCACCAAATTCAGAATTAAATCTTGTAGAAATACCAATAGAGAACTCTCGCTCATTAAAGACAACATCCTCTTTTGTAGAACCAGAACCCACTTGTACGCCTCCAATTAAAGAGGCGATGTATTTTCTATGTGCATCCCCTTTAGCCCCATATAGCCCAGTCATCTTAATAAATACATTATTCAATTCGGGCATGGTTTTAAGAACATCTTGTATGTGATTGCATAAACTGGTCGCAGGATTGTTTTGATCCAATTGATCTCTGATGAGCTTTCTAACCTTATCTGACGCCTGTTTGACATTAGCGTTTTGACGAAGATATTGAACTTGAATATTATCTTCAACAAATTTTCTTTCATATGGTTCTAACTCTCTATTGCGAACACCTTTAAGTAATTCCAAAAGATCATTAGGATCACCCTTCACAGATTCTTTAATATATTTTTGTTTCCATTCCTCAAAATCTAGATCTTCCCGGTCTTCTGGCATATCTGGGGCCGGAGGATCATTTGTAATATCTTCTGGGGGCTGCTCTGGCATCCCTTGATTGGTGATGTTGGGATCAGGAGGCTGATTAGGGTCAGGCTGTTGTGCGGTTTGGTCAGGATAACCGCCTGGTCCTGCACCTAAAGGATTTGCCCCGCCTGGTCCTGCACCCGCATCCGGTTGCCCACCAAGCGACGGAATATCAAACTCTGCCAGCCAATCGTCATAAACAATATCGCTCATTTTTTACCCTTTTTACTATGTTTATCTATTTCATCCATGAGCATTTGTTTGGCATCTTCCTCTGATTTGTTAGGGCCAAAATTGTAAGTGTTGTGCTGTTGTGCTGCTAAGTAACCCGGCATCGTATTCCGCTCTTTAAGCTTAATTCGTGTCATCAGGTCAGCAATCTTAATTTTTTTGTCTGCTGTGTCTGCTTTTAATTTCATTAAATTAACAATAGCTTCCTTTGCCGCAGCACTAGACTCACCATCATTTGTTACCATATCTATGAATGTCGCAAGCAACTCACTCGCCTCATCTCTGTCCTTTTCTATCTGATCTAATACACTGTCATAAACGCCTAATAATTTATCGTCTGTGACTAGTGGATTTTCTTCGCCTTGAGCTTGTAATTCAGTAGATTTAGCCTTTTCCAATGCTACACTTTCGTCTATAATTTCCGGTTCTTTGATTTCTTTCATAACGTAAATATATATCAATATAGTACAGTATTCCGAAAGTAATTAGGTACATATAAGTATGGCTGACTTTGAAAATCAAGTTTCTGAATCTATCCGATCCCTGTATGAATTAACCTCTCGTATCGATGAGAGAGTAAAGAATATGGGTAGTTCACTATCTACAACGGATGGTAAAATAGAAAAAGATCGCCAAAGTCAAACTGAATTACTACAGAGAATAGCAGCGCTGGAAAGTAAAAATGGGGCGGGGGCTCAAATTAAAGAATTGGGCGACCGGCTGCGAAAACTAGAGTTGCAAGTTGGAGCCGTAGAAATTATATCTACCGGAAATCAAAGCAAATGGGCGCTGATGACCGATGCATTTATGAAAATCGCTGTCATCCTCGCAGCATCCATCCTTATTTGGAAATTGGGTATAAATTAATATGAGAACATTTAAAGAATACGTTTCATTAAAAGAGGCGGCTGGAAAAGAGTCAAGCGGGGAGAATATTGTTGCCAAAAATACCACTATCTTAGGTAAAGATGAAGAAGGCGTTGAACCCTTCATGGTTGGCGCACAATATAACCGGAAAAACCTTGGCACACTTGTTAAAGCATTTCTTGCCAGCCCCGAAGTAGAATTTGGTCCCAATATGCTTGATAGCAAAGCCACGACAAACCCAGGGCAAAGCACAAGCGGTTTGACCAAAAACAAGCTAAAAAAGAAGACCTTGTATCTCGTTGGAGGGGCAGTAAGAGATCACATGTTGGGCCAAACCCCCAGTGATTATGACTTGGCTACCGATGCTACAATGGATGAAATCCGCCTCATTTTAAAACATGCTGGATTTGCAGAACTTAGACCACAAACTGCGGTGGATAAGAAAAAAGAGGATAAAAAGCCTGATCCAAAATACGACAATCTCCCCGCTGCTTCTGATAATCCGAAAAAGTTCTATGTAAAAGGCACAGACATTAAAGGCACAGAATTCGTCATGGGAGCTAAAATTCATGGCGAAGAATTTGAAATTGCCACCTTTAGAAAAGATTCCAAAGGGGAAAGCGACGGTAGAACAACTCGTATGAGCTTCACACCCAAGCTTGAAGAGGACGCTGCAAGGCGTGATTTTACAGTCAATTCAATGTATATCCCACTAACAAGTGAGAATGGCCCAAATAATAAATTAATTGATATTTATGGTGGGGTGAGAGACTTAAAACGCAAAAAAGTAAGATTCGTAGGCGATCCAAAAGAAAGATTAGAAGAAGATGAATTGCGGGCTCTTCGTTATGCTAGATTTGCCTCAATTTTTGAAGATTTGGACATGCCAGATGATATTGTAGATGCCATCGGACAAATGGCTGGACTTAAATCTCTACAACCGTTCACTGATAAAGCAGGAAGGCAAAGAGATAGAAGAAAAAGAATTCGTGATGAATTCTTAAAAACAATGAAGAAGGCAAGTGTTAATCCTAAAAAATACTTGATGGCGTTAAAAAGACTAGGATTAATACCAGCTATATTCCCTAATTTAAAAATTAGATTAGATGGGCCTGATGATATAAGCGATAAAAGAGAAAAACATTTAGCTATCGCCTGGTTGCTTAAAGACAATGATCCAGCTAGTGTTTATAGTATACTTACAGATGCACACTGGACTCAAGATGAAGCAAAGCGAATTAGTTTTCTAATTAAATTCCTTCACTTCCACCCAGAAATTGATCCTGATAACCTCAACCAAATGTCTTCTGCTTTTATGAAAAGTGGCTTATCAAGTGGTTACCTCGGCGGAAAAGAAATGGGACAAAAATCACTACTTTCAACTTGGGCTCAAATGAATCCTGATAGATTCCCCGAAGGCTCTGTTGATGCTTTCTTGAAACACGTTAGCCACGGCCCAATTAAAGTATCCCATGAAGATCCAATGTTCGCTGATTTGTTCGTAGTTGATCCCTTCAGCGGCAAAAGGCGTGGAACACCAGGCATTGCACAAAGACAAGCAGAATTGGCACATAAGAGATTTTTAGATATCTTTAAAAGCGGCCAAGCAAAAAATGTATGAACTTAATGTCTTAACTTGTAGACCTGATTACTTTTATATCACCCTGGCATCTTTGTTGTCTTCCGATTGGACCGATGATATTAATATATGCCTGGGTGTGGCAAATGGAAGATATATTACACAATACCTGCAAGAAGGTAGAATTAAATTAAGAAGATTACATACTAAAAAATCTTATGCTGAAATTAAAGAATGGTTGAAACAAAGACAAGCCTCTTGGAATTTCTCTAAAATATTAAGAGGCGCTAATAGAAATAAAAGGGGCATCTTTGTTCTTGAAGATGATATAATTCTAAATCCCGATTGGTTCGCACACGCACATGAAGTAATAAATGAAATAGAAAAAATATCAGATAAGTTCATTCTGTCCATATATAGCCCACATAGGAAAATGGAAGTGGGTGAAAACGGTTTCGCAGAATACCCAATTGATAGGTTCTTTGGCACGCAAGGGATGTATTACACTCCTTCTGTTGCAATTAAATTGGGGCGGTTCCTACGCGATGGTAATTACCAGCCAGGACATGATGTGATGATGCATGATTTTTGCAAAGATGAGAAAATAAAAGTGTATGTTCCAAACCGCATAACAATTCAACATATTGGTGAGAAATCAGCATTTCATGGCACCACGCTCAAAAAAGGACAAGGACCAGTACCCGGTTACTTGTGGCCGACAACTTACGAAATGCCACACTTCCACACTTCAAAGAAATACAAGCATCAAAATCTCTAATCGAAAAGAAAGACCCCTTATCGTTGTTTCCAACAATAAGGGGTATTCCCAGCAAGCACGTTCAGGATTCAGCACTCGTTAGAATAACTAAACCCTCCATTGAGTTCCATCACCTTTTGCCAGTCTCCGCAGGTAGTGCTTACCTTGAGGCTTTTAACCTCACCGCACGCAATTGGTATAACCTACGGCGTGATAGTTGTGGGTAGTTTACCTGTTACTTGAACTTTCCGTGCTTCTGATGATTAAATTCCAACATGCTGCTGTTACCACAGTTTAGCTGGGCCTAATCTCAGGGTGTCACTTGAGCCCTTATAACGGCTCTACTCCTCAACTTCCCATTTTGTTTCGTGGTTGGATTCCACGTCGTTTCTGAATGCCATTAGGTTGGCATTAGGCTCAACGTTGCTATACAGCCCGACGACTGTGCCCGATATTCTCGGGGGATTTGCTCACAAGCAACTGGCTGCTTGTGGTCTATCCCGCAACGTGCTAGGGTGTCAGTAAATCCTCAGTTTATCGGCACCAAGCGATCACTTGGCTCCGTATCCGACTGAAGATGCTGATGTTGGGCTGACTTTGTTCCTTGTCACATTTCTGCGCACAAGGTTTATGTGCCAATCCCACCCTCTAGACGCTTACCACGTTAAATTCGCCTGACTGACAGTTCAGACAAAACCTAATATGGTTGGAAGAGAGACCTACAAATTAATGCTGGGTAGCTGTCAACAACCCGTCTCTAATCCACGCCTCGCATCGAAGCCTGCCTGTGAGTATCCGGTTTGAATTCTCAGACTTTGCCGTTTCGGCGCTGTCTGTTTCATCATTCCGTGACTTCAAGCTAAAAGGCTCTTTAGAATACCCGTCCGAAGACAAGCTCCCTTGGATACCTCCGCCTGAGAGTCCCCACCCCTTTTTATGCGGATTGGGGTTTTGTACCCGTGGTCCTATTTTTCAAGAGCCATCGGGTTCCACAGGACTCCTTGAGGCCACTTACACTTTACAGTATAAGTGCGGAACTCAGTACCAAATTGTCAAAGATCAAAGTGAACAGAGCAGGGCTTGCACCTGCATTTCCTGGTTTATCTAGTAGTTAAACTAAATTCCCAAGCGTTCTACAAAATTGATACACCTGTTGGGGTGTCCTCTAATCTCAACTTACCGGAGGCAGTGATAAAATTAGAGGCGAGATCAACTCCGTTAATTGAACTATCTGTTCAGGCGAACAGGGCAGGATTCTCACCTGCATTTCCGGTAGCGGTGCTTTGGACAACGCTTCCAGCGTTTTGCACTATTCACTTGACACTGCCGGATGGCCGAGCAACTAATTAGTGCAGTTAAACTACCTGTTCTTGTGTTTCGTTCCCAGCATTTTAACAAATCATTTGGCTGTGTCAAGCCCAATTTTTTGTCCGGTCTGCTGAGTAACCTTTGCCTTCTTCTCTGTTCTGTGCCCAGCATTTTAACAAATCATTTGGCTGTGTCAAGCCCAATTTGTTCGGACTGCTGGTGACCTTTTGCTAAATTTTTCTCAATTCACTTATCAACCGTAGTTGATGCATTGTGATTGCGAATGGCTTTAGCTGCCTGGGTTCCCTCCACATGATTGACAACTTTTCCGAAGAGGTTGTCACAGTTTTTTTTCAGGGCTCCTCTTGTACTCCGTTGCCACACGGGCGGGTTCCCAAATCTCTCAAGGTGGCTTTATGATAACGACTTCTCCTCTTCTGTCAAGGGCAGAAGTTTGGGGATCGCTGCCTCTCTCCCTAGAGGCAGCAATTCCCCAGGAGCGTTAAAGGCTTCCATCGCCACCGATTGTGTTTTCAAAGAACGTTTGCCCCGAAGGACGAGAGCCAAGTATAGCGGTTTGCCAAATCCATGCAACCCCAATTTCACCGCTTGGAGGACTTTTTCTTGGAGAAGCGTAGCTTTTTAAATTTTCTACGCATATTGTCTTTTTTGTCTATCTCACCAGGAGGGTCGGAGTCACCGCATTGTCCCCTAAATGCCCCGCTTCCATCACCACTAGAAGAAAATGTATTCAGATCACCGTCTTCCCAAAAGCGGTTTTCTCCAAGACTACCGAGGAACTCACTATGATGTTTCCGAATATCAGCAGCATCTTTGGAACTAATTATACCTAATTTCTGTTGAAAGTCTATCCAATCACTAAGGGCTTCGCCTCCCCATGATATTCTTTCAAACCCGCTTAGTTTATTAAGAGGTTTAAACCGTACTGCTTTATCAATATGGTCTAACTTTTCTTCTCCTGGGTAGTTAATTTGGAAGAATTTTTTAGCCCTACGAATATTTGGTACAAATGCCTGGCCGTAAGATTTCCTGTCAGGAAGCTCATCTGATTCCATTGCATCGTGAAGATGCTTAAGCCTTCTTAAGAATTCGGACATATACACTTTCATGTCGGCATCTTGCATTGCTTGATCGTAAAACCTTTTAAGTATTTGACGATTATTCAAGGATGGTTTTTCTTTTGTTAATTTTCGCCAAGAATAAACTAAGTGTATTGCATGTGTTGTCTGTCTTATTGCTCTTTTTTCCCAATCTTCACGCTTTGAATCTACTGCCGCCTCTATTACTTCAAGCGTTTTCCTTAGAGTTGTTTCCAAAGAATGTTTTGTCATTTCCTCTGTGGTGCCTCTAATTGAAGAGCGATTTTTATAACCGGATGATCTACCATAGGAAACTATACTGTGAGCGCCTCTGTCTTCATCCCAATAATCAGCTTCATCTTTTAGATTGTTAAACCAATCATTGAATTCCCCGGTTAATTCAACCGAATCACTTATATCAAAATCTTGAGGAAGTCCTTTCCGTTTCCTCCACTCCGCCTTTAGGAAACTTTTCCACAAATTCATATCCCAAAGATATTCATTAGAAACTTTATATTGTCTTCTAAATTGATCTGCTAATTGGGCATATTTCAAACTAGGTCGTCCTTCAACTTGTTTATGTGTAGGATTTTCAAAGTTTGGAACTGTTGCAACGTGTTCCCAAGTACCAGGCGTAAGAAAAACAGCTTGCGTTGGCTCAGACGCATAAATAGTATCCGTCCCTATATCAGAGATCCCAGAGACTCCCATTTTTCTTAGAATAGCTGACCACGTAATCCACGGGCGAGTATCACTAAGTTTGTCTGACCATCGTTTTGCCACCTGATAGAGAACACCTATATCTGAATTGAAGCTATTTGATTTCACCCATTCTTTTGTTTTCTCAAAATCAACCTCAGGATGTTTTTCAGCAAATTTTTTCAACACATCCTCAAAAGGAATTCTACCCTGTTTACCCCTTTTGATTAATCTTTTTACATGCGTCCAATATTCTTTAAGTGTCTTGTTTATAAAGCGTATTGATTTTTCGCCAAGATTTTCTTCAATATCTAAATACTCACTGTTTTTCAAAATATCCCAAAAACCATCAACAAGCTCGTCCCAATTCACCTTTTTTATATCTCTAATAGAACCAGACAAAGTAAGACTTTTATAAAGTGACTGCTGTAATGAATCTAGTGCTCTTGCTATCACTTGATACCATTGAACTTCATCCCTGGGTTCTCCAAAAAACTCCTCAAGGTCTTCATTTTCTATTTTCCACACTTTCTGTAAGTGCTTAGAGATAACCATTCTATACTGATTTAACAAATACAAAGGATCTCGCCCGGCATTGATAGACGAAGTTTGCATCATCTTGCCTTTATCATTCTTCTTCTTTGTTATTAAGACTTGAATCCAAGGCTTAGCAGAGGCAAACAAATCATCTGGGTTATCTCTCATCATTTTGATTGCATAACGAATTGGATATGCATAAAGACCTATAGGCGTCTCTGTCCATGTTGTCTTGGGATTAATGCCTAATTTTTCAAGATCAGTGAAACTAACCCATATTTCCTTGGGATGTACACCTTTAGTTTTTAAAGCTTTTTTAATAAACTCTAAATGTGTTATTCTTTCATCATAACGATATGTCCGCCCCGTTTTTGGATTGATAAGAGGGTGTTTCACATGGGCGGGAACTATCTTCTTTTGACCTTCTAAGATAGACTCAATGAGCATCTCCATCTCCGTGTTGTGGAGATCAAGTAAAATGTCCTCACATTCGGAGGTTATTAAATACTCAGAGAACTTCATAAAAATATTTATAGTTTGGCACTCAATTTGCGTCCAAATTAACTTAATTAAATTAGCTGTCAATATGGCAGCTAGAAGCCTAGACCTTGTAGGATGGGCTAACTGGACGTAGTTACGACAGTTTTTATAGAAAGAGAGGTATAGTATGTTACGTCGCAATCGTCATGGGCATGGACACGGTAGATGCCGAAATGATTTTCTTTTCCCAATTGAAACGCAACTCAATAAGCTTTTTGACCAATTCTTTGAAAGTGATGGTTTAAAAGATTCTGTCAAATCAACTCAGGGATATCCAAAAATGGATGTTATTGAAGATGATAATTGTTTGCAATTCAAATTGGCGGTTCCTGGTGTGAAGTTAGATGATCTTCAAATTGAAGTTGAGGACTTTTTGGACAGGGTATCGCCCCATAGAATTTTAACAATCTCGGGTAAAATGTCGGAAGAGTACGCTTCAAAAGATGATGCTGTATTCCACATCAGAGAACTAAGACACTCCCAATTCCAGAGAGTGCTTCAAATTCCTGATCTTGTAGAAGGAGAACCTGAAGCTGAACTTCATGATGGCATTTTGGTTCTCAAATGGAAAATCAAAAAGGAAGAATTGCCTCCTACAAAGAAAGCAATTCCAATTAAAACTACTGAATAACCGAAAGAAACGCCCCGGTTTTACCGGGGCGTTTCTCTTTTAATTCTATGGATTATCTAGTTATCATTGACAATACGCCCCATTTTCATTGGCAAGCCGAACTGCTTATCGAAAGCTTTAAAATGAAAGGCTTAGAAGATAAGCTGGCTATAGGAATCGTTGATAATAGATCAAAACAAAGAGTTAATCATACGCGAAACCTCATTGACCATAAAAGAAACTTCTCATTTAAGGGGCGGACAACACAATACGACCCCTCTAATTTCCCCTATGGGGCCTATTTGGCAATTAAAGAGGAGATCATTAAACAACCATTCGTTTTATTGCACGCTGATACAATATTATTAAAACCCATAGAAGCGGAAGAAACAAATGTCACCTTTTCCCGTGATGATGACCCCCTAGAAGAAATCTTAGAGCATACTGATTTTAAAACATATTTTAATTTAATTTTAAAGAGAAGAGAAATTCCTACCCTCAACATCTCTCCCGTTGGTGGCATTTGTCAATTTAATGATATCCCGCCTCTGTTTTTTGAACAAATGATCATGTGGGCTGACTCTTTGACAAATAAATGGTCTGAAAGAAATTGGAAATATATAAACAAAGCCGCATTGATGTTGACTTTAACGGACTTTTTAGGGATACTAACCCTCCAAGGTAAAAATTATGAAGTGCCTTTAATTGCTCATTTGGGGGAACATAATTTCATTCATTACTCCAAAGGCTTGCCGCCTCATTTTCATAAATCAATGTTTACCTATAGTCCGACAAAGGTTGCATTTTCTAATATTGATAACCCCTTCCAGGTATTGTTAGAAAACAACCCGACTACGACTACCGATTATGTACAAAACGTTATCAATTCATATAAAAGAAGGAAAACATGAGAAAATCATTAGCATCATTAACAACTGGGATAGCTGGCATCATTTGCTTTGTAGGCGCTTGGAAAATCTGTGAGGCGGGGAACCCTAATTGGCCCTGGTTTCTATTAGCTGGGACGGCGGCGGTACTTCTAAGCTGTGCAACTGCGGCGGTTCCCGAAGAGGAAAAAGAAGACGAAGACCTATGATGTATCATGGTGATGCAATTAAATTGCTTCCCACTTTAGACCCAGGATTTGATGCTGCTATTGTTGACCCCCCGTACAGCACCGCATTTGTTGGTAAGTTCTATAACGTCCTAAAGAAATATCAAAAAAAAGCCTCCCTGAGTGAAAAGAGAGATTGCAACGCATGGGCGTGGGGTGGGTTGCCCGGCTATTGGTCGGACCAGTTTTATAAGACAAGCCCTGAGTTCGAACAATTTACTGAGGCGTGGATGAAAGAGGTTTTCCGTCTTTTAAAGCCAGGGAGCTTCTTCGCCTGTTTTGGCACGAACAAGTTGGTCCATGTGAATGTCCGATTAGCGGAGTCAGTAGGCTTCCAAAATAGGGACTTGCTCATCTGGCGTTACACCCCTACATTTACCAAAGGATACTCTCTCAAACGGATTGATGGAAAGCCTGAATCCAAACGGTTTTCCACGGCACTAGCCGCCTCTTATGAGCCAATCATGCTTTTCCAGAAACCGTTTTCAGGAACCAATAAAGACAATTACGCTCAGAACCAAACGGGCTTTTTGGACACAGAGGCACTTCCATCTAACATCATTGAAATAAATAAACCAGATAAAGCAGAGAAGGTTGATAATCCACATTATGCTATCAAACCCCTCAAATTAATGGAAGTTTTATGCAAAGGACTAAGAGCAACGAGAATAATTGATCCTTTTATGGGGTCAGGTCCATTGGCTGTAGCTAGTGCAAAATTGCGTTGTGAATACGTGGGCATGGAATTAGAACGTGAATTTTATGATTATGCCCTTGACTCAGTTCAGCATTTTTTTATAACTAAAGGGCATGTCTGAATTAGCCTTCCACACAAATGAAGAACTAATCAGCGAACTGCTCTCCCGAGCCACATTCGCTGGTTTCATCGTTCGCCCCAAAAGACCTACTGAAGAGGCTGAAAAAGAAGCCTCAGTAGAATTTGATTTAAGTTGGAGTCCCCGCCTCAGAATTGTTGTTGTAAAAGAGCTTCTTAAAGAGGCTTTGTGCAAATTAGAACCCATTGATGAAACGAATTAGGTGATTACATGAATGGCTGTTGTAACCCTGACCCCGCCCCAGTTGATCTTAACAAGCCCGAACGATGGACTCCCTGCTATCCGGGTCTGCTTGAATTAAAACAAGCCATGCCCAAAATAGCGGAATTGTTAGACACAACCACGGATAACCTTAATGTTATTGAATTTTGGAGCTTTCCTACACACCACATGGCGAGTTCATTCAATGATCGGCCAATAAAAAGCCGAGGGCTTCACGGAGATTTGCCTCTCATCCAAAGTGGTCCCCTTCATGGTAAAAAGGGTCGCCCCGGTTTGGGGATGTTTTTGTATCAATGTCGTAACATAGATGATCCTAAATTGTTAGTGGGAACAGATATTGCGGAAGAGCGTGGTGATTATGTTTTATACAACACAAAGAATCTCAGCGGTTGGACCGACACCTATATAATTTGCCGAAAAGGAGAGGCATATAGAATCATAAGGAATTGCCACCGCCTCGCTAAATTGGCTAATGTTGAAGAGAAGCCGGTTTTAGAAGAGGGATTAATGGAAGAAATTGTTGCTTCTAGTATTCATTTCCTTTTGAACTCTAAACAGATTGAAAAGTATGGTGTGAGAATTAAAAGAGGCATTCTATTAGATGGACCTCCGGGTAACGGCAAAACGATGGCTTGTCGTTATATTCAAAATCTATGTACTGCCAACGATATTGACTGGGGAACTGTAAATGCCAGCGATATTGATAAGGCGTATGCAGACAACGAAATGGAACATCTTTTCAATCGTTACACCGTGACTTTCTTTGACGATATCGATATTTCGTATCTCAGTCGTAAGCACGGCAACGGGAAAATGGCTTGTTCCATCTTAACGTGTATGGATGGTATGTCCCGCACAAGTCATGCTGTGCGAATTTTTACCACCAACGAAGCAATTGACGATTTGGACCGTGCTTTTATCAGACCAGGAAGAATTGATAAGCGGTTCATCTTTAACATCCCAACTGCCGCTTTGCGGGCTCGTTTATTGGAAACTTGGCCTGAAGAAATTACTGACAATATCGATACCGCGAAACTCGTAAAAGCGACACACGACAACTCATTTGCAGAGATTGAGGCCATTCGGGCTAATTTGGTGACTAACTTCATCTTTGGGGATCAAACTTGGGATTTGGAAAAAGCACTTGATGACTTCAAGAACAGCGCAGGATCGTTCTTCTTGAAGAAAAACAACGTGGGTTTCTCAAAACAATCCGGTGTGGAGCCCCATGTGCCAGATGCCTCTGAGCCAGATATAACAGAGAACCCCCCAAGCAGGAGGGGTAATGGGCAACCAATCCGAGTTGGTTTTTAAAATCACTTACCATTAGCTTAATCTATGGTAGAGTGTAAATAAGGTATGAAGACGGAGATCATCGCTCATAGAGGCATCAAAACCCACTGGGCTCCTGAAAATACCTTACATGCCATCGCTGGAGCTTGGAAACGGAATATCAGTGCAGAAATCGATATCCGCCTCACAAAAGACGGAAGAATCGCTGTCATTCACGATTCTAACACAAAACGGTTACTTAGGAAGAATTGGCAAGTTAGCAAAACACCCCTGAAACGACTGGCTTCTAGGAAGATTGTAGATTCCAATAAAACCATTTCTGCTTTAGGACAAATCCTAAAACGATTTCCCAAAGGAAATTCCCGCCTCTTTATTGAAATCAAATGTGGAGATGCAATTCTTCCGGTGTTAAAGAATTGCTTGTTAAGGTTTCCTGATAAACTAGATCAAATTGCCATTGTCTCTTTTCATCTTAACATGCTTGCGAAGTGTGTAGATGAACTTCCTAAAACCAAACTTTATTGGACGGGACCAAAAGTAAGGGATCACCGAGGAATTCCAATTAGCGGCTTCTTGTGTCGTTGGATATCCGAAGAAAGTGTTAAAGTTGCTCACGAACAAGGACATGAGATATACGCTTGGACTATTAATTCATACGATAGAGCCCAATGCCTTATAAATTGGGGCGTGGATGGCATTATCACCGATAGAGCATTGCAAATTCTGGAATTCTTAAAAAGACGGATCAGGTTGTAATGGATAGCAAATACAAATTTGTCAGACATGGCAAATCAGCTTTTGTCGTAGAGGGAAAAGGAAGAGGAAGTGTAATTGTTCGTCTAGATGCCCTCGGTAGATCAATTGAGATACAAACCGCAAATGAGTACATAAAAGAAAAAGAGGCAACGGGCGTCTTTTCAACGGGAAAGGGTAGCCTCTCAGGGTTAGGATTTGAACCTTGTAGTCTGGGGCATGGCAGGCAAAAGAATAAATTTAAACTACATGCCTTTCGGATGTTGATTAGATCGGTAGTCAACCTCCTTTGGACTAGAGAAGCTGTAGAGAGTTTGCAACCGCCACCTGGAAAAAAACAATTCCCCAAAATCAAAGCGTGGGCGACACAGAAAACTGGAAAGGCTATATGTCATAGATTCAAAGAAGAGTGGAAATATTTACTGTCACAGGTTGAGCCGCAAGTCATTGAATTGGACAAGCGGCTTTTTCATTGCACCTTTAGAAATGAACCTACTCCATTCTTAAAAATACCTAACATCTTAGAAGAAAAGTATTTAATTTCAGATGTTTTAAAATATAGAGCAGCAGCTTGCGTGATGGATGCTCATGATTATTTTATCCCTGACGATATGTTTATCTCTAATGATATGGATTGGGGTGCTCGGCTGGATGCTTTAAAAGATTGGAAGTCGTTATTTGCCTTGGATGGCAAAACTTATACAAGTCTCAATCGAACACTAATGAATCTTCCGGGTGGTATTCCTCCCCAAATGTTAAGGTATTTTAATCGGGTTCGATTAGAAAGACCCATTTTTGATAGACTAGAACTCCTGTTCCTTCTAGCAGCCGTCAGTAATAATCGTAATGTGTTTTTTCACGATCATGAAGCCTTTGGGCCAAACGTACACATATTCCAACACACAACAAGAAAACAGCTTAAGACTGCAATGAAACGTGTAGGGGAGCATACTAGAAATCGTTATAGTGCCCGAAAATTACGCCACATTACAGATGTAGTGCTGTTTTTAATGGATTATCCAGTAAGACACTCTGGAAATGTCGTGGGTTTAGCTACAAAATCTATTCGTTGGCATCGACAACAACGATTAGATCGCTTTAAGCGGAGTATGAAGGACTATAACCTCCAAGATGAAGTTGCAAAACCTACCATTGAATTGCCTGACGATCCTAGAATAAAATTCTTGGCAACCGTCCAAGATATTTTAAATGAAGCTCAAGACATGAATCATTGCATTAATGGTTATGTCAAGTACGCAATGAGGGGGGATTGCTATTTGTTCCACGTTGAGTATAAGGGGGAACACGCCTCTATTGAAGTTGATCCTTTTGGTCAAGTAAGGCAATCCCACGGACCTTACAACAAAGACAATGAGGCGAGTAAATGGGGAAGAAGGCGATTGGGGCGTTGGGCAAAAGAGATATTAGGAGAACGGCCCCGCCCCACCACTAATCCCTGTGCGGAAATACCAATTCCTGCGAATTTTGTAGAAGAGTTAGCTCAACTCTAAGGAGTCCATCATGGACATTGCTTGCGCTCTAGAAGCAAGAATTAGGCGACTAGCTTACGACAATTGGGAGGCGGCTGGATGCCCCATGACCACGGATGAAGACCGCCAGAAATTTTGGTATGAAGCCGAAAAAAGCGTTCTGGCAGAGGACAGTGAAAAACAAAAGGAATGAAACATGCTTCTAGATGGCTTTTTGTTCGGGCTAGGAATTATCTTAGCCGTAACTGCATTTATCGCTGTATTCTCTGGAATCACAATAGGAGTTGTTCACTTATGGGAACGACACGATAAGAAGAAGGAAAAACAGCAAACTCCTGTGTTTGTAAATAGGTTGAAAGAATATGAGCGAAGCAACAACTGAAAAACTTAAACAACTCCTTAAAGAGTGCATCAACCCACTTAGCCAATGTGGTTGTCCCACTGCAAAGAATTTAGCGCATAAAATACGAGACGAACTTAACATTCAAACTAGTGTTTGGGAAAGACTACCCAATTCTTGCTCTCCTAACTATGACGATCCCAAAAATACAAGAGAAGGACAAATAAGGAGAATAATGCAGTGCTTAGAAGAGACATGCTTAAAATAATGGGAGGCGCAGTTCTACTGCCTTCACTTCCCGCCCCAAAAAAAGAAGTTAAACCTTTTGTGGAGCTTTCCCCTTTTGTTAATTTTGCACGACGCGCCAAAATTAAGAATTCATCGTTTTACGTAGGGCATTATTTTTATGATCCCACAAGTGCCCAATTGCGAGTAGTAGATGCATTTGACAATTACGATTATGTAATTATCAACAAGTCGCGTCAAGTAGGCATGACTACAACTGCCGCTCTTTGGGCGTTGCAGAAATGCATGACCCAAGAAAACCAAACCATCGTAATAGCGGTAATTGGTCATGGGCTTGCAATGCGTATATGGGATATAATTACCTCGGCAGAAGGAAATGTGCTTGCAGAGGGAAATTTGTCCTGGTCTAATTCTATCAGGGGTTATCTTGGTGTTAAAGAATTTCCACGCACACGCAGCCATTTAATTCTTGATTGGGAACACCGCAACCGATATCAAGCCCCTGTATATAAAAACACAGAATTTACCTATATTCTTGATGAAGCTGCATTTATTAAAGACATGGGCAACTATTGGCATGACATAATGAGAAAGGATGCTAAAGTTGTAGCTTATAGTACGCCTAATGGTTCGCCTAATGGGCGTGATTGGTTTGCAACAGCCTATCATTACCCACATTTTAACTGGGAAAGAAATTGGTTTGCTACTAGAGGTTCGAATCCTCTCGGGGATACTCATAAAGCCTTGCTGGCGAAACACTGGCTCGGGACAGGCCACCAATTCCACAAAGAAGTTATCACACGCGAAGAAATACCATATGGCGGTGTACCCCCCCCCACATTTGGTACAATTCACAACTTTTGAGAAGACATTTAGGCGAAAAAGCCTGGCGTAGTGAGTATAATAATGAATTCATAGGAAAGGGAATAGAATGCTAAGACGAGATGCACTTAAAATAATGGGAGGCGCAGTTCTACTGCCCTCACTTCCCGCCCCAAAAAAAGAAGAACCCATATTCATTCCCAGAACCCCTCTAAAACTGAGGCTTCTCCCTCCTTACAGGTTGAAAATGTGGCATAACGGTATTGATACTGTTATCGCTGAAAACATTGACGAGGCGAGACTATTAGTTGCTAAGACCTATTTTGGGGAAACAGCATGCCCTGGAGCAAAGCAAGGTGAGCCGAATATATGGGGATTCCATATAACCACCACGCCACGATCCGCCAAGTTCATGGCGAAATTTCCCAACGCTACGCCTACCGTAATGGATGGAATGAATGATATTTATTACGACGAAGTAGATGGTTATGGAAATTGGACGCACCTACTTCCTGGTCAAACTTTCACCCTTTGGGACTACCACCCAACTAACGAAACAACCAAACCCGTACAAGAATGGATAGATGAACATGGCAAAGGATACTTCGCCTCCACAGAATACTAAAGTAAGTGGATTTAAACAAAGTATGAAATTAGTAATACTGGCATTAGCCATAATTTGTGGCATTTTAGTTATCCAAACATTCAGGGCAAATCGGACAAAACCTGAAACATTTGAACAACATAGACAAACTTGCCCCGAATGCGGTCAGGATAATCCAAATGTTCCCCTGTGCGAACGTGGATTTGAACTCATGAAGGAGGCTCTTAAAAATGAATGACGATTTAAAAAATGGCGATTCATTCCGTCTAAAGCATGATACCGGAACTGAATCCGTTGGTTATAATCGGCGGCGTAAAACCATGACATTTTTGCAACGCAAAAATGCTGGCACTGAAAGTGAGTTGAGCGAAGCGAGACGAACGAAAGTGCCAGCCCTTGGGTCGTGGATGTAAGCCGCCATAGTGGAAAATAATTTTGAGAAAAGTTATATAAAAATAACAGAAGAATACTATATAATAGTATGCTGTTGGTATTAAAAAACAAACTCAAAGGACTCACGCAAAAGGAACACTACTTTTTGAAGTCAATGTGTCGAAAAAGTAAAGATGTGTATAACACCACACTTTACCAAATGCGACAACATTTCTTTAAGTGCGGAGAGCGTCTAACTTATGCAACAGCATATCACAAGGTAAAGAAGCACCATTCCTATCAATCCATGCCTGCTTTGACTGCCCAACAAAGTATGATGATGGTAGATCGAGCGTATGCTTCTTTCTTCGGTTTGCTAAAAAGCAAAAGAGCAGGGCATTATATTGGCGAAGTTCGATTACCTAAGTATTTGGATAAAGAAGGATACTTTCCTTTTATTGTTCCTAATAACTGCCAACGATGGAAAGATGAAGTGAAAGTAAGATTGCCTGTCTCGCTTCAAGGAAAGTATAAACTCAAAGAGTTTAAGTATCCAATACCTGAATGTATTAAAAAACACAAACTTAAAGAAATACGCATCATTCCAAAACTTGATGCAACTTACTTTGAGATTGAATATGTGTACGAAGTAGAAGAGCCGAAAGCAAGCGAAGGAAAGAATTGTTTAAGTATTGATATTGGTGTAAGTAACTTTGCTACTTGTCTTGATGAAAAATCTGGACGTTCATTCATTATGGATGGACGGGAACTTAAATCACTAAACAGATTGTACAACAAAACAAAAGCAGAATTACAATCAATACTTGAAAAACAAGGAAAGTATAGTAGTCATCGTATTCGTTTGCTTGGAGCAAAACGAGGACGACAAATCAACGAATGCCTAAATCAATATGTCAATTTCATTCTTCAATATTGTTTACAAAACGATGTAGGCAAAGTTATTATTGGAGAAGGATGGTTAGCACAAAATGGAACAAATCGTGGTGATAAAAATAATCAAAACTTTGTAAATCTTCCATTTGCTAAGTTTGCTCAAAAGTTGAAAAGTAAGTTGGCATTATATGGCATTAGTTTCAAAGCAAGAGAAGAGTCATATACAAGTAAGTGCGATCATCTTGCTGGCGAAGTAATGTGTCATCA
>JGI10211J34971_10000062_pt1 | contig 75330 bp, 62 predicted proteins | sample Etolagsediment_FD_34971 | JGI IMG/M metagenome (IMG submission 34971) | reverse complement strand
AAAAGGACCGCAGCTGAGCCGGCGGTCCTGAAGGCAGTTTATTTTTCCGTGAGGGTTATCCTCTCAGAGGGTTTCAGTCTGCGAGGCGTGCATCCATAAGGATCTCTGTGTTCAGCAGACGGGAGATGGGGCAGCCGGTCTTTGCATTGGCGGCGGCTGTCATAAAGGCATCATTGTCCGCACCGGGTATCCTGCATGTCACGTCAAGATGCACCTGAGTCACTGTAAAACCGGCATCTGTCTTGACAAAGGTCAGGGTAGCGACGGTATCGATACTCTCCGCCTTCATTCCCGCATTGTCGAGCTGTCCGCTGAGCGCCATGGAAAAGCAGCCTGCGTGAGCTGCGGCAATCAGTTCCTCAGGGTTTGTTCCGATGCCGTCCTCAAAGCGTGTTCCAAAACTGTACTGCGTCTTATCGAGCACACCGCTCTGTGTGGAGACAGTGCCCTTTCCATCCTTCAGTCCTCCGGACCAGTGAGCAGAACCATTTCTTTTCATAATATCTCCTTGAATCTTGGTTTGTCTGTTTTTCATGCCCTTTCTACGGCATGAGGGGGAAAATATAGCCAAATCTCGGGCGAAGTCAAGAACACATTCTAAAGCATACCAGAACGGCCATGACCGTCCTCGAGGACAGGGAACGGGAGAAGCTCCTTCACAGCCGCCTGGAAGTGGAGGTGCCGGCGAACGTATTTAGGACAGAGGGCTATTATAATATTGAAGATGTCTGCATTATAGAATATATTGGGCAACCGGAACATTTTAATACGGGGAATCTGTTTTGAGTCGAAGAAAACCGGAACATACGGCACCTTACACCGCAGCCGGGAGCTGTTGGGAACAGGTTTTATCAGAAGAAAGAATACAACTATGATGCGTAAGGACTCAGTGGCGTACCGGTCGGGAGAATTCCCGCTGGAAGGAATGAAAGCCTCAGATATTGCCAGCAGCTCTGTTCTGTTCATGGGACCGGAGGATACTGTTCTGAAGGCAGTCGGAGATCTGTATAAGGAAAACCTCGATCATCTGCTTGTCGTTGACAGGGACAACCGGCCTCTCGGTACTCTGGAGGGAGCAGATATTCTGCAGGCGATCAGCGAACGCAGACCCGGGAATACCCCTCTGTCAGATCTGATGAATACAGAGATGCTGATTCTTTCAGATACAACACTTTTCAAAGAGGTCTTCAGACTGTTCCGATACGAACACCTCAGTCAGCTGGTGCTGGTGGACAATGATGGAGCACTGAGCTGTGTGGTCACCGATCGGGATATACACCGGGTGGTGGGAGAGCAGAATTTCAATCAGTTTCAGGAGCTGTTCTGGAATAATCCGGCCCCCATGGCAGTCTATGAAGTGGAGGCTATGCAGTTTCTCGCGGTGAACAAGGCTTTTATGATGCTTTATTTCTGTACCGAAGAAGAGGCTCTGGCCATGCGACTGCCGGACCTGTTTCCAGAGTCAATGAGGCAGACCATTGAAAGAGCTTCCGGCAGCGGTTCTCTGGACGCAGTTCTGCAAAGCGGTGATCAGATCCTGCTGATAGACGGGCAGGAAACAGAGGTGCCGGTGCAGATCTTTGAAGTGATATATCAGGAACAGGTCAGCCGAGCCCTGACAATACTCAATACGGCGGATCTGATGCTTGCCAGAGATCAGGCAACGAAAAAGGATGAAATGCTCAATTCCGTTTTCAACGCCATTCCGGATATCTTTTTCCTGCTCGACAGGGAGGGCAGTGTCCTCGAATTCAGAGCCCGGAACCCGGAGGACATGGGTCTGACGAAGGATGAACTTGAAGGAATGATGTTCCAGGATATTCTCAGCAGCAGCGGGAAGAAGGCTTTCCACAATATTCTGAAGAATCTCCCTGCTGACGGGAGACTGGAACAGTTTGAGTACGAAGGCAGGGTGAAAGGGAAAATAAAGCATTTTGAATGCCGTATTTCAGCCATGGGCGGGGCGGGGAATCTGATGGCCATTATCCGGGACATCAGTGATCAGTATATGGCAAAGATGAATCTGGAGGCTGAGAGGAGCAGACTGAATACCCTGATCGAAATGATGCCTGACCCGGTCTGGCTGAAGGATATGGAAGGCCGCTATCTGCTGGTGAACCGCTCATTTGAAGATGTGTTCGGCATGCAGAGGGAGGAAATACTGGGAAAGGATACCGGATATCTTGTCAAGGAGGAGATGGCTGAACGCTTTAGAAAACTGGACAGGGATGCGTTAGAGGCCGGAGGTACTGTGCATTCCATTGAACCTGTTTATACGAAAAACGGCCATTTTCTCGGACATTTTGATGAGACCCGAACGCCTTTGACCAGCCCGGAGGGAGATGGAGAGGGCATACTGGGTATCGCCAGAGATATCACAAAGCGGCTTCAGCTGGAGCAGGATCTGAAAAAGCGTATACGTGAGCAGCAGTGCCTGTATACAATATTTGCGTTTACCGAGGACATGAATCAGTCGCTTGAGGATCAGGTGGAATCGGTGATCCGCTATATCCCCGACGGAATGAGTCACCCGGATATCTGTGAAGTGGCTGTTGAGATCGGAGGGGTCTTCATTCGCTCGAGGAACTACCTTCAGACGGAATGGATGCTTCAGGCGGAGGAAGTTACGGAACAGGGTCAGATGATCAGGGTGAAAGTGTCCTATTCCGAGGGGAGGAAAGTGCAGGGTGAAGCATTTTTCCTCGAGGAGGAAGTGACACTGTTAAGGGCGGTGGTGCACAGGCTGGTGGATGTTGTGAACCGGCGGCAGTATACAGCGGATCTGATGGAGAAGGATGTTCTGGTGAAGACCATGTTTGCCCAGACGACCGATGCGATCGTACTGGTCGACACTGAGAGCGGATCATTTATTGACTTCAACAGGGTGTCCCACGAGGGTCTGGGATACAGCCGTGAGGCATTTGCTGAACTCAGGATAGAAGATTTCAGCGGCATAGACGGCGACATAGCTATCCCGGAGAGCTGTCTGGCGGACAGCGGAGACGAGTTCAAGCATTTTGAGAGCCGTTTTCTTCACAGGGACGGCAATATGCGGGATGTGGAGGTCTTCCTTCGCAATCTGCCGATGGGACGGCGTTCAACCATGAGTCTGGTATGGCGTGACATCACTGAGCAGAAAGCCCGGCAGCAGGAACTGGATACTTATCGGATGCAGCTGGAGGATCTGGTGGCTTCCAGGACCGAGGAGCTGAAGACCATCAACGAACAGCAGGGAGCGGTATTCAATGCCGCCAGCAGCGGTATTGTTCTGGTGATTAACGGAACGGTACAGCAGTGCAATGACAGGGCAGCAGAGCTGATGGGATACCCGTCCCAGGAACTGATTGGGCAATCCACCTCTCTGTGGTATGCGTCTGAGGCCGCCTATCTTGATTATGAACGTGAACTTCAGGAAGATCTGACTCATGGGCGGATACATAAGCAGGAGCGGCGTTTGAAGCGGAAGGATGCTTCACTCTTCTGGGCAAGGATCAGCTGCCAGTCCATGGATTATGATGATCCGGGCAGAGGCTATGTGGAGATCATTGAGGACATCAGCATCGAAAAGATGGCTCTGCAGACCATGGAGGAGGCCAAAAGGGCCGCTGAAGAGGCCAACAGGAGTAAAAGTCTGTTTCTGGCAAACATGAGCCATGAGATCCGGACACCTATGAACGCGATCATGGGATTGAGTCATCTGCTTCAGAAAACAGAAATGGACAAGAGGCAGCGCGATTACCTCAGCAAGATCTACAACAGCAGTGAACATCTGCTGGGCATTATTAATGATGTTTTGGATTTCTCCAAGATCGAAGCGGGGAAAATGACGTTGGAAGCCATTGAATTCAATCTGGAAACACTGCTGCAGACAGTGTCAGAATTTTTAAATGAAAAGATAGGCACTAAGAATCTTGAACTGATTCTGGACCTGGAACACTCGGTTCCGAGTATCCTGATCGGTGACAGTCTGAGGCTGCGTCAGATCCTTCTCAATCTCGGGACGAATGCTGTCAAGTTCACTGAGTCCGGTGAAGTGCGGATCAATGTTCGGATGAAGGATGAAAGGGAGGGGGAGGCACTGATATATTTTGAGGTTGAGGACACAGGAGTCGGCCTGAAAGAGGATCAGATAGGGAAGCTTTTCACCAGTTTCGAACAGGCGGATAAGAGCACGACCCGCCGCTTCGGCGGAACCGGACTGGGTTTGGCTATCAGTCGGCAGCTGGTTCAGATGATGGGGGGCGAGATCGGGATCAAGAGTATATACGGGCAGGGCAGTGTGTTCTGGTTCACGGTACGCCTGGGCATCGGAGCGGCTGAGCGGAAGGGACTGAATCCGGTTCCTGAGATGAAAGGGATGCGGGTGCTTGTGGTGGATGATAATGAGCATAGCCGAGAACTGATCCGGGAGATGCTTATGTCCTTCGGGTTCCGTGTGGATGAGGCTTCGGATGCGAAGGAGGCCCTGCAGGCGGTGAGGGAGATGGATAAACGGGGTGAATCCTATAGAATTGTTCTGATGGACTACCGTATGCCCGGAATGAATGGACTGGCAGCTGCCCAGGCAATGGAACGGGCGTCTTATGAGCAGGCGCCGAAGCTTGTTCTGATCCTTGCCACGGCCGGGGACGAGGTGCCGACAGGTGCGTTGGGCAGAGAAGTGCAGGAACTTCTCATCAAGCCTCTGACAATGAGCAGTATTTTCAATGCGTGTATGAATGTACTGGGGCACAGCATGAGACAGCAGGATAATTATGATGCAGAGCTTCAGGAGGATGCTGAAGAGCTGGAGGAGATCAGAGGCTCCAGAATTCTGCTGGTAGAGGACAATGAGATCAATCAGGATGTGGCCCTGGGACTTCTCGAGGACGCAGGTCTTCATGTGGATCTTGCAGAGGATGGAGCCCAGGCTCTGATGATGGTCAAAGAAACAGAATATGCCCTGGTGCTCATGGATATGCAGATGCCCGTTATGGACGGGATCACTGCGACAATAGAGATCAGGAAACTGAAGAAAGGGGCAGATCTTCCGATTGTGGCCATGACTGCCAATGCGATGGAACAGGACAGGGAGAGCTGCTATGCTGCCGGTATGAACGGCTTTATACCCAAGCCGATCGATGCGAAATTACTGCGTCGGGAATTGAAACGATTTCTGGGCGGCAATGGAGGAAGCCTTGAAGCCGATCTCAACCGGGATAAGGAAAAGGACCGCGCAGGTTTGTCCGGCAGGGCTGAGGAAGAAGATGCCCTGCTGATTGAACAGCTTAGGACTCTGCCGGGGCTGAATGTGGACCTGGGTCTGCAGCGAATCCTTGGACAGAGATCCCGCTATCTGAATCTGCTGCTGAAATTCAGTCGTAAATATCACGGGATTGTTTCTGAGATAGAATCGGAAATGCAGCGTGGAGATATGGAAGCCGCGGAGCGAATCGCCCATACATTGAAAAGTGTGGCTGGAAATATCGGAGCAGAGGCGATTCAGAAAAGTGCTGCGGCTCTTGAGATGCAGTTCAGGAAGAGTGCTTCGAAGAAAAAACTGCAAACCCTGTTATCAGACCTGGATCCTGCTGTACAGGCACTGATCTCCGATCTGTCCGCCACATTAAAAGAGGCGCCTTCCGCCGTCGGTAGGGAGACGGATGCTGAACTGGACAGTCAGGAAGTCTCCGCTGCTTTCGCTACTCTGATCGAGCTGCTGGAGGAACAGGATGCAGGGGCGGTGAAGTACTTTGAAGAGAGGAAAGGGCTTTTTGAAGAAGTTCTGGGTGACAGATTCAGGGTACTTGCGGAGCAGTTGGACGATTTTGATTTTGATGCAGCCCTTGAGCTACTGAAAAGACCTGAACAGAGGGAGAAAGAATAGAGCATTCAGTAGAGGAAAGCAGAGTGCCGGCGGTCGCAGGGTCGGGTCAGATCCTGGGGACCCTGAGAAGAATCGGTTCCTCGACACCCTCGCTGTTGGAAAAATTCCGCATTCGCAGCAGCACGGTATGGGTGACTTCCTGACCTTTGCTGGCGATGAGCATTCCTCGGTGGGTTTTTACATTTTCCTCAAGGAACATCCCAATCTGTATATCTTTGATATTCAGTCGTTTGACAGAGTCTCTTTCAAGCTGAACCTTGACATGGAAACGATCCAGCGCACGAATAAGATCTTCCTGTTCCACCACTGTATTCGCTTTCATCCTGGCAATCACATCCTCATGTCGAGCCCCGTTGATCATCGCCTTGTCATATTCTGAGGCAAGTTGAATCATTCGAGCTCCGATACGCACGGGGTCATTTTGGGTTTCAGCGGAGAGAGTGGAATCCAGCTGCATGGAGATCATTTTTGCAACCCGTTCAAGCCGGGGAATTTTGGACAGCAGACGTTCAGCAGTCAGAGGGTGTTCAATATACATTTCCATTTCCCGGTCCTGCATCCCTTCATTGCCGTAGATCTTATCGAGGATCTCGGGAGGCAGGGTGACCCATCCGATCTGAGAGAGCATGCCGGCCAGAGTGAACTCCCATTGATTGGCAGCCTGTATCTCAGCGGCCATGTGGTTGATAATGCGGGACAGACGATTTGCACGGCTGAAGGCATCGGGATTGACAAGACTCAGGATCTCAGTCAGCACTTTCACAGAGGAGGACAGCGTTTTTTCAAGAAGTTCCCGTTCCGAAATAATGAGACGATGCTGTTCCACACCGTCCTGAATGACCTGCTGCAGAGTCTCCTGTTCACATGGTTTTGTGAGAAAGCGAAAAATATTTCCTTCATTGACAGCACTGATGGCGGCCTGCAGGTCGGCATGTCCGGTGAGAAGCATTCTTACAGAATCGGGGCTTTCCTCCCGGACACTGGCAAGAAATTCAATACCGTTGGTACCCGGCATTTTGAGGTCTGATATAATCACCGCAAAGGTGGCGCCTGAACGGATCTTTTCAAGGGCTTCGTCCGGGCCCTGTGCCGTTTCAATAAAAAAGAGATGACGCAGCTGGCGCACATAGGCATTCAGCACCTGCCTGTCGTCGTCAACCATTAAAATTCTGTACAACATAAAAATGTCCCCCGTCGCCTGAGAATTGCTGGTGTAGTGCTATCTATTCATAATCATTCAATCGAGAAAATCACGAAGTATTTGAATCTTCGGCCTTTGTTCCCCACAGAATTTACTGCATGGCGACTGAAAATTACAGATAATTCTCCAGGAGGATGCAAATAGCAGCCGAGCATATTCAGATTCGTGCAAGTCCCATGAAANCGGTGTGGAGAGTAAGTACCAGAACCAGGAAAAGCTGCCGGGAGCGGGCAGGTGAAAAATTCATAACCCGGTATTCCAGTGCCGAGTGGCTGCAGCTGCTGATACAGTCCCCGCAGAGAGTGCAGGTATAGGCAGCCCGCCTTTTTTGGATATCAGCAATACTCAGAGCGTCATATCTGCAGCTGTAATGGCAGGCATTGCATTCGTTGCAGTCGTCATTGATGCGGATACGCAGCGGATTGATACGGCCGAGTACAGAGGCCAGCAGCCCGATGGGGCAGACACTGCGGCAGTGAATCATTGTCCCGGTACGACGGCTGAAAAAGAACATGACAGCAATCCCGGCCCCACCGATGAGAAGCCCTCCGGCTGCAGCGTAAACTGAGGGAAGCCTTAATGTGCGCAAGAGCAGGGTGACCAGTATCATGACAACAAGAACACTGAGTCGGACAGGTTCCGCCCACTTGCCGAGGGTCGTGGGTCTTTTCTGCTGAAGGGCTGCTCTGTTGTCCCATGCTCCGAAATAACAGAGATGGCTGCACCATGCAGGACCGACCAGAATGACAGTCGACAGGAAGAGTATGGGCATGAACAAACCCTCTCCACGGTAAAGGGGTCCCAGAAGAATGATAGAAGGAACCGGGATATGCAGTTTGCCTGTCATCAGGAACAGGGATGAAACCAGGAGACCCAGCAGCAGCTGTGAAAAGAAAACAATAGAGAAGACCGTCCAGATCAGCAGGCGCATTTTTCTGCTTTTTTTCGGATCACTGATCTGTTCAGCAGCCCATGCCCCGTAGAATGACAGCAGCAGGATCTGAAGCCAGCCGGCGCCAGGGTAAAAACGATCTGCCAGAAGCATTGGATAGGCTGTCACCTTCGTTCGGACAAAGCTCAGAAGCAGGAAACTCAGCATAAAAACGAGAAATGCCGTCTGATCTGCGCTGCCAGGNGATTGAACCGACAGGCCNTGTTGGCGTTTTCTGAACAGTAATATAGCGTTTCCCAGAGTAAATAAGGTGACGACAGACATGATCAGAACCATCCTGACATAAGGTTGTCCGCTCATTGTGCGCAGAGAATATATATGTAATGTGCTGTTGATCCAGATAAAAGCAGCGATCATCAGGCCTGCAGCAACAATATCCCGGGTCCAGACCCTTCGGTAAAACAGGCNGAAGGGNAANACAAGGATCGCTNCGGATAGAAAGATGTCTCCGCTCCTCAAAAAATGCGCTGAGATCATCAGACTTGAAAAGAACAGCAGACTGTTAACGGTCAGCATTAAATAGCCTTTCACATAATTAGAGTCAAAGTTTTTTTATAATCTGCGTTTATTCGGTATACGAACGGGTAAATTCCTCTTTCAGATAGTTCATCATAGGATATTCGGAGGCAGAGCTGTCTGCATGCTGCAGGAAGTGAAAGGGCTGGGGGCTGTTCCATGCCAGGATATCATGGCATAGAGTACAGTCCTGACTGATACTGCGGCCTTCACTGTCCTGCATGTCCGGCCGGTGGCAGCGGAAGCAGCCGTCAGAACCGCGGTGTCCCAGATGATCCGGGTATGGATTCCAGCCGACCTGCATTGCCGGATGAATATTTCTGTCCACGATGGAATAAACGGCAGAGGCAGCTTCCTCAATGTCTTCAGCATGGGAGATACTGAGATCAGGATGGTCGCGTCTGTACCATTCCCTGAGATAGGAAGCTGCCTTCCCTGCATCTGATTTCCTGTCATGAAAGGAGATATTCAGAGCGGACAAAGCGGCCTTTTTAATCCAGGGAAGCGCGCTGGAGATGTCGCCTGAGGCGAGTCTGAGGTCCAGAGCCTTTTCCGGGTCCTCATAGCGGTGAGTCGCCCGGTTGTGGCAGTCCACGCAATCCATGAGCCGATCCACGGCGGCGCCTTCCTCTGCAATCATCCCTTTTTCTGCAGACTGCTCTCCCTGATCAGAATTTGTGCTGTTGTCCTGTCTCCGTTCAAATATGCGACGGCTTCCGTCCGGATAGTCTGCAAGGACGCGGACAATCATTTCTCTGCCTTCGTCCAGACTGCTGTAGCGGATATCTACAGCTTCTGCCGTGTGCCAGTGAATCCCGCTGCCGGTCTTTCCGTCAGCCCGGCCCACCTTCATATTCAGGGTTGTAAAGCTGCGGCTGTTAGCCGAATCCTTTTCAAAGTGGCTGATTGTCTTCATTCGACTGCCGTAGAACTTGTCCGGCCAATGGCATTTTTCACAGGTTTCCCGGGCCGGCCGGAGCTGATGCACCGGAGTGGGAATGGGTCGCTCGTAGAGATCGAGACTGACGGAAAGCACCTGGTAGAGGCCGTTGATCTTGGAATCGATGAGTGCTTCAGCACCCTCGCCGACATGGCAGCTGACGCATTTGACATTTGCGTGGGGACTGCCCTGATAGGTACTCCATTCAGGCTCCATGACATGACAGGCGGTTCCGCAGAAAACCGGTTCCTCCATAAAGTGCAGCATTCTGGCTGTCACCGTTCCCAGAAACAGAATATTGATCAGGGTCAGGATGGCGACACGCTGAATGAGCTGACTGCCCAGCATCCCTCCGGCCGTTTCACTATCCCCGAAACGGCCTGCCAGAAGTTCTGCCGTACTCAGACCGCTCTGCTTCTTCCGTCTCCACCAGGCAAAGGGTATCAGAAGCAGTCCCGCTGTAAACAGCAGCGGCAGTGCCATATAGGTCACAAGTCCGAGATATGCATTGGTCAGGATTCCTGTCAAGCGCAGCAGTTCCAGAGCCAGCATGGTGAAAAAAGCGGTATTGCTGAGAATCACCCCCATGCGACCCGCTCTGCTGATGGAGATCGCCCGTATAAATGCCCTGAAATTCCTGTACATGGTATTCTACTGCTCGAAGAGCGATTTATAGTTCAGCTGCAGTTCACCGCTGTTGATCGCATTCTTCAGTTCTGCAGTCTCTCTGTTCAGCCAGTCATGCATCTCATGATCTGAAAGAAGTTGTTCCACCCATGCGTTGATCTCAGGATCATTGTATTCCAGTGCTTCCGGGATCATTTTAAAATAGAAGTGTTTGGCGACCTCATAGATGCCGTGCCACCAGGTGTAGTCCGGACCCATCATTGCGGCTCCGTGTCGTGCACGACGGCCTTCATGATGCCAGATCTCCCAGTAAGTCCACTCAATGTCATTGCTGAAGCTGGCCTTGTTTTTCATGACTCCGCGGCTGCGCACCAGGTTCATCAGGTCTGTGGCCGGTTTGGCAAATTTCTCGTTATAGAGATTGACCGTGGCGTCATACTGATAATAATGTCCTGAAACGAAACGGTCTTCATGGCAGTTGGAACAGACATCCTTCATGTTTTCACGGCGCTGATCAGCATTTTCAAGCTTTTTGCTGACAGGCGGCCTCAGTGTCCAGGAGATGCGCATCCCCACGTCATGGGTCACCTTCTGTTTCGGCGTGGCGCTCATGTGACAGGTTGCACAGGTGGGCGCCTCAAAATAATCCACTCCCACCACCCAGCTGTCACTGTCCAGATTCATTTTATCCACATTCGTATAATACATGATCCCGTGCTTGCTTTCCTCATAGATCTCCTTCTGAGGATGGTCGGGACCCAGATGACACTTTCCGCAGGTTTCAGGCTGTCTGGCCTGAGCCTTCGAAAAGGAATGCCTTGTGTGACAGGCATTGCAGGAACCGAGGGACCCGTCGGGATTGATTCGTCCGATACCGCTGTTCGGCCAGGAGGCCGCCGCGAGCCTGTTGGGAGAGGAGGGATCGATCTTCACGTCTGCCCCATGGCAGCTTTCACAGCCGGTGATGGCCACAGGTGCCCCGCCTGCCACATGCGCGAGATAGGCATCGTTGCTGGCAAGGATCTTTCCTGCTGTGGCATGATGACTTTCCATGGTCTCCCGTGCCTCTTTCGGATGACAGCTGCTGCAGTCCTTCGGTGTGACCAGCGTGGCGATCAGGGCGCCTTCATGCAGATAGGCATCGGCATCCCCCTTCTGGGCAGCATGACAGTCATAGCAGCTCACGTTATGCTTCCCGTGTTCGCTGTGATACCACTGCCGGTACAGTCCCGGGGTCTTCTCCTTATGGCAGGTCATACATTTGCCCTCCACTGCTGCGGCGTCAGCTGCGGCATGAACTGCCGACGTAAGGAAAAGAACAGACAGGAAGATGCTAAAGATCAGTTTTTTCATGATCGTCCTCTTTCAATTAATTAATGAATTTCATGTGATTTTCAAACCATTTTTCATCTGCATGATCCAGGATCTGAGACAGACGCGTGTCTGTCAGCCACTTCAGAATGCCCTCCCTGATCTGCCCCCAGCTCTGGTGAAAAGGGCATTTTTCTGTATCCTTTTCACTGCAGCCCGGCATACCCATGACACATTCGGTGAACAGGCTGTCCCCGTCAATTGCCCTGATGATATCGATCATGGATATGTCCTCCGGATCTTTGGCAAGATACACTCCGCCGCTTTTTCCACGGCTTGTACCCACGATGCCCGATGGAATCAGTTTGGCAAGCGTCTGGCTCAGGTATGCCATCGGAGCGTTCAGAATATGCGCCAGCTTCGCTGCACCCACTGCCCTGTCCTTCCCCTCCCTTGCCAGCAGGATCACAGAGGTGACAGCGTATTGGGCTCCCGTACTGATCAACTGCATATATTCACCTCGAATCTGATTATTTTAATATAATTCTAATGTACATATTAGAATATACTATGTTTATTCTCAACTATCAAGGAATCAGGTGATTTTAAATAAAAAAACAGTCACTGTAGATTGAATTAAAAATGGTGAAAGGAGTTGAAAACGCTGAATAATTATAATATTTTGACTCTTGAAAACATCAGAACGGCAGACTGCAGGAAAGAGAGTTCACGATGGCCGAAAAAGAAGCAGGATGTGCCAGACCGACAGGAGCGACTGTGGACGGTGCACCTGCGCAAACAGAAGAGAAAGAGGTGAGAATGGAAAAACAGGAGATTCGTGCGGTTGTAGGCCGCAAGGCTCCGGATTTCGCAGCACCTGCCTACTACAAGGGCGAATTCACACAGGTCAAACTGAGTGATTTCCTTGGCAAGTGGGTCATGCTGTGTTTTTATCCGGGCGATTTCACATTTGTGTGAAGCACCGAAGTGTCAGCGGTCGCTGCCAACTTCGATAGACTTCAGGAACTGGGTGTAGAGGTGATCTCAATCTCTGTAGACAGCCAGTTTGTACATAAAATGTGGAATGACATGGAACTTGCAAAAATGGCGGGAAGGGATGTTCCTTTCCACATGGCTTCGGACGGTCCCGGCAATGTGGGTCGTATTTACGGAGTGTATGATGCAGATGCAGGAGTGGAACTGCGGGGACGATTTATCATCGACCCTGACGGTGTGATACAGGGCATGGAAGTGCTCACGCCGCCTGTAGGACGCAAGCTTGATGAGACGATACGCCAGATCAAAGCCTATCAGCATGTGCGGGCAAGCAAGGGAACAGAGGTTTGTCCTGCAGGTTGGGAACCGGGGAAGAAGACTCTGAAACCGGGTCCGGCTCTGGTAGGAAAGATCTGGGAGGTCTGGGATCCTAAAAAAGACCATTAACTGAATAGCAGACTGCCGATAGATGTTCTATACCGGGGCTTCATGGCCCCGGTCTTTTTTATATTGAATATTTTTCCAGGTGTATGGGGGGAAGAGGGATCAGAGTTCATTTCTGAGGCTGCGGATGAACTGGAAAAGTGCGGACCTGAGCTGTTCAGGGCTGTCGGCATGCTTCTGTATCAGACGGACGATGGCCGAACCGATGATCACGGCATCGGCACCGGCTTCCGCCATGCGCTGTATATCTTCGGAGCTGCTGATACCGAAGCCCGTGAAGACGGGCAGGGCCGTGACCGATCTCAGGCGGTCGATCACCTTTTTCAAGTCCTGTCCCGGGGCGCTGTGGGTTCCGGTGACGCCGAAGCGGGTCACGAGATAGAGGAAGGCCCTGGAGTATTCGGCAATGCGCTGCAGGCGCTGGTCACGGCTTTTCTCAGTGACCAGGAAGACAGGAGCGATTCCGCTTTCCCGGGCTGCTTTCCGGATGGCGGAACTTTCTTCCGGCGGAATATCGGCAACAAGCACTGAATCTGCTCCGGCATCGGCCAGTTCCCTGTAAAAGTTTTGGATCCCCCGTCGATATACGGTGTTGGCATAGCAGAGGATGCCGATAGGAATGTCAGATGAGCGCCGGATATCTGAAATGATCTGCAGTGCGTCCTCATGACGGTAGCCGTTTTCGAGTGCTGTACGGGATGCCTCCTGCAGCAGAGGACCGTCGGCCACTGGATCTGTAAAAGGCAATCCAAGCTCAAGCATGTCTGAACCGGCTTCCACCAGGTTGCGGACAGCGTCTAAACTTCTTTGTTTATCGGGATAGCCGAGGGTGGTGAAGGACATGATGGGCAGTCGTTGCAGGGTCTGATCTGCATTCAGAGGGGGAAGGGAGGGGAAGAGTTCCAGGTATCTGTTCACAGGGTCACTCCTTCCCGGGCTGCTATACTGAAAATGTCCTTATCTCCCCGCCCGGAGAGATTGACAAGCACGGGGCTGTCAGCGGAGAAGTGCATCCTTTCGCGAATGATCCAGGCAAGAGCATGACTGGATTCAAGAGCCGGAATGATACCTTCGCGGGCACTGAGAAGGTGAAAGGCCGCGAGCGCATCACTGTCGTCGGCATGATGGTATTCGGCCCGTCCGCTTTCCCTGAGCCAGGCGTGTTCCGGGCCGATGGACGGATAATCAAGGCCGGCGGAGATACTGTGGGTTTNCTCTATCTGTCCTTCCTCGTTCTGCAGGACCTGGGTCAGGCAGCCATGGAGTATACCTATCGAAGCTTTGGCTCCTTCAGCAAATCGACTGGCGTGGCGGCCTGTCATAATACCCTCACCGGCAGCCTCAACCCCGATCAGACGGACATCTCTGTCCTCATAAAATGCACGGAACATACCTGCGGCATTGGATCCGCCCCCGACACAGGCGATGACGGCTTCAGGCAGACACTGTTCTGCTGCGATGAACTGCTCTCTGGCCTCCTTCCCGATCACGGACTGAAAATAGGCCACCATATCCGGAAAGGGGTGGGGACCGAGAACGGAGCCCAGAAGGTAGTGTGTATGTTCTACAGAGGCCGACCAGTCACGGAGGGCTTCATTCACAGCATCCTTCAGAGTGCGGCTGCCGCTTTTCACTGCATGAACCCGGGCTCCGAGCAGTTTCATCCGATAGACATTCGGAGCCTGCCTTTCCATGTCCACTTCTCCCATGTAGATCTCGCAGTCAAGGCCGAGTCTTGCGCAGGCTGTCGCTGTGGCTACGCCGTGCTGTCCGGCTCCGGTTTCTGCGATGATGCGCCTTTTACCCATACGGGTGGCGAGCAGGGCCTGACCCAGCGCATTATTCAGTTTGTGGGCACCGCTGTGCAGAAGATCTTCCCGTTTCAGGTAGAGCTTTATTCCCAGATCAGATGAGAGATTGGGGCAGTAAGTCAGAGCGGTCGGCCGTCCTGCGTAATTCTGCAGAAGAGAATGAAATGACTGCAGGAAATCAGGGTCCTTCCGTGCGTTCTGATAGGCTGTATCCAGTTCGAGAACAGCCGGCATCAGAAGTTCCGGAACAAATTGTCCTCCGAATTTGCCGAAATAGGCATCTTTGACGGCTGTTATCATATATTCTCCGCTTTGTTCTGTCCACTGTTGAGAGCTTTAAAAAAGCTGCGCATTTTGTCTTCATCCTTTTTTCCCGGAGAAGATTCCAGGGAACTGGACAGGTCAATATAGGGAACCTGCAGGTCCAGTAATTCAGTCAGATTATTTGAATCGATGCCCCCGGCAACGATATAGGGTATATCAGAAGGGAGCTGTCTGATCAGCTGCCAGTTGAAACGCTGCCCTGTTCCGCCTGCAAGATTCGGGTGGCCGGTATCCAGAAGAAGGGCCCTGTATTCGGACGCGTGTTCCGGAAGCGGAGTTATATCTGAATCTACGCGCAGTGTCCGGATCTGCTTCTGCCTGGGCAGGGAAGGAATATCCCTGAAGGACTGAATATAGTCAAANGAGGCCAGCTGAAGATCGCTGAGTACGATGTCATCCGGCTCATCAGCATAAACACCGCTGAAGACAATGTCCGGGAAGCGGGCACGGATCTGCTTTATAATGAGCTCTGCCTCCCCGGCATCAATATATCTTGGACTCTTTCGATGCATGACAAAACCCAGATTGTCTGCACCGAGTTCGGCGGCAAGCTGAGCATCGTCCACCCGGGTAATACCGCAAATTTTCACGCGGGGTCGGAAGAGGTCCTGAAACCACTGCTCGGGATCCCCGCTCTTCAGAATCCCTGTTCCGATCAGGGCCGCCTGGGCGTGGTATCTGACCTTTTCAAGATCTGACCGCTTGTGGATGCCGCTTTCAGTGACTGTGATGAGGGGCGGTACAGATCGTTTTCCGTGACCGGCGGGAACGGCGGGAACAGGGTTGTAGTCCTTCTTAAGTTTTGCGGACAGACTCGCGGTGCTTCCAAGGTCGATCTGCAGGCTGTCGAGGTCCCGGTTGTTGATGCCGATGATGTCCATGCCTGCCGGAACTTTAGCAAGATCCTGTTCATCGTGGATCTCGCATAGAACATGCATATTCATCTGGCGGGCACGACGAGCAAAGGCACTGATCTGATAGGGACTGAGTATCCGTGCGATCAGGAGTATGGCATCTGCACCGAAGAATCTGCTTTCATAGACCTGATACTCGTCAATAATGAAGTCTTTCCGGAGCAGCGGTTTGGCAGTGAGCTGCCGAGCGGTCCTCAGATCCTCTGCACTGCCGCCGAAATGCCGGCTCTCGGTGAGAATGCTGAGAGCTTTTATATGGGGAATGCGGTCATACAGGCCTACTGTCTCCGCCAGATCCGGTGACTGACCGATGGGCCCTTCAGAGGGAGAGCGGCGTTTAAACTCAGCGATGATCCCGAAACTGCCGGGTGAGCAGATGCTGCGGAAGTCTCTGTCGCTCGGCTGCAGATCCAGGATAAACTGATCCAGAGGTCTTTCCTTTTTTGCCCGGAGAATATCCTTTCTCCGTTCCCGGACGATCTGATCCAGAATCATGCGCGGCTCAATTCCCTTAAAGCCCGCAGGCTTGCCTGGGCTTTGCCGCTGTCAATCATGTCTGAAGCAAGGGCTATTCCCTCCTTCGGCGTATCGCAGCGTCCGGCTGCGGTGAGGGCAAAACCGGCATTGAGCAGGACCACATCGCGAGGCGGTCCGGGTTCACCGTCCAGCAGGCGCTGAATAATATCTGCATTGACCTCTGCATCTCCGCCCCGGACACTCTCGNTCGGTGCGGAACGGAGCCCGAAATCCTCCGGACGGACGCTGTAGTGTGTGAGATGTCCGTTCTGAAGTTCTGTCACATGAGTCCTGCCGCTGATCGTCAGTTCATCGAGAGCATCTTCCCCGTGAACGACAAAGGCTCGGCGGGTGCCAAGATTTTTCAGAACAGCTGCGATCTTTGCAGTCAGGTCCCGGCTGTATACGCCCAGTACCTGAGTATCGGCACCTGCAGGGTTTGTGAGGGGTCCCAGAACATTGAAGATGGTTCTGATCCCCAGCTCTTTTCTAACCGGCGCCACAAATTTCATGGCGCTGTGCAGAAGCGGGGCAAAGAGAAAACCTATTCCGATCCGTTCTATGAACATGGCAACCTGTTCCGGCGTGACCTGCAGATTGACCCCGAGTGCTTCCAGAACATCTGCACTGCCGCAATGGGAGGAAGCGGCACGGTTCCCGTGTTTGGCCACTTTGACCCCTGCTGCCGAGACGACGAAAGCTGTCGCGGTGCTGATATTGAAGGTGTTGGTTCCGCTTCCCCCGGTTCCGCAGGTATCCAGGACGGTTTCTCTGTCAAGATTGATATCCTCCCGGTCCAGATCCAGAGTACGACCATGGACAGGGATCCGGGTGCTCTTCCTGCGCATGACCTCAGCAGAACCTGTGATCTCCTCAACTGTTTCGCCTTTGACTCTCAGGGCTGTGAGGTAAGCCGCGATCAGAGAGGGACTGCTCTTCCCTTCCATGATCTCCTCCATAGCCTGAGCGGCTTCCATGCGGGTCAGGTCCAGACCCTTTACAAGTTTTCCAAGCAGTTCCCGTATCATTTTTATCTCCGGTTGTTCATTTCAGATCCTGTTGCCGGATCCTGTTATATTGCTGTCTGCCATGGTCAGTACATTGCGGATAATTGCACGTCCGTAGGGTGTCAGGATACTTTCAGGGTGGAACTGTACGCCGAACAGCGGAAAGTCCCTGTGTTCAATGGCCATGACGATGTCTTCGTAGCGGGCGGTAATCTTCAGCATTTCAGGGATGTGCACAGCTGCAAGACTGTGGTATCTGCCGACCTGCAGAGGTTTAGGCAGGTCCTGAAAAATTCCCTGACCGTCGTGTTCGATCATGGACGGTTTGCCGTGATAGACCTGCCGGCAGAGATCCACCCTGCCTCCGAAGGCCTCGACCATACACTGATGTCCCAGACAGACACCGAAGAAGGGGAAGTTCCGGTACTGTGTCCGGAGCAGATCCAGACAGATCCCGGCTTCAGCAGGGCTTGAGGGGCCGGGTCCAAGGGTGATCAGGTCCGGTCTCTCCTTCTTTAATACGAAGTCCACTTCATTCTCGCTCAGATGATTCCGATAGACGCTGACCTGTGCCCCGAGACGCCGGAATTCGTCGACAAGATTATAGGTGAAACTGTCGAAGTTATCAATAAATAGAATCTTCATTCCAGTCCCCCGGTGATAGCCCGCATGGCGGCAGCTGCCTTATTCTCCGTCTCCTGATATTCATTTTCGGCCACTGAATCGTAGACCACACCCGCTCCGGCATGAATGTGAATTCTGCCGTTCTTGATCCGCATACTCCGGATGACGATGCAGGAATCAAAATCACCGGAAGGAGTCAGAAAACCGACGGAGCCGCCATAATATCCGCGTCTGTCCTCCTCATAGATCCTGAGCAGCTTCATGGCCTCCACCTTGGGTGCTCCTGTGAGGGTTCCCATATTCATAGAGGCCAGATAGGCATGCAGTGCATCCAGATCGTCCTGCAGAATCCCGCGGACATTGCTGACAAGATGCTGGACATGACTGTATTTTTCGATCACATAAGGTTCATCCACGTAGCGGGTCCCCGGCTTGCTTATCCTGGCAATATCGTTTCGTGCCAGATCGATCAGCATTGTGTGTTCCGCAAGTTCCTTGGGGTCCAGTTTAAGTTCAGCTTCGAAACGGCTGTCCAGATCCGGGTCGATCCTGTTCCCATCCCTGCCCCGGGGCTTCGTCCCGGCGATAGGGCGGATCTCAACGACCTTTTCTCTCTCGCCTTCGACTTTCACAAACATTTCGGGCGAAGCTCCCAGCAGAACGCCGTCAGGTGTGTTGAGGAAAAACATATACGGCGACGGATTAATGCGCCGCAGACTGCGGTAAATGTCAAAGGGAGCGGTTTTCAGGGCACAGCTCATGCTGCGGGAGAGAACCGCCTGAAAAATGTCTCCTTTCAGGATATGCTCCTTCAGAGTATTGACCCCCCCGATAAAATCATCCCGCGAAACCGCGCTCTCAAAATGCAGGTCCTCCGGTGGATGCAGCGGCGGAAGCGGAGGGAGATCGTGAAGGACTTCTTCATAAGCAGTGAGTGTGCGCATGCAGTCCACATAGACCGCATCGCGATCATCATCGGTGATCAGCGCATTGGCTACAAAGGTAAGACTTGATTCTGCATGGTCCATGATAAACAGGTTGTCAACATAGTACATTTCATAGTCGGGATCACCGAGGCTGTCACTGCGGTTGGCCGGGAGATCTTCAAACTGGTCAATGAAGTCGTAGGCTATCCCACCGAATAGACCGCCGTAGGGACCGGGGATATAGGGTTCCGGCTGAAAAGCCTTTGCAAGCAGCCGGATAATGTCTGCGTGAGTCCTTAATTTCAGGCGTTCATATTCATCCACCGCAGCCCTCTGCGGATGCAGAATCCCCCTGATTATGCCGCTTTCAATGGTCAGACTGTCACAGAAATCGAGGCGGCCGGAGATATAGGGGAGACATCGCTCTCCCCGGGCGTTCAGAGCCTCAATACTGAAATGGCTTCCCCGTCCCCGGAGAAGCAGACAGGGATCGGCCGTCCCGATACTCCGCTCACCGTATTTCTGAATNATATCCGCACTTTCAAGAAAGATCGAATGTGGCTTTTCTCCGTAATTGCTTAGCCTGGAGAACAGGGCCAAGGCATCATGGTGGGCAGGAAAACGCCGTGTCAGGTGAACGAGTTCTCCCACTTTCGCCTGCTGTATTTTCTGATATTCGTTCATGTTCTCCCCGGGTATTTACATGCACATAACAAAAGGCCGGTTGTCTGCTGCAGCCGGCCCTTATGTTTTATGTACATGGAGACATTCAGAAACAACAGATCCGACCTGCTGAACAGCGCCACTGCCAATGACGGGGTTCTTCTGCGATATTGTTTCTATTCATAGTAACAATTTAGTGAAAAGCTGGGTCAGTCCCAAGTTATTTTTGGCGGAAATGGGAAGAAAGTGAAAAAGGGCCGATTGTATTCTTGAAAAGGAAGGACTAAATTCCCATGTTTGTCAGAGCGGAAAACATAGAAAAAGGACTGGATTGAAAGATGAGTGATAAGAATATGGATTTTTACAGACGTCTTCGCCGCCGGATAACAGAGCAGTCTCTGAACAGTCCGGCATTTGACCGTGTGCGTGAATTTCTGCTTCTGGCACCGGACCTGTTTTATCTGCTGATCATGCTGTTGAAGGATGAGACGGTGGAGCGTGGCGACAAGCTTCGGATCGGGGCGGCGGTGGCTTATTTCATCAGCCCGATAGATCTGCTTCCCGAGGCTTTTTTAGGACTGCTGGGTCTGGCTGATGACATTGTGGTTGCGGCTATGATCTTGAATCCCGTCATTCACAAGTACCCGGATGCAGTGGACAGGCACTGGGCGGGAGAGAGGGATCTGCTGGAGCTGGTTAAGGAGATACTGCACCGTGCAGATCAGCTGGTGGGGCAGAGGGTCTTATCTGCTCTCCGCCGACTGTTCGGCTGAGCGGGGGATTATTCCTCATCCGGATCGAGGTCCGGGAAGAGTTCGGTGAATTCTTTAAGTATCAGATCTTTAATATCTGAGCGTGAGTTCATTTTCAGGAGTTTACCTGACATTTTTCTGCAGCGGCTGAAATCCACACGTCGGACGATACTGCGTGCGCGGTCCAGGGAGACCGGGCTCATGCTGAGGTGATGGATGCCCAGTCCCAGGAGGACCATGATGGCTTTGGGATCTGCAGCCATCTCACCGCAGACAGATACAGGGATGCTGTGGCTGTTAGCGGCATTGACGATCCAGCGGATGGTCCGGATGACAACGGGGTCAAAATAATTATAGAGGGCATTTACTTTTTCATTACCTCTGTCGACGGCGAGCAGGTACTGGGTAAGATCATTGGTGCCGATACTGAAAAAATCCGCTTCCGCAGCCAGTTCCTCGGCCATCATGGCCGCGCTGGGCACTTCAATGAGAATACCGAGGGGGACATTTTCAGCGAAGGCTTTTCCTTCGCGGCGCAGAGTGTCCTTCGCCTCACCGATCAGTTCAGCGGCGTAGCGCAGTTCCTCAATGACTGAGATCATGGGCAGCATGATACTCACATTTCCAAGGGCTGCTGCCCGGAGCATGGCCTTTATCTGTGTTGTAAAAAGTTCCGGCCGGTCCAGGGAGATGCGGATGGCCCGATAACCCATGAAGGGATTGGCCTCTTCGTGGAAATGCCGGCTCAGGGAGGCGGCTACTTTATCGCCGCCCAGATCGATGGTCCGAAGCACAATGGGCTGGTCCGGGAGTTTTTCCACAAGGCGACGGTATTCGCTGTACAGCTCTTCCTCTGTCGGGAGACTGTTTTTCATGATATAGAGGTACTCACTGCGGTAGAGGCCGACGCCGGAGGCATTATATTTCAGGACCTGATCGGCTTCCACCGGCAGTCCGATATTTGCTGAGAGTTCGATCCTGCGGCCGTCCCGGGTACGGCATTCCTCCTGTCTTGTCCGTCTGTAGTCGTCACTGAGCTGCCGGTATCTGTTCAGTTCGCTGTGATAATGCTGTTCGGTTTCCTGATCCGGCTGGTAAATAAGAAAGCCGTGGTAGGCATCGATCAGGACATGGTCTCCGGAATTCAGATTGTAAGTGACGTCTTCAACTCCCAGCAGAGTCGGAATTCCCATAGCTTTTGCCAGAATGGCTGCATGACTGGTCTTGCCGCCGGTCTCTGCGACCAGGCCGACAATCATCTCTGAGCTCAGGCGAATGATATCTGCAGGTCCGAGATATTTGCTGACAAGGATACTTTTTTCCTTCAGACTGCTGAGGGAGATGTCAAAGTCCATTTTCAGCAGTTTTTTCAGGACCTGCTGTTTGACATCGCGGATATCAAGGATCCGTTCCTTAAAAAAGTCGCTCTGCCCTTCATCCATCAGATCGATGTACTGATTGACGATGATCCTGTAGGCAAAGGGAACATGGATGAGATGTTCTTCTATATAGCTGCGGGTCTGTTTTTCAATTTCCACATCATTGAGAATGGCGAGTTGAGTGTCGATAAATTCGGCGTAATTGGCGCCGAAGCGGTCGGAAACGGTCTGTCTCAGGCTGAAGAGTTCCTGTTCAACGGCCTGTCTGGCGTCCCGGAAATGCTGCATTTCCCCATCGATCTGATGATGTTCAATGCGGACACGGGGAATATGGAGCACTGCATCACTGCGGTGTAACAGAACCCTTCCGGCTGCAATGCCGGGGGATACGGACAGTCCCGGGTATTTTTCGTTATTGCGGTACACTCAGTCGTCAGCCATCCCGAATTTTGTGCTTGCCAGCTGCAGGACACTGTTCACTGCGTCCTCTGCATCCTCTCCACTGGCCTGTACTTTGATCCGGGCTCCTTTTTCAGCAGCCAGGACCAGGACTCCCAGTATGCTTTTCGCGTTGATCTTCTTACCCTGACAGAGAAGAAAAACCTCGCTTTTATACTTCTGAATCGCATTGACCAGGGCCGTGGCAGGCCGGGCATGCAATCCCTGTTCGTTCAGAATCTCGAATTCTCTTTCAAGCATTTATGTCTTCCTGTTCAATATAAATTCTGAAATAAGTCCCAGCACAGCGGCGACCGTTTCGGGCATCTTCTCCCGAATGCTGTCAAGTCTGCTGATCTGCTGTCTGATATTTACCATAACAAGACGGTAGAGTTCTGTCCCGTGGAAAAGTTCCTTTATCTGCTGTATTTCCTGATCGCTGTAGCTTTTCTTTCCGAGCAGTTCCGACAGGGCGCTGTCATTATTAATGTGTGCCTGTTCCCGTGCAAGAATGAGGGGATAGGTCTTTTTTCCGGAGCGGATGTCGCTGTCGAGACTTTTTCCCATGGCTTCAGCACTGCTTGTCAGTTCCAGCAGATCGTCCTGCATCTGAAAGGCCCGACCCAGAATGAGAGCATATTCTGCTATGTTGTGGCGTTCCTCTTCTGTAGCATTTCCCAGAACGGCACCGGCCTGCAGTGCGGCGGAGAGCAGATGCCCTGTTTTCAACTCGATCATACGGAAATAGCTGTCCAGACTGACATCACTGTCCTTTTCAAAATCCATATCCATGGACTGCCCTTCACAGACCAGCAGGACGGAGTCGGTGAAAAGCATAGTGACCAGGCGGTAGTGTTCAGGATCCAGAGACTGAAGATGTTTTAGCGCGAGGGTATACAGTGCATCTCCGGCAAGAATGGCCGTGTCTGCATTGTAACGGATATGGAGGGTCTCCAGTCCGTGGCGCTGCGTATCTCCGTCCATCAGGTCATCGTGTATCAGAGTAAAGTTGTGGATATCCTCCAGAGCCAGAGCGGCCGGCAGACTGTCCTCCCAGGAACAGCCGTAGGCGGCAGCTGTCTCTGCCAGAAGTGCCGGTCGAATGCGTTTTCCCCTTCCGCTGAAGTGATATTTCAGCGGGTCATAGAGGGAGGGCGGTCCCTGCGGCAGGCTCTGTTCCCGGTAAAGGGGTTCGAACCAGCGGAGATAATCGGCATATCTGAACAGATCCTGCTTCATCGGAATCAGTGACTGTCTTCCCGGAGTTCACCGAATTCAGCCAGTTTGTTCATGACCAGGCTCCGGATCTCATCCAGCCGTTCAGTGCTCCTGGCTTCAAAGCGGCAGACGATGACCGGCTGTGTATTACTGGCCCGGACCAGGCCCCAGCCGTCACCGAATTTGATGCGGACACCGTCCACAGTGATACAGTCATAATTCGCAGTAAAATAGTCGAAGGCCTCCCGGGCGATGCGGAATTTTTCCTCATCATTGACGGCTTCAAGGCGCATCTCCGGTGTGCTGACAAATTTCGGCAGAGCATCCAGATAGGCACTCATAGGCCTGTCTCCGCGACTGAGCATCTGGGCGGCCCGGGCGGCGACATAGATTGCGTCGTCATAGCCGTAATAATCGTCGGCAAAGAAAATATGGCCGCTCATCTCACCGCCGAAGGGGGCTTTCATATCCTTCATCATCTGCTTCAGATTACTGTGCCCGGTTTTCCCCATCACCGCTTTGCCGCCGTGACGCCGGATCTCATCCTCCAGGACCTGACTGCATTTTACGTCAAATATGATGGGTGTATCCGGAGCAGTGATGACCTCCGGCAGAAAAAGACTCATCAGCTGATCGGCCCAGATGATGCGGCCCTTTTCATCAATGACCCCGACCCTGTCGGCATCTCCGTCGAAGGCGAAACCCACATCGTATTTTCCAGTTTTCATCTCTTCGATGATATAGTGCAGATTCTTCTCAACGGTGGGATCCGGATGGTGGTTCGGGAAGTTACCGTCAATATCACAGAAGAGCTCGGTCACTTCAGCACCGAGAGCCTTGAACAGCTGAGGTGCCGCAAGTCCTCCTGCGGCATTCCCGGCATCGAGGACCACCTTCAGAGGACGTTCCAGTGTGATCTTGCTCCCGACCTCCTCGAGATACTGCTGAAGAATACCCCCATCCCTGATAAAACGGCCGTCTCCGCTTTCAAAATCACGGTTGAGAATGATTTCTTTTATCTCCTGTATCTGCGGACCGAAAAAGGCCGCCTGGTCGTAGGAGAGTTTGAACCCGTTGAATTCCGGCGGGTTGTGGCTGCCTGTGATCTGCACGGCGGCGTCCACTTTCCGGACATACATGCTGTAATAGTTCAGGGGTGTGGGCAGGATACCTACATCGAGGACGTCAATGCCTGTTTCCAGCAGTCCCTGGGTGAAATGTTCCTTCAACTCCGGTGTTGTCAGTCTTACATCACCGCTGATACTGCAGGTCCAGGCGCCGGCACGTCTGAGCCAGGAGCCGAAGCCGCGGCCCAGGTCCGTGACCACGTCGGGTGTGAAATCGTCCGCGACCACTCCGCGGATATCGTATTCTCTGAAAATATACGGGTTCATGCGGTTCTCTCCATTGTCTTTGAAAGGTTGAGCAGATAATGAAAATTCATAGATTTGAATATACCAAATTCTCTCTGCACGGTCAAAACAAAAGAGCAGGACCGCTTTTCCGATAGAAGAATACACAGAAATTTTATACGGCTGAATATGTTCTTGCTCACATTTTGCAAAAAATCTATTGAGCGCAGAGCTCTGATAGAGTAAATTCTCTTTCAGGGATTTTGCGGGAGAGTTTTGAAGATATTAAGATTACTATGTTTAAGCTTCCTTATCACACTGCCTCTGCAGGCGCAGAAGATCGCGGTCATGGATTTTCTGCCCCGGGGTGAATTCAGCAGTGAGGAGATCAGCATTCTGAGTGAGCGTTTCCGATCAGAGCTGGTGAGCAGCGGAAAATTCGAAGTGATGGAGCGGGGAGAGCTGGATGCGCTGAACAGGGAGTTGGGACTGCAGCGAAGCCGCGAGTTCAGCAAGGATGTTGTGGCCCGTGCGGGAGAGAAGGTCGGGGCCAAATACGTGGTCATCGGCTATATGGGGAAGCTGGGCTCCATTTATACGATTGATATCAAGATGGTGAATTGTGAGACCTCGCAGATCGAGACCTCCTTCAACGATGATTATAAGGGCAATATAGAAGGTCTGATCCGGACCATGGAGAAGATGGCTGCGAAAATGGCGGGAGTTGAGAACGGCGGAAAGCTCTGGAAATGGATCGGTGCCGGCACCGGTGTGGTGCTGGGGATCGTGGTCTACGCTGTGCTGAGCGCAGCGCCTGCCGACGGAACCCTGCCTCTGCCGCCAGCTCCGCCTGCGAGATGAGAAAATAAAAAAGGACTGAATGGAATCTTGTTAAAGAAAAAANGATAAACATATANTGNGATGGGAGAGTGATCATGAAAGCTCTGTTGAAATTATTTTTTATGATAATCTGGCTTGCGGCTGCGGCCCTGCCACTGTCTGCCGCCATTATTACAGTTGACCCCTACGGCGGCGGTGACTATGAGAAAATCCATGATGCCGTTGCCAATGCTGCGGCCGGGGACACGGTCATGTGCGCGAGTTTCGACTATGTGTTCAACACCACAGACGCAGGTGTCACCGTGGACAAAAAGCTGTTCATCATCGGTTCCGGTTACGATGCGACAGCTGACGGTGGAACATCCATTGAAATCCTGGCTTCTGCGACGATCTTCACTTTCAGCGGGACATCAAAAGGCAGTGTGCTGAAGGGATTCAGGCTAAAGGGCAACGGCACGGCCGTACAGGTGAGTGTGGACGATGTGACCATTGAAGAGAATCTGTTTATCAACAAGGTCAATGCAGTGAATCTGAATATCAGCGGCTGCAAGAATGATACGGTGCGCAGCAATATCTTCACCAATATGGGCGCTCGCAGCGGGAGCGGCTTGACAGTATCATCCGCCACCGGCGTACTGATCAACAATAATCTTTTCGGAGGAATGGCAAGGGGCATGTACAGCTGGTCAAACACTTCCCTTCTCATCATCAACAACGTATTTGTGGACAATGGAAGCGGGACTTATGTCGGTACAGATGACTGGCCCTACCCCGGAGACAGTCCCTCCATTTATTCAAATATCTATATGAACAACGCTCAGTCCATCGGGATCCGGGCCGGTACACCGGAGATCAATTTCAACGGATTCTACAACAACGGCAGCGACCCGAGCACCGGAGTTACGAGCTATACAGGCTCCCCGTCCTTTGACTCCTATACATCGGGAGATGTATACGGTCCCAGCAGCCTGGATGAAGACGGTTATGATTTCCATCTCGCCTCAGGGAGCGGGTATATTGACAAGGGTATTGTGGGTGTTGATTACCGGGATGTGGACGGTTCCATCAATGACCTCGGCATGTACGGTGGGCCCTGGCCCTTCATGGATGATTTCGGCATTCCGACGATTCCGAATGTGACGGAGATCAGCGTGAGCCCCAGTTCGGTGAGTCCCGGCGGGACCATCACCATCACGGCAAAGGGACGCATCGGCAGCGGGAAATAAAAAAAATAAAGAACAGGTTAAGACAAGATAAGAGGTCAGAGCTGAACATGCTGGGTAGACTGAACAGATTCGGGAAGAGATGTGCCGCACTCTGTGCGCTGCTGATCCTGTCTGTGTCTTCAGTCCGGGGGGCGATCGACAATGCCCGGTATTACTTTGACGATCCTCTGAACGGTCTGACCGAGCTGACAGTCTCAACGGCGAATTCAGTGAATGTCAGTCAGGTTGTGGCGGTTCCGAATACTCTGTCTGAAGGTCTCCACACGCTCTACCTTCAGTTTCGGGATGACAGCCTCGGCTGGGGTCCGGCCAGGGGACGCAGTTTTCTTATTGCCGGTACGGCAGCGGCCGAAAAGAGTATCGAGGCTGCGGAATATTTTGTAAATACTGATGCGGGAGAAGGTCTGGGGACCTCCATGAGCCTGGTAACCGATGCCCAGGGAAACAGCAGGGCTACGGCAAGTTTCAGTGAGGCACTGGGTGAGGGACTGCACAGGGTATTTGTGCGGTTCCGAGACAGTGAGGGGCACTGGGGACCGGCCCGCAGTTTCACCTATCTCGTAGAGAATGATCCTGCGGCAGATCCGTCTATCACAAAGGCTGAGTATTTTATCGGTGATGATCCCGGTCCCGGTCTGGGGACGGAGATCTCTGTGAGCGGCACAGAGCTGAAAACGGCCTCTGCGTCCGTCACCGTCCCCGAGAGTCCCGGTCTGCACCAGATCGCACTGCGTTTTTACAGTCCTGAAAGGGGTTGGGGTCCTGCGCTGAAGCGGTATTTTCTGGTGGAGCAGGGACAAACTGCTGCAGGAGAGATCAGTAAGGCGGAATATTTTTTCGGCGCAGATCCCGGTCCAGGACAGGGCAGTGAACTGAGTGTCAGCTACAGCAGTGGGACGGCGACGGTCAGCTCAGAGATCACAGCGCCTGACAATCTCGGGCTGCAGGATCTGAATATCCGCTTTTTCAGTACGACAGAGGGTTGGGGACCGGCCCGTTCGGTGAATGTTCTGGTCAGCAGTGAAGCCGGTGAGGGGCTCTATATCAGTGCTGCGGAATTTTTCATCGACGTTGATCCCGGTGTGTCCCTTGCTCAGCCTGTGGCCGCACCTCTGGACGGTGTTTTTGATGAGGCGGAGGAGGAGTACAGTTTCGATGCGGAACTTGCTTCGCTGGGTCTGGAGGAAGGTTATCACGTGCTGTATCTGAGGCAGAAGGGCAGTGATGGGCGCTGGGCTGCAGCAAGGGGAACGCCTTTTCTTGTTTCAGCCGATGCACAGCCCAGCATCGCGGCAGCAGAATATTTTTTCAATGTGGATCCCGGCGAGGGTAATGGATTCGAACTGCCCTCCGCAGACGGTGCATACAACGCTCTGGAGGAAAGCGGCCGTGTAGAGCTGGCCATTCCCTCCACCGGGCTGGCTGTGGGTGCTCATAAGGCCTATGTTCGCTTTCGCAACAGCCGGGGCGAATGGGGCGCGGCGAAATCAGCGAATTTCTCCATTGTGGTCAAGCCCACTATTGTAGTGAGTGAAGATACTCTGAGTTTCGGGACCCTTCTGGTCAACACCAGCAAGGAACGGAAGATCACGGTGAAGAACAGCGGCGATGCAGACTTGAGCGTCAGCGGGATCAGTCTGCCGGCAGGCTATAGCCATGATCTGGATCAGGAACTGACCGTCAGTCCCGGCGACAGTGCAGATCTGACTGTGACCTTCACCCTCACAGAGGAGCGCAGCTATAACGGATCCATGGTCATCAGCAGCAACGACGTGAATAAAAGTGTGGCGCTCTTCGGTTCAGGGACTGTTAAACCGGTTCCTCTCATTGTCATGGAGCCTGAGAGTCCCCATGATTTCGGCGAGGTGGATATTTTCACGGATGTGAGCCGCAGTGTGGAAGTGACCCTACGCAATGAGGGCACGGCCAGACTCTGGATCAGCAGCATCAGTTCCTCAGATCCCGCTGTGCTCAGCCATAATTTCAGCGGTCTCAGCGACAGCCTGAATGTCGGCTCCGAGATCCGCTTCGATCTTAACTTCAGCCCTGCAGACACTGTGGATTATGCAGAATATCTCAGCATCCACAACAATTCTCCTGAGGCCTCGTTTATCTACGAGACCCGGGGCCGCGGGGTCGGCACCTTTGCACCCCATATCAGCGCGGACCGGGACAGCCTTCAGTTCGGAACTGTGCAGACCGGCACCGTTTCCTCCCTGGATCTGCGTCTACGCAACACCGGTACTATCGATCTGAAGCTCAGCAGTGTCCTCAGCAGCGGTTCTGACTTCAGTGCCGGGCTCAATTCCCAGAACAACCTGATTCCTCCCCAGCAGGAGAGAATACTGCAGGTGAATTTCAGTCCTCAGGATGCTTCGGCTTATCAGGATACGCTGTTCATCTACAGCAATGACACCCCGAACTCCCCCTATGCTGTACTGCTGACCGGAATCGGCAGCAGCAGTCCGGTTCCCGATATACGTGTCAGTCCCATGGTTCTGGATTTCGGAAATATTGATCTGGAGGATGCACCGAAAAGCCTTTCCCTGTCGGTGTACAATCCGGGAAGCAGCACACTGAATATTCAGGACCTTGTCTTTGACGAGCAGGCTTTCAGAAGTCTCTCCCCCTCCTCTCAGCAGATCAGTCCTGGAAGCACAGTTCAGTTGCAGATCGCTTTCGACCCTCCTGCCAATGCCGTCTACAGCGGGAGTCTGAAGATCCGAAGCAACGATCCGGATATCCCGGAACTGAAGGTGGCGCTGACCGGATCAAGCATTTTTCCGGAGATCTTTGTNCTCAACAGCAATCTGAATTTCGGACAGGTTGCGGTCACCACCAGTTCGGATCTCACAGTGGGCATCGAAAATACCGGAACGGACACACTGCATATCGAAGGCTTCAAATTCAGTCCAGGACTGGACAGCTGTGTCAGCATACTGCCTTCAGACTGGGCTCTGCTCCCTTCCGCCACTAAAAATTTCAAAGTGACCTTCCGGCCGAAGGAACCCGTTGAATACAGCGGTTTCATTGAGATTCTGAACAATGCGGCGCCGGATACTGTATTCATATTCGGTCAGGGTTATGATGCGACACCTCCCAGCATCACATTCAACAGCGCTGCCTTTGCGGATTCCGTCTTCTTCAAGGGGTCGGACATCCGCATTCAGGCGGAGATCAGCGATAATAATGCCGTGAGCTATGCCCGGCTTTTCTGGCGGGTCGGCGGCAAGGCGGTCTATGACAGTACGGATATGGAGGTCAACGGCTCGGTTTATGCGGCGGAGATTCCGTCGGCCTACGTAACCGAGCGGGGTCTGGACTATTATCTGGAGGCTTTTGACGGAATCAATATTCAGCGCATTCCTGAGACAGCCCCGGGCAGACCGGCGGTGATCCGGGTGACCCTGCCCTTCCTGCCGGCGATACGTACAGAGGTGGCGGATTACCAGATGTTCAGCATTCCCTCTGAACTGTCGAACAATAATGCACAGGAACTGCTGGCCCGCATGATCGGGGAGTACAATCCGGAAATTTACCGACTATTCCGCTGGGAGAACGGCTCCTATATTGAGTTGAGCGAGAACCCCAATTACACCTTTGCTCCCGGTCTGGCCTACTGGCTCATTACAGCCGAAGCGGAGGTGATCAATATCGATACAGCCCGCAGCGTCAGCAGCAGCGGAAATTATATTATGAGTCTTTACGAGGGCTGGAACCAGGTGGGTACACCTTTTTATTTCCCTATCAGCTGGCAGGATGTGGTCAGCGAGAGTCCCAATGTGATTCAGGGTGGGACAGCCTGGGAATACAGTGAGGAGGGCTGGATACAGGCCTTGAAGATGGAGCCTTTCAAGGGCTATTTCATCAATACACCTTCAGGCGGCAATATTCTCCGCATTCCACCGCGGGAATACTCCGAATCCGCGGCCAAGGGACTGGCCGGTCCTTCGGCGGCGGACGGGGAATGGATGATGCGGATTCAGGCCCGGAGTGCCGAGCACCATGATCTGGATAATTATCTGGGACTTCTGCAGGGAGCTGAGGAAGGCTGGGATATGCGTGATTACAGTGCGCCTTCACCGATGACGGACCGTTTTGTAAGGGTGGATTTTGCCAACCTGGCCTGGGAGGAGAAGAAGGGACTTTACAGTGGAGATTTCAAACCACTGGTTCACGATGGACAGTACTGGGACATTCAGCTGGAGGCAAGCAACAGCAGCGGACCACTGCAGGTGGACATGGAATCCATCGGTGAACTGCCTCCCTCCTTCCGGATCTGGCTGATCGATCTAGGCAGCAGCCGGGTCAGCGAGCATACAGGGGACATTCATCTGGAGTTTCCCTTTTCATACAGTTTTGAGAAAAGTTACCGTCTGGTGGCGGGAACCGAGGATTTCTTTGAAGAGAACAATCTAGGTATCGGTCTGACACCGGAGGAATTCGTTCTGAATCAGAACTTCCCTAATCCTTTCAACAGCCGGACGACCATAGAATTTGCCCTGCCGGAACAGAGCACGGTGACAGTCATTGTATTCAACAGCATGGGTCAGCAGATACGTACGCTGATCAGCGGGGCGGCCATGGATGCCGGCTATCATCAGATATACTGGAACGGTGAAAACAATTATGGTGAGCGCAGCGCCACGGGGATCTATTTCTATCAGATGATGGCCGGTGACTTTTCGATGATCAAAAAAATGCTTCTTCTTAAATAATGATATCCGGATAAATAATGATATCCGGGATGAAAAAACAGGGACTCTGCGGACGGATGCTGCATTGGCTGGCGCCCCTGCCGCTGACGGCAGCTCTCCTGATCTTTGCCGAAGCGATGGCCCTGCAGGCAGCGGAAGATGCTCCGGCCTGGATCAGCCGGAGACCGGCGGATGACCGTTATTATTACGGTGTGGGAACTGCCCCGGCGGAGCAGACGGGTGACCGCGGGCAGGCTGAAGCGGATCGCCGTGCGGTGCAGGCGCTTTTAACCGAGATCAGAACCACAGTGACGGTGGAAGTGACAGCCTCATATCGCGAGGAGGCTTCAGAGACAGTGGAGGACTCCTCCTTTTTCGAAAGGGTCTCAAGTTTTTACAGCAGCGCTGAACTGCAGGGTCTGCAGATCAGTAGCAGGTATTATGATAAAGGCAGAAAAACCTTTTATTCGCTGGCGAGGCTGCTAAAAAGTGATCTGGAGGACAGTTTCAGACGCCGGGAAGAGGATGTGCTGAAGCAGGCAGATGAGCGGAATGAGCTAAGCGATGAACTTTTCAGCCGGGGCTACCTGCACAGTGCTCTGAGTCGGCAGAGGGATCTGTATCTGCATATTCTGGACCTTGAGGCCGTTACGGGCCGACCGCTTCGCCGCGAAAAGCCGAATGATACTGCAGATCCGAACGATGGTTCAGATCTGATAAATGCCGTCGAATCAGCTCTGCAGGAGGGCGCATATATCTACAGTTTCGAAATTACGGAGGGCTCTGGTCAGACAGCGGAAAGAGGAAGGGGTCTGGAGAATGCCTTTCGGGGACGTATGAGCTTTCTCTATGACAGAAGGGAGCTTCCGGCCCGGCAGGTTCCGCTGATTCTCAGCCTGGACGGTGCGTCCGGCCGCTTTGACAGGGACACTGTTTACACTGATGAAGACGGGCGATTCGAAGTCCGGGTATCTGAGATCCTCTCTGTCAGCGCATCGGAACCCGCAGTCAGGATACATTATGAGCCGGGATTTTCAGACTTTCCTGCAGAGCAGCGGGGACGGTGGAAGGATGTATATACAGCCACCGATCTGCTGATTCCCTTTTCGGCGGATACGCGGGAGAACAGCACACTGTTCGTGCATGTTTTTGAGCTCGAGGACGGCGACTTTGCGCGGCGTTCAGATACACAGGCAGAGGTGCTGCGGCTGCTGATCGGAAACGGGTATCAGGTTGTTGATGTCCGGAAGCTTCCGAATGTGGCGGTGGCTGAAATGAACGATGCTGTGGACTATGAGGAGTGGAACAGTCTGTTTTCGCTGCTGAGGGGAGAGGCAGATCTGGCTCTGACCGGTTATCTCCGTGTCGACCCGGATCAGGATACAGGTGCCGGGCTGGTTTTTGCGGTAGCAGAGGCGAAACTGACCCTTCTGGATATCCGGAACGGGAAGGTGAAGGGGGAGATACTGATTCAGGAAGTGGAGGGGGACGGTTATGACGCCCGGTCAGCCATGCGGAGTGCCGCTGAGAGATGCCGGAGCCAAATCATGGACAGACTCGGCTCAGACCTGAATGAGGTTTTTCGTTAGATATTTTCCAGGCAGATAAGAGAAGGGCTGCAGCAATGGAGCGGCAGGAATTTTTATGGGCCGCCGTAGGGGCTCAGTCCTTCAGTTTTTTCAGGAGCAGGGCTGCTGCTGTGATCTTGATCAGGGCTCCGGGTACGAAGGGATAGAGACCGGATGCAAGCAGGGCTCCATCCATGAAGCGGGAAAGCCAGAGAAGGCCGCCGCCGAAGATAAGGGCAGTAGCAGCCAGGCCTGCAGTGCTGTAGCGGAACAGGGCCGNTCCGGGCAGGGTGCTGCTGAGGAAAGACATGAGCCAGACGGCGGGAACAAAAGCCAGAAGATAACCGCCAGTAGCACCGAAGAGATGGTGAAGACCGCCGCTGAATCCTGCAAAGACAGGCAGACCGGAGGCACCTTCAAGCAGATACAGGCCTGCAGCTGCAGCCGCGGCCGGTGCGCCCATGAGTCCGCCGATCAGAAGAAGTGCAAAACTCTGACCGGTGACCGGGACTGGACTGAAGGGGATGGGAATAGAGATCTGGGCACAGATGGCAATGAAAAGAGACGCCCCGAAGACCGCGACGGCAGGATGGGCTTTTATTCTCTGGACATTCTCTAAGGACATTGATTTGAGCATTTTTTTCTCCTGTGATGAACAGTGCGGAAATTATCAGCAAACAGATGTGAATGTCAATGAAAAGTCGGATGGAAAAGGGCGTTGAGACTAAAAATCAGGCATTTTCCTGTTCGCTGTCATCCACACTGAAAATATCGATGATCTTCTCTCCCGGCAGGTAGTCCTTGGTGGCAAAATGTCCTCTATGGGCGATCTTTTGGATATTTGTGGTTATTTTGGAGATCCTTCTGCACTGATCGTGTATGTCTGAGAGCTGTTTATAATTTGGGTCATCCTCCTCATACTGCATGGTGAGGAATTCGGCGAGCATTGAGATCACCTGCAGGGGCTGGTTGATCTCATGGGCAGCGGCTCCGGCCATTTCCACCACACCGAAGGCCCTGGCCATTTCCTTGGCCTTCTCCTCCGCCTGCAGCCGCTCGGTGAGATCTGTGATGATGAAGATATTGCCCACAACCTCAAAATCATCATTAAGGTACTCTGTGAAGCGGACATTCGCCTTGAACACGCGCTTGTTTCTGCCGACAATATCCAGATCCATGCTGCGCTGAAGCTCGGACTCTTTTTTCACCTTCAGCAGTTCCAGAATATCCAGAGTATCCATTTCAGACCTGCTGCGTCCCAGCATATAGGCGGCACTTTCATTGGTATGAGTGACCTGCAGATGCCGGTTTGTGATAAGGACCCCCTGCACCATGTGATCCAGTGCGGATTTGATTTCCTTCAGCTCCAGATTATTCGGAATTGAGACCGAACCCAGTTTTTCAACCTTGTGAAGATTGACTTCCATATTCTTCAGAAATTTCAGGTTGCGGTAGAGTATATCCACAAATTTACTGTCAAAGAGTTCGGAGCGGAAAATGACTTCCTGAATATTTGTCTCGCTGTTGAACAGGTCATAGCGGGCCCGGTCCTCATCCTCCAGAATCAGGAGGCTGATCATGCAGAAGTGTTCTTCCCTGGCCTTCTGAACGTATTCCAGGTAGGCCTGATTGTCGCTGTCATGAATGTGAAGAAAGAGAAACTGTATCTTTACCTCGTCCCTGACCTTGCCGGCCCGGAGCTCCTCCTCTGTGAAAAGCATTTTGTGACGCTCATGCCGGAGAAATCTCTGCAGGGAATCATGTATACGCTGAATCAGCGCCTGATCCAGACTGACGGCACGGAAGGCGATGGACGGAGAAAAGATAAACTGTGAATAATCCACATTCATTCTGTCTATTGTTCCCTGAACTTCACGGCGGTTCCGTAGACCAGGATCTCAGCGGCGCCCTGACGGATGGTGGAAGAGGTGAAACGCAGGTTCACAATGGCGTCAGCCCCCAGCTCCTCCGCTTCTTTGACCATCCTTTTCGTCGCGATGGCCCGTGCTTCATTGAGCATGGCGGAGTCGTTGGTCAGCTCCCCGCCTACAAGGCTTTTCAGTGCCGACAGTATATCCCGTCCGATATTTTTCGCCTGAATGACGGAGCCCTTCACATAATGCAGGATCTCATAGTCCCTTCCGGGGATCTGTTCAGTATTGGTCAAGATCATCTTCATATCCTTTCTTTATTTCAAGATATCTTTCTCTTATGACATAGAGCAGTGCCAGCGTGAGAAAGACCAGGGAGAGCAGAACAATGACTGCAGCAAAACGGCCGGCACGGAGAAATCGGAAGACCCAGACATAGACCGCCGCATTGGCTGCGATCATTCCGAGCAGAAGGACCGATATGACAAGAAGCGAACGGTATTTCTTCATACTGCGAGCTCCGGATTCAGAGTGTTCCATGCTGTCTTTTCCCAGGGTCACAGCTCTTTTCAGAGCACCGCCAGGGCCCGGCTCAGACTCAGGTTCAGCACAGACCCTGTCTGCCGCCCCTGCCCGATCCGGTAAATACTGATAAAGGGTTCAATCATATAGGGTCCGATGCTCATATATGCGGACAGCGCCAGCTCCGCGTCTGCTGTGATGCCTGTCCGCTGCTGCAGTGCGCCAGCCTTCATGGAAAGGTAGACGGGAAGCATCAGATCATATTCCAGATATGTGTCCACAGAACCGTAGAGCCAGTCCTGAACCGGGTTGTATTTTAGCCTCAACTGCAGAGGCAGACGGCCGGTTCCTGACAGCTGCAGCTGCAGTTCGGGTTCCGCTTTCTGCAACTGAGGACTGTAAATTCCCAGAACAGCACTGATAAACAGGTGTTCGGAGAGAGCCTTTCCTGCACCAGCAGAGTATTCGCCGTAATAGCGGGATTCATCTCTCAGTTCGCTGAAACCGGAGGCGTCGAACCAGATNCCCTGCTGCGGCAGGTCAAAATAAAACAGCTGTGTCACAGACAGGCTGCGGCTGAGCAGCTGCCCGTCGCGGAGATAGGCGCTGTGGATGCCGGATGAGCTGTCGATGTAAAGAGAATTCCCGAACAGCAGACCTGCTGCAAGGAATGAGAATACACATTTCCTCATACATAAAGTTATGAATAAGAAATAACATTCACAAGAAAGGGCGAAGATCTTGTTAAAAACATTTTTCATGAAGTCTTCGATGACTAAATTCCATGAGGAAAACACAAGGAGCTGAGCATGCCGGAAAGCGGAAGACAGACCCTTAGCCCCGGAGACAGGAGAAACGCGCATCCTCAGAGCTGGCGGGGCCGGCTGCATGAGCTGATCTTTGAGAGCAGCACTGCGGCGGGCAGAGCTTTTGATGTGATCCTGATCTGGGCCATTCTTCTGTCGGTGGCGGTCGTGATGCTGGAAAGTATCCGTTCGCTGAGAGCGGACTGGGGTGAAATCCTGTTTGCAGCGGAATGGATGTTCACCCTCTTATTCTCGATCGAACTGCTTCTGCGCATGATCAGCCTGAGAAAGCCGGCTCTTTATCTTTTCAGTTTCTACGGGATCGTGGATATTCTGGCCATTTTGCCTACCTATCTGAGCCTCCTGATCCCGGGGACGCAGTATTTGCTGGTGATCCGTATCCTGCGGCTGCTGAGGGTGTTCCGGATATTCCGGCTGACAGAGTTCATCGGTGAGGCAGCGATTATCCGCCGGGCTCTGGGTGCCAGTATAAAAAAGATCATGGTCTTCATGCTCACGGTGCTGACCCTGGTGGTGATCATGGGCAGTCTGATGTATGTCATTGAAGGGGAGGAAAACGGTTTTACAGATATTCCCAACTCTGTGTACTGGGCGATCGTCACTCTGACCACTGTGGGTTATGGAGACATCAGTCCTCACACCCCGCTGGGTAAGCTGCTGGCGGCGGCGGTCATGATGATGGGCTATGCAGTGATCGCGGTTCCCACCGGCATTGTCACCGCTGAGTTCAGCCGGGGCTTGAGGCGCGGCGAGAGTCCGGAAGTGTGCCCGGGCTGCGGCACAGAAGGGCATGACAGTGACGCGGTGTACTGCAAACACTGCGGCGAAAAAATCGTTTGATATGTCGTCATGCTTTCTTAACTTGTTACTATGAAAAAGAACGTATTCCATCACATTCATCATCATTGGAGGGTTTATACCGGGTGAGGGAACTGTGAACACAATATATTTTCCATGAAACCCGGTCAGAGAGGCCGGGTTTTTTTTTGAAAGGAGGAATTTTGGCAGTGGACAAGGAAGTGCAGAGCAGTGAGGGATCCGTGAATGGAGACGGGCCGGTGAATGGAGAGACATTGACCCTTGCGATACAGAAAAGCGGGCGTCTGAGTGAAAAGAGTCTGGCCCTGCTGCATGAGGCGGGCATACAGTTTGAGAAGAGCAGTAAACAGGCTTTGAGGAGCACAGGTCAGAATTTTCCGCTGCAGATCCTTTACATGCGGGATGATGACATTCCAGACTGTATTCACGACCGGATCGCGGATGCGGGTATTGCCGGAGAGAACATTTTCCTGGAGCGGGGTCTGCCTCTGGAGGAGGTGGAAAAACTGGGTTTCGGGCGCTGCAGGATGAGTCTGGCGCTGCCGAAGCATGAGCCCTATCAGGGGATGGAGGATCTCCAGGGACGCAAGATCGCCACATCCTATCCGGGCATACTCAGAGGATTTCTGGATGAGCGGGGTATCAGCGCCAGTATTCACCGTATCCACGGTTCGGTGGAGATCACGCCCAGTGTCGGGATCGCTGATGCAGTCTTTGACATTGTCAGTACAGGCTCCACCCTGGTCTCCAACGGCCTGAAGGAGGTTGAGGTGCTTCTAAGATCAGAGGCGGTGCTGATGGCGGCTCCGGGGCTGAGCGAGGGGAAGAAGCGGATTCTGGAGCAGCTGATCTTCAGGATAAAGGCGGTCATGCGCAGCCGGAACAGCAAATACATACTCCTCAACTGTCCGGACAGCAGCATTGAGAGGATCAGTGATATACTGCCGGGGATGAAAAGCCCGACGGTCATGCCGCTGACCCGTGCGGGATGGTCTTCTCTGCATTCGGTCATTGCGGAAGACGACTTCTGGGAGAATATCGATGCTCTGAAGGATGCTGGTGCGGAAGGTATTCTGATCATACCGATCGAAAAGATGATACTGTGAGGCAGCCGATGAACAAGCTCAACTATCCGACACTTGAGGCCTTCAGATCTGCATCGTCACGTCCTGTTCTGGACATGGAATCGATGGCGGAGAGGGTGAGGCCGATACTGGAGGCGGTCCGTTCCGGAGGAGATGAGGCCTGTCTTGAATATACCCGTCAACTGGACGGGGTTCAGCTTGCGGAGATGGCAGTGCCTGCGGAAGATCGGCGCCTGGCTGAAGAGAGGATTGGACCTGAACTGGCGGCTGCGATCCGCAGAGCCTATGATAATATTTACCGTTTCCATGCTGCCCAGAAGCCGGAACAGCTGTCTGTGGAGACCATGGAAGGCGTCCTCTGCCGGCAGCTGTGGAAAGCCATTGAGAAAGTGGGTCTTTATATTCCGGGGGGCAGCTCCCCCCTGTTTTCCACAGTTCTGATGCTGGGTATCCCGGCACAGATCGCAGGCTGCCGGGAGACAGTACTCTGCAGTCCGCCGGACCGGGAGGGTTCTCTGCATCCAGCGATTCTGTATGCGGCGGAACTCTGCGGCATAGGGAAGATTTTCCGCATCGGCGGGGCTCAGGCGATTGCTGCCATGGCCTATGGTACTGAAAGCATTCCGGCGGTGTACAAGATCTTCGGTCCGGGCAATCAGTGGGTGATGGCGGCGAAGCAGTCAGTGCAGCGGGACGGAGTGGCGATGGACATGCCTGCAGGTCCCTCGGAGGTGGCCGTCATTGCCGACGGGGATGCTGATGCGTCCTTCGCGGCGGCAGACCTACTCAGTCAGGCGGAACACGGTCCGGATTCACAGGCTGTCCTCTTCAGCGATTCCGAGCTGTTTCTGGAGCAGGTGGAAAGGGAGATCGGTCAGATGCTGCCGCAGCTGCCGAGGAAGGACATTGCCGAGCAGGCGCTGGGGAACAGTCTGCTGGTGCTGTGCCGGGATCTGGATGAGGCACTGGCCTTCAGTGAGGCCTACGCTCCCGAGCACCTGATCCTGCAGACGAAGAACGCGGCGGAACTGGCCGAGCGGGTTCAGCATGCAGGATCGGTATTCATAGGTGCCTGGTCACCGGAGAGTGCCGGAGATTATGCCAGCGGAACGAACCATACCCTTCCTACCAGTGCCTTTGCCAGGAATTACAGCGCATTGAATCTGCTGTCCTTTATGCGTTCCATGACCCTTCAGGAAATCCGTCCTGAAGCAATGGGGAGTCTCGCTCCGGTTGTGGAAAGCATGGCTTTGGCGGAGGGTCTGCATGCACATGAGCTGGCGATGCGTCTGAGGCGGAAAAAAGCGGCTGGCACGGAAGCGTCCGCAGCGGGCGGCAGAAGGGAGTCGGACCATGTCCTTTGATCTGAGCGCGCTTCTGCGAAGAAATATCAGGGAACTGAAGGCCTACAGCAGTGCCAGGGATGAATACAGCGGACACAGCGGCATTTTTCTGGATGCAAATGAGAACAGTCTGGGAACGCCCGGNGGCAGATTTTATCACCGTTACCCTGATCCGGGGCAGGCCAGACTGAAAAGNGCCATTGCCGGGATCAAGGGTCTGGCTTCGGAGCAGATCTTTCTAGGCAACGGGAGTGATGAGGCCATTGATCTGCTGATTCGGGCATTCTGTGAGCCGGGTAAAGACAGCATTGCGGTGCTGGCGCCCACCTATGGAATGTATGCGGTGGCGGCTGCTGTACAGGATGCCGGCGTGGAAGTGATTGCCCTGGCCGAAAATTTTCAGCCGGATGCGGCGACCCTTGCTTCGGTGGCCTCTTCCAGCTCCAAACTCCTTTTTATCTGCAGTCCCAATAATCCCAGCGGGAATCTGATCAGTCGACCCGCCGTTGAGACCATGCTGAAGAGTTTTCAGGGCATAACGGTGATAGATGAGGCCTATATCGATTTTGCGGAGGATCCGGGCTGGGCTGATCGGCTGTCGGAATACCCATCGCTGGTCATCCTGCAGACCTTTTCCAAGGCCTGGGGTCTGGCCAATGTGCGTCTGGGCATGGCCTACGCGGATCCTGAGATCATCCGCATTCTGTCCCGCATCAAGTACCCTTACAATGTGAACGGACTGACGCAGCATCTGGTTCTGGAAACACTGGAGAGAAGAGATCTGATGCTGAAGAATGTTGAGACGCTGAAACGCGAGCGGGAAAAACTGGCCCGGTCACTGTCGGAATACCGCTTTGTGCGGAAGATTTATCCCAGTGATGCGAATTTCCTATTGCTGCAGGTGGATGATGCGGATGCGGTCTATGAGTTCCTTATGCAGCAGCAGATTATCGTTCGCAATCGAAGCGGGCAGCTGCACTGTGACAGCTGTCTGAGGATCACGGTCGGGACGGAAGAGGAAAATCAGGCCGTTCTGGATATACTTGACGGATACTGAAAAAGGAAGGGGAAGGCAGGAGACATGAAGAGAAAAATACTGTTCATCGACAGAGACGGCACGCTGATCCTGGAGCCGGAGGACAAGCAGATCGACCGTTTCGATAAACTGCAGTTTTATCCGGGGGCCATCAGTGCTCTGGCGGAGATCGCGTCCAAACTTGACTATGAACTGGTGATGGTGTCCAATCAGGACGGTCTCGGGACGGACAGTTTTCCGGAGGAGGATTTTCAGCCGGTGCATGACCTGATCATGCGGACTCTGGAGGGTGAAGGTATCCGTTTCAGGGAAGTACTGATCGACCGCAGCACAGAGGCGGAACCGGGGCCGGGGAGGAAACCGGCACTGGGGATGATGGCGGGGTATCTGCAGGGAGACATGGACAGGGAGAACAGTTTTGTCATCGGCGACCGCAGCAGCGATGTGGCCTTTGCCGCCAAGCTGGGGATCGCAGCGATCCGGCTCAGTGAGGCGGAGGATCCGGATGCAGTGTTCTGCAGCAGTTCATGGGCGGAGCTGAAAGCCTTTCTGTTCGGTTGGCCGCGGAGAACTGAAGTACGCAGAAAAACCGGGGAGACAGAGATACACATTGTCTACACGCCGGACGGCAGCGGCAGGGCGGATATTGAGACAGGCATCGGATTTTTCGACCACATGCTGGAGCAGATCGCCCGGCACAGCGGTGGGGACCTGATGATCCGCTGCCGCGGGGATCTGCATGTAGATGAGCATCACAGTGTGGAGGACACGGGTCTGGCACTTGGCGAGGCAGTTTCAAAGGCACTGGGTGACCGCCGAGGCATTGAGAGATACGCCTTTGTGCTGCCCATGGATGAGAGTCTGGCCCGGGTGGCCCTGGATTTCAGCGGACGGCCCTGGCTGGTCTGGGATGCGGAATTCAGGCGGGAGAAGATCGGGGATATGCCGACGGAACTCTTTGCGCATTTTTTCAAATCCTTCAGTGACCGTGCAGGCTGTACACTGAATATCGGGGTTGAGGGTGAAAATGAACATCATAAGATCGAAGGCATCTTCAAAGCCTTTGCCAAATGTCTGGGACAGGCGGCCCGCAGAACAGGCTCCGGTCAGGTTCCGAGCACCAAGGGGATGCTGTGAAGGAGTTTGAGACATGAAGGAACTGGTGATCATACGCTACAATGCGGGCAATCTTTTCTCTGTCAGTCATGCTCTGCGCCGACTGGGATATGAGCCGGTGGTTACAGACGAGCCTGAGCGGATCCGGCAGGCGGATCGGGTGATTTTTCCCGGGGTTGGAGAAGCCAGTTCAGCGATGCGCTATCTTCGGGAACGGTCCCTTGACGAGGTGATACGGGGGCTGACTCAACCTTTTCTGGGTATTTGCCTGGGGCTGCAGCTGCTCTGCGAACATTCAGAGGAGGGGGAGACGGAATGCATGGGTGTTTTTCCTGAGAGAGTGAAAAAGTTTCCGCCTCAGGAGAAGGTTCCTCATATCGGCTGGAACCGTGTGCAATTCAGTGAGGATGAGCTGTTCAGGGGCCTCCCGCAGGGGAGTTACATGTATTTTGTGCATTCCTATTATGCGGAGACGGGTGCTGATACGGCAGCGGTCTGTGACTATATCCTGCCTTTTTCCGCGGGCTTGAAGCGCGGCAATTTCCATGCATTGCAGTTTCATCCTGAAAAAAGCGGTGTGCTGGGTGAGAGGATCCTGAAGAATTTTGTGGAGGCTGAATGAAGAGGAGCAATGAGGGGAGAGTGGACAGGTGATAGAGATCATACCGGCCATAGATATCATTGACGGGGAATGTGTGCGGCTGACACAGGGCGAGTTCAGTAGCAGGAAGGTTTACGAGCGGGACCCGCTTGCGATGGCGCGGCGATTCGAAGCTGCGGGGCTGCGGCGGCTGCACCTGGTGGATCTGGACGGAGCGAAGGCCCGGAAGGTGGTGAATCTGAGGGTGCTTGAGACCATTGCCTCGGGCACGGATCTGATCATTGATTTCGGTGGCGGAGTACAGAGTGATGAGGACATCCGGTCTGTATTCAGTGCCGGGGCGGAGATGGTGACAGCGGGATCCATTGCGGTGAGGTCTGCGGACACAGTAGAGGAGTGGCTGGCGGTGTACGGTGCCGGCAGGATTATCCTGGGAGCGGATGTACTGGACGGGAGGATTGCAGTGCATGCCTGGCAGGAGAGCAGTGCTGTGGGTGTACAGGATTTTCTGCAGGACTGGTGGATGAGGGGTATGCGGTCGGCGGTCTGCACGGATGTAAGCCGGGACGGCATGCTCGGGGGACCGGCTGCGGCGCTATACCGTTCGATCATGGACAGGCTGCCTGAGCTTCAGCTCACGGCCAGCGGAGGTGTGTCCTGCATGGACGATGTCCTGGCGCTGGAGAACACAGGGGCAAGGGCGGTCATCGTCGGTAAGGCGATCTATGAAGGGCGGATTTCCTGGAAGGAACTGGAAGCCTATGTTCAGACACAGCGGGCAGCTGAACATTTGAGGGCGGAGGATCAGGACAGGGCCCTGCCCGGGAGGAGAGAAAATGCTCAGTAAACGCATCATTCCCTGTCTGGATATTCATGACGGGGTGACAGTCAAGGGCGTGAATTTTGTGGATCTGCGGACTGCAGGGGATCCGGTGGAACTGGGCAGGGCCTATTCGCTGCAGGGGGCGGACGAGCTGACCTTTCTGGACATTTCAGCGACGGTGGAGGGGCGGGATACTTTTGCGGAGCTGGTCCGCAGGATCGCAGCCAATCTCAATATTCCTTTCACAGTGGGGGGTGGGATCAAAACAGTGAAGGACGTGGCTGTTCTCCTGGAAGCCGGTGCGGATAAGATCACTGTGAATTCCGCTGCGGTGAAGGATCCCGGGCTCATCAACGCGCTTGCCAGGGAATTCGGAAGTCAGTGTGTGGTGCTGGCGGTAGACTCGCGGCAGAACAGGGGTTTTCACGAGGTTGTGATACACGGAGGCAGGCTGGGAACAGGCATTGATACGCTGCGGTGGGTGAAGGAAGCGGAGGATCGCGGTGCAGGGGAGATCCTTCTGACCAGCATGGACCATGACGGAACAAAGAACGGATTTGCCCTTGAACTGACGAGGGCCGTCAGCGAGTCCCTGGGCATACCTGTCATTGCCAGCGGGGGTGCAGGAAAGAGTGAACACTTCACAGAGATCTTCCGGGAGGGGAAGGCCGACGCAGCACTGGCGGCCTCTATCTTTCATTTCGGGGAGATTCCGATTCCGGTGCTGAAGGAAAAACTGCTTCAGGACGGCATCAATATCCGCAGGCTGGCGGAGGATCCGGTCTAGGGAAGGCGGAAGGATGTGGTCAGACGGCGGACAGCGGAAAGATGCTGAATGAAGGGTGAAATAATGAGGGTTAAAAGGGAGGACAGATGACAATAGATTTTGAAAAAGGGCAGGGGCTGCTTCCGGCCATCGTGCAGGATGGGGAGAACGGTCGGGTCCTGATGCTGGGCTACATGAATGAAGAGAGTCTGGAAAGGACGAGGCAGCTGGGGCTGGTGACTTTTTACAGCCGCAGCAGAGACCGGCTCTGGACCAAGGGAGAGGAAAGCGGGCATGTGCTGAAAGTTCAGGAGATCCGCGTGGACTGTGACGGGGACACGCTTCTGATCAAAGCGCAGCCGGCAGGACCGGTCTGCCATACCGGAAGGGATACCTGTTTTGATGCTGAACAGCTCTGGCCGCATCCAGAGGAGGGAAAAGGGGGATCTGAACTGTCTGCGGGGAGTGCTGAGGGCAGTTTTCTAAACTATCTGCAGGGACTGATTGAAGGGCGGAAACAGAGCGCAGCGGACAGCAGCTATACTGCCCGGCTCTTTGCGTCAGGTGTTGAGAAAATTGCCCAGAAAGTCGGGGAAGAGGCTGTGGAGACAGTGATTGATGCGGTGAGCGGGAACAGGGATCGTATGCTGGAGGAGGCCGCTGATCTGATGTATCATCTGATGGTGCTGCTCAGTGCCCGGGATCTGGGTCTGAAGGATGTTGAGAATGTTCTGAGGCAGAGGCACGGAAATAGCGGCTGAACTGAGCTTTCTTTTGCGAAAATGGGCCTGATTCCCTAAATTTCCTCCAAAGAAATAAACATGCCGCCGAGGGGCGGCCGGGAGGAATTATTATGCTGCATCCTATTGAAAAAAGCGTTTTCATCCTGCTTCTGCTGGTATCTGCGTTTTATTCGGTACGGAATTTTCAGCATCTTTTCCGGGTGGTGGTCATGGGCGGGGGTGAGAGCCTTCCCTCAGGATTTCAGCTGAAGAAGGTGCTGAGAAGTCTGTGGATCTTTCTCAGTCAGAGCAGTTTGTTCAAGAGCCGTCCGCTGGCGACGGTGATGCATGTGGCGGTGGCCTGGGGTTTTACTTTTTACATGCTGGTCAATGCGGTGGATGTGTATAAGGCATGGCAGAGTGAAATGCATTTCTCGGAGGCGGGGCCTGCGGTGGCATACCGGGCTTTTGCGGATATCTTTTCGGTTCTGGTCCTGCTTTCAGTCGTCTATTTTCTGCTGCGTCGTTTTGTGCTGAAGCAGGAGCGGCTGACAATCCGCGAAGATATTCTGATGTCTGAGGGGAACCGTGACCATGTTCGGAGGGATTCACTGATTGTCGGTGTATTCATTCTGCTGCATGTGGGCTTCCGTTTTCTGGGAGCCTCCTTTGAGCTGGCGCTGCATGGAGCGGACGGGGCGCAGGTTTTTGCGTCTGTTCTGAGTGGTCTGTGGTCCGGGCTGGAGACGGAGAGACTGAATTTTATGGTACATCTGAGCTGGTGGATGGCACTGGGTCTGATTCTGGTCTTTATACCCTATTTTCCATTCAGCAAGCACGCCCATCTGTTTATGGCGCCCATCAACCACTATTTCAAATCAGAGGGAACGCGGGCAGCTGTGCTGACGCCCATCGATCTGGAGAACGAGGAGCTGGAGCAGTACGGTGCTTCGACACTGGAGCATCTGCCGCAGAAGAGCCGNCTGGATGCCTATGCCTGTATCATGTGCAACCGCTGTCAGGATGCCTGTCCGGCCTATAACAGCCATAAGCCTCTGTCGCCGTCGGCGCTGGAAGTGAACAAGCGCATTCATCAGAATGCCCTGCATGGCCGGATGCCGAAGGAGGGAGAAGAGGGGCCAGCACTGAGGGAATGGCTGATCGCGGATGAGGGCGTCTGGGCCTGTACGACCTGCGGCTACTGCGAAACCGTGTGTCCTGTGGGGAATGAACCCTTCCGGGACCTGCTTTATATGCGGCAGGACCTGGTGCTGATGGAGAGTGATTTCCCGCAGGAGGCTACCAATACATTCAAAAACATCGAGAGCAACGGGAATCCCTGGGGGATCAGTCGTCAGGATCGTCTGAAGTGGGCGGAAGGGCTGAATGTACCTGTCTTCAAAGAGAAGAAGAGGGCGAAATATCTTTACTGGGTTGGCTGTGCCGGAGCCTACGATGACAAGGCGAAGCAGACGAGTACGGCTATGGTGCAGATCATGGAAAAGGCCGGCGTGGACTATGCTGTTCTGGGGACAGAGGAGAGCTGCACCGGTGACAGTGCCCGGCGGCTTGGGAATGAATACCTGTTTCAGATGGCGGCCATGGAAAATATAGAGACCCTGGGAAAATATGAATTTGAATACATCGTTACCCAGTGCCCGCACTGTTTTACAACCCTGAAAAATGATTATCCGGCCCTGGGCGGCAGTTATCGGGTGATCAGTCACAGCGAATTCATCACACAGCTGCAGAAGGAGGCGCTGATCGCTCTGGACAGCTCTGCGACAGAGCTGTTTTCCTACCATGACAGCTGTTATCTCGGGAGGCACAATGATATTTATGAAGCTCCCAGAGATGTGGTGAAAAGCCTGGGCGGACAGTTCAGCGAACTGGGGAGGCATGGGGAATCGGCCTATTGCTGCGGAGCCGGCGGGGGTCGTATGTGGCTGGAAGAGACCATCGGCGAGAAGATCAATATGCAGCGCAGCGCTGAGGTGAAGGCTTCCGGAGTGGATGTGCTGGCGACGGCCTGTCCCTTCTGCAATACGATGCTGACGGACGGCTGCAAAGCACTGGAGCTGAAAACAGAAGTGAAGGATATTGCTGTTCTGGCAGCGAAGGCTTTGAAATAGACCATGGATAAAAAGATCGGGCTGGCACTGGGCAGCGGATCCAGCCGCGGCTGGGCCCATATCGGGGTGCTGAAATGTCTCGAGGATCACGGGATTCCGGTTCACTGCATAGCAGCTGCAAGTATTGGGGCCTATGTGGGTGTGATCTATGCGGCCGGGGATCTGGAGAGGCTGGAGAGTTTCGCACTTGGGTTGGACAGGCGGAAAGTACTGTCCCAGATGGACATCACCTTTCCGAAAAGCGGCCTCCTGGATGGGAAACGTATTCCGGACCTGATCAGGGCCTGTACGGATGTGCAGTATTTCTCAGAGCTGAAGATTCCTGTGAATATTGTGGCGACGGATATTCTGACTGGAGATTCCTATATTTTCAGGGAGGGGGATCTGTTCACGGCAATCCGGGCCTCCGTATCTGTTCCCGGTGTATTAACCCCTGTTAAGCATGGTCAGCACCTGCTCATAGACGGCGGGGTGAGCGATCCTGTACCCAGCGGTCTGTGCCGACGTATGGGTGCGGACATCTGTATCGCGGTGGATCTGAATGCGGGAATCAAGGCCAGAAAATTTCAGGGACGCCACAGTGCCGCGGAGGGAGTTAAGAAAGAGAGCTTCCGGGTGAATACGGAGTTTCTGGAACGTTTCGGTCTGGACCTGGACCTGAATGATACCGCACTGGTGAAGCGGATCAATCACTGGCTGAACCCGGCGGAGGATAACATGCCCAATATCATGGAAGTGCTGGGGGCAAGCATTGATATCATGGAGAGCCGGATCGCGGAAGTGAATCTGCGGCTGGACCCGCCTGACATCCTGCTGCAGCCGGACCTGAAGAACTTGAGGATGTTCGATTTCGATAAAGCGGGGAAAACAATTCAGGTGGGCTATGCAGTGATGGAAAGGGCTCTGCCTGAATTAGAGCGTTTACTGGGCTGAATCGGAGTTTTTTTATGGTAATTCCTGTTCTTCTATATTCTAAGTAGGATTTGGATCTCAGAAATGCGGAAGAAAGAATTTAATTAATAGTATTGTATTAGATGAAATATATGGAAAATTAATAATGAATTCCGGGGAGGTCTAAGGTAAATTTTGATGAGATAAACCGGAAAAATGCGGGTGCTATGGTGGATATTTTAATTGAAAAACTGGATTCTCTTGCACTGCACTGCAGGCGTGCAGTAGAGGAGATGAGTGATCTGAGGGTCATAGAAATCGGGGTTGACAAGACAGATGAGCAGACGGAAGAATTTCCGATAACTGTGACGATAGCTTTTCGCAGGAAAAACGATGAATCAGGTGGACAGTTTGTTCTGGCATTCAAAGACTTTAATGAGGCGTCATTTTTATCGGAATCCATTGGGCGTCGGATGTTGGGGACGATGGTTTCGGAGGTCCGGGATGATATCGAGGGCATTCTGAGTGAATTTCTGAATGTCCTAGCAGGCCGGATCATATCACAATGGGATAGGGAGGGTCTTGTTCTTAAGATAGGAATACCTGAGATAAGAAAGAAGCATAGGATCAGTTTGGGTTCACAGAGGGACCATCTGCTTCGAATGATCGTCAGGGCAGAAGCAGAAGGCATCCCGGAGGCGGTGGATTCGGTGCTACATCTTCATGTGCTCACACGTCGAAGCCTGGCACTGGAGGGGAAGAAGGTTCTGATCGTGGATGATTCCACAGTGATGCGCAGTGTGATCTCTGCTGCTTTGAAGAAGGAGGGGGCTACTGTATCGGAGGCGGGAAGCGGTGAAGAGGGTTACAGACTGTACCGCAGTTTTCGTCCGGATATCTGTATTATGGACATCAATCTGCCGGGGATGGACGGCTTCAGTACGATCGATAGGATCAGGGACAAGAGTCCGGAATCCCGGTTTATCATTCTGTCATCAAGTTCAAAGAAGGAAGAGATTATCAAGGCCAGGCTGCTGAAGGTGAATGGTTATATGGTGAAGCCGCCGAACCTGGAGGAGCTGATTGACCGTATTGCGGAGGCTGTAAAGGGTTCTGATTAGACCGCTTGAGCGGCGGGCTTATAAAGATGTTCTCAAATAGGTAGATAAATAGAGAGCCGTAGCGGTGGACATGATTTTCTTGTGGGAGAAGGGAAATTCCAGGACATATCTGTTCAGTTCATCCGGAGGGATGCGCATTTCTGCGGGGGGACCGGGTGGAGGGGGGACAGCTTTGAACTCCTGAATGGCGAGATGTCCGGCAGGGCTGAGGACCCGGTGGATCTCGGGTAGGACAGAGCGGTAGAGGCCGTTCTGATGTATATCGTGGAAGACAGTGCTCATGAAGACAAGGTCGAAGGATCCGTTGGGAAAGGGCAGGGGATGCGTGTAGTCAGCGTGGATGAGATCGAATCTGTTCTCTGTTTCGCTGCCGAGGATATGCTTGCGGAAGAGCTGCAGGCCTTCCTGCCAGAGGTCCATTCCTGCAAAGTGGCCGTCTCCATTGAGATATTCATGGAATAGGTGCAGGTAGGCACCGCTGCCGCAGCCCAGGTCCAGGATACGTATTCCGGGATGAAGATTCAGAGCAAGGAGCAGGTCGGGGGCATTGATGATATTGATGCTGGACTTACCGAGTCCGGGGACATGGGGCATAGGATTTCCTTTCGTTCTTAGGGGAAAGTTAATACGCCCTGATCAGGAAGTCATGGAAAAATCGGAGGCGGGGTACAGGGGCGGATGGGCAGACAGTGGATTCACATTTCTTTTCTGCAGAAACTCGAGGGCAATAAAAAAGAGGCTCCCGGAGGAGCCTCTTTTGGATCATGTATGAAAAGGGTTATTTCTTTTCCTTGATCACGGCCTGTGCAGCTGCGAGGCGGGCGATGGGCACGCGGAAGGGAGAGCAGGAGACGTAGTTCATGCCTACGCCGTGGCAGAATTCCACAGAGGAGGGTTCGCCGCCGTGTTCACCGCAGATACCCACTTTGAGATTGGGTTTGGTCTGGCGGCCTTTTTCGGTACCCATTCTGACCAGCTGACCGACGCCGCTCTGATCCAGTTTGACAAAGGGATCATCGGGCAGGATCTTGCGGTCTACGTATTCCGGAAGGAACTTGCCTGCATCATCGCGACTGTAGCCGAAGGTCATCTGTGTGAGATCGTTGGTTCCGAAGGAGAAGAATTCGGCTTCTTCGGCGATCTGATCGGCGGTGAGGGCTGCACGGGGAATTTCGATCATGGTTCCGACCATGTATTCAACCGTTATGCCTTTTTCTTTCATCACCTTTTCGGCAGTCTCAACGACCACTTTTTTCTGGTCAGCGAGTTCGGCTTTGGTACCAACGAGGGGGATCATAATTTCGGGCAGTGCATTGACGCCTTCCTGCTTCAGGTCACAGGCGGCCTCAATGATGGCGCGGGCCTGCATTTCGGTGATTTCGGGATAGACAACGCCGAGGCGGCATCCGCGATGACCCAGCATGGGGTTGAATTCGTGGAGGGAATCGACCTTGGCTTTGACTTCCTCAACACTGATGCCCATATCGTCGGCCATTTCTTTCTGATTGTCCTCTTCATGGGGCAGGAATTCGTGGAGGGGTGGATCGAGGGTCCGAATAGTGACAGGCAGGTCATGCATGGCTTTGAGAATACCGTAGAAGTCTTCGCGCTGAATCGGCAGGAGCTTTTCCAGGGCTTTGCGGCGGCCTGCTTCATCGTCGGCGAGGATCATTTCCCGGACGGCTTTGATGCGGTCACCTTCGAAGAACATGTGTTCTGTCCGGCAGAGGCCGATGCCTTCCGCACCGAAGTTGCGGGCGACAGTACTGTCATGGGGTGTATCGGCATTGGTGCGGACACGGAGACGGCGGACATCGTCGGCCCAGCCCATGAGTTTGGCAAAATCGCCGGAGAGTTCCGCTTCCACAGTGGGGATCTGACCGAGGAAGACCTCGCCGGTGCTTCCGTCGATGGAGATGAAGTCGCCTTCATTGACGACGGTGCCGTCGACGCTGAACTGATGTTTGGCGTAGGAGATCTTAATGGAGCCGGCACCGGAGACACAGGACTTACCCATGCCGCGGGCGACGACAGCTGCGTGGCTGGTCATACCGCCGCGGGCGGTGAGAATGCCCTGAGCGGCGACCATGCCGCCAATATCCTCAGGAGAGGTTTCGATCCGGACGAGCATGACTTTTTCGCCTTTTGCGGCCCACTCTTCTGCATCTTCGGCATTGAAGACCACTTTACCGGTGGCGGCGCCGGGACTTGCAGGCAGACCCTTGGCGAGCTTGTTCTTGGCCGCTTTGGGGTCGAACATGGGATGCAGGAGCTGATCGAGGGCTTCGGGCTCGACACGGAGCAGGGCCTCTTCTTTGGTGAGCATGCCTTCTTCCACCAGGTCTACAGCGATCTTCACTGCAGCGGCGGCTGTTCGTTTGCCGTTGCGAGTCTGCAGCATCCACAGCTTTTTATTCTGGATCGTGAACTCGATATCCTGCATATCGCGGTAATGCTTTTCCAGTTTTCTGTAAATGCCTTCCAGCTCGGCATAGGCCACGGGCATAGTCTCTTCCAGGGATTCATAGCGGGACTTGCGTTCTTCCTCTGAAATGCCTTCGTTGGCAGCCAGTTTTCTGGAAGCTGCGAGAGTCACAGGCTGCGGTGTGCGGATTCCGGCCACCACATCCTCGCCCTGGGCGTTGATGAGATATTCTCCGAAAAAGCTGTGTTCGCCGGTGGATGGATCACGGGTGAAGGCCACGCCGGTGGCACAGTCATCGCCCATATTTCCGAACACCATGCCCTGAACATTGACGGCGGTTCCCCATTCATCGGGAATCCCGTTCATTTTACGGTAGCGGATGGCTCTTTCATTCATCCAGCTGCCGAACACGGCGTTGACGGCACCCCAGAGCTGTTCCCAGGGATCGGCGGGGAATTCTTTATTAACGCGGTCTTTCACAATCTTTTTAAAGCGGGCTACCAGTTCCTTGAGCTGTTCGGTGCTCAGATCTGTATCCAGCTCGACGCCCACTTCTTCTTTGTAGCTGTCCATGACATGTTCGAAGGGATCCTCTTCGTTCTTGTCTTCCGGTTTCATGCCGAGGACGACATCGCCGTACATCTGCACGAAGCGGCGGTAGCTGTCCCAGGCGAAGCGCTCATTGCCGCTTTTTTTCGCAATGCCTTCAACGACGGCCTCGTTCAGCCCGAGGTTGAGGACCGTATCCATCATTCCGGGCATGGAGGCCCGGGCACCGCTGCGGACAGAGACCAGAAGGGGATTTTCCGGGTTGCCGAATTCGGCGCCGACGCTCTTCTCGATATGAGCGACACCCTCACGGACCTGTGTGTCCAGTTCGGCAGGGTACTGCCGGTTCATCTTATAATAGACATCACACATCTCTGTGCTGATAGTGAATCCGGGGGGAACAGGAACACCAAGATTTGCCATTTCGGCCAGATTGGCGCCTTTGCCTCCGAGAAGATTTTTCATGCCGGCATCTCCGTCTGTCTTGATGCCTCCGAATGTGTACACGTATTTCATGTTTTCCCTCTGTTTTAAATTCCGGCAAATTTAGCGTAATCCGCTGTGAAAATCAACTCAGAAGAGATAATAATCTAACGCGAGATGCTCAAATAAATCAATAACTTGCAGGCACATACAGAAAAGGTGCGGTATTAAGCGCACCTTTGAAGAAAGCCTCTTCAAATTCCACCGGAGCAACCGATGCTGAACAGTGCCTCACCCCGGAGGCGACCCCCGCTTTATTCTATTGGATCAGAAATGATTATTTAAGAGAAAAGAGAACAGCCGCTCCCTTTTTGCCTATGCTGAGCTTGTCTTCACGAAGCAGCCAGCCGAGGGCCATCAAGACAGTGTCTTTCTTTTCGCCTGTGACTTTGACCAGGGCGGTGATGGACAGACCTTCAGACCTGTTCAGTTCTTCCCAGACCTTACCGGCAACCGTACCAACATCAATCATTTTGCACTCCTTGTGTTTGTTGTATTGACGGCGGGAATTTAGCATGCTTTTGCATTAATGGCAAGTTAAGTGCGTGTGAGGACAGCATTCTGTGAGGGGATCGAAGAGGAGGAGAAACACAGCGGATCCGGGGGGTCTGCATTTGCTTTGAATCGAATGAAAATTTTGCTACTTTCGGCCATGCATCAAAGGGACAAAGAGGAGGGTGTGTGGCCAGCAGAAATACACTGAAAGCCATTCTTGCAGGGGATCATCATCAGCCGCATGCGGAACTGGGATACCACAGGAGCGGGGAGCGTTACAGGATTACGGTTTACAGGCCGGATGCGCTGAAGGTCAGGATACGGAGTCTGGACGGGACCCTGAGTGCCGCCTGTCGGAAAGGGTCGATTCCGGGGATCTGGACAGCGGCGATATATGATACAATTCCGCCTGTATACGAGGTGACAGCTGAATATTCAGGGCGGAAGAAGAGTGTGGAGATCGATCCCTATCAGTTCCTGCCCACGATTTCTGAGGACGATCTGTATCTGTTCAATGCCGGTGATGAGCGCTTTATCTACCGGAAGCTGGGGGCCAACAGGATCACAGCCCAGGGCGTGGAAGGCTATCGTTTCGCTGTCTGGGCACCGGCAGCCCGCCGGGTTTCGGTGGTTGGTGATTTCAACGCCTGGAACGGTCTGCGGCATCCGATGCGGACACTGGGCAGCAGTGGTGTTTGGGAACTGTTCATCCCGAGTCTGGGTGAGGGTGAAAAATATAAATTTGAGATCAAGACGCAGGATGGGCATATCCTTCTGAAGGGTGATCCCTACGGGAAATACACTGAGCTTCGGCCGAACACGGCCTCACTGACATGGCACAGCAAATACGAATGGACATCGGCAAGGCAGAAGGCTCCTTCAGGTCACAGCTATGCTGAACCTGTGAACATCTATGAGATCCATCCCGGCAGCTGGCGGCGGAAGGAGAATGGAGACTGGCTCAGTTACAGAGAGATGGCGCCGCTGCTTGTGGAACATGCGAAGAAGTATCATTTTACGCACATAGAGTTCATGCCTGTCATGGAACACCCTTTCGACGGGAGTTGGGGCTATCAGGTCAGCGGGTATTTTGCTCCGAGCAGCCGTTTCGGCACACCGGACGACCTGAAATATCTCATTGACAGTCTGCACCGGGAAGGAATCAAGGTGATACTGGACTGGGTTCCGGCCCACTTCCCGAAGGATGCCTTTGCTCTGGGGCGTTTTGACGGTACGGCCCTGTATGAGCATGAGGATCCGAGGAAGGGTGAACATCCTGACTGGGGCACCTACATCTTCAATTACGGCCGCAATGAAGTGAAGAATTTTCTGATCAGCAATGCTGTTTACTGGCTGGATGAATACCAGGTGGACGGACTGCGCATTGATGCGGTGGCCTCTATGCTCTATCTGGATTACAGCCGCAATGAGGGGGAGTGGATACCCAACAGCTACGGCGGGCGGGAGAACATTGAGGCCATAGAATTTCTGAAGCACATGAACAGCGTAATCAATGACTATTATCCTGAGACCCTGGTGATCGCGGAAGAAAGTACAGCCTTCGGCAATGTGAGCAGGCCGGTTCAGGAGCAGGGTCTGGGTTTCGACTATAAGTGGAATATGGGCTGGATGAATGATGTGCTGCGATATTTTTCCAAGGATCCCGTACACAGGAAATATCATCATAATGACATAACATTTTCCATGGTTTATGCCTACTCGGAGCATTTCATTCTGGTGTTGAGCCACGATGAGGTTGTGCACGGGAAGGGGTCACTGCTGAGCAAAATGCCGGGAGATGACTGGCAGAAAATGGCAAATTTCAGGATTCTGATCTCGTATATGATGACGCATCCCGGTAAGAAGCTTCATTTCATGGGATATGAACTGGCGCCCTGGAAGGAATGGGATCATGAAAAGGGAGTGGAGTGGGACCTGCAGCGCTGGGATTTCCACAGTCAGGCCTCGAAGATGATCGAGGACCTGAATGCGCTGTACGTCAGGGAAGCGGCTCTGTGGCAGAAGGATCATTCACCTGAGGGTTTTGAATGGGTTGATGTGAGCAATGCCGAGCAGAGTATTCTGAGTTTTATACGACGCGGAGAGCATCCGAAGGACGATCTGCTGGTGCTTCTGAATTTCACGCCGATGGTCTATCCGAACTATCGGATGGGCTGTCCCTCCGGAGGGGACTGGGTCTGCATCTTCAACAGTGACGCCAATATTTACGGCGGCAGCGGTTACGGAGAGAATACGGTGAGCGGGGCTGAGGAGAGAAAGTGGGGATCCTGTCAATGGAGTCTGGGTCTGGATATTCCCCCTCTGTCCTGTCTGATCTACAGGAAGCGCTGACCGGGGGCGCTGCGGACAGCTGATTATTCTGCGGTCTTTCTGCGCAGGAATTGAGAACGAAAAAAGAAAAGCGAGTGATATGGAACTGATCCTGACCCTGAACATGATTTTCATTATCCTGTACATGTTGATCCTGGCAAAGCTGAGCAGCGGGCTGATGGAGCTGCCCTTTCCGGAGAAGCCGTCGGGCAAGGAGTCGGTTTCGATCGTGATTGCCCTGCACAATGAGGAGGAAAATGTTCCGGATCTGCTGGAGTCACTGGCGGGGCTGAAGTTCGGGGGTCGCCGCTGGGAGGTGATCTTTGTGGACGACAGGAGCAGCGACAGAACGGGGGCACTGCTGAGGGAAGCCTGTGCCGGCAACACCCATTATGAGCTGATCACAGTGCGGGAAACCCCGGAGGGCTGGGGCCCCAAAAAATATGCGGTGACACAGGCTGTGAATCAGGCCAGCGGACAGATCATTCTGCTGACGGATGCTGACGGTCGGCCGGGGCCGGACTGGGTTCAGAGTATGCTGAGTTTTTTTCGCCCTGAGGTGGGCATGGTGCTGGGTTATGCGCCCTACAGGACAGATAGTGGGCGCGGCAGCTTTCTGAAAAGGATTCTCAGGCTTGAGTATTTCAGTCATGCCGCAGTGGCTGCAGCGGGAACGGGGCTGAATACACCGCCGACCTGCGTGGGAACCAATCTGGCTTACAGGAAAGTGCTGTTCACGGACCTGAACGGTTACGGTAAGTACCGACATACGGTCTCTGGTGATGATGACCTGCTGCTGAGCCGCGTGAGAAAGGAGAGTAAATGGAAGGTGGCCTACGGCTACGGACTTGAAGCACAGGTGTTCAATGAGGCTCCACGCAGCTGGAGAAAATTTTACCATCAGCGGCTGCGCTTTGCCAGTAAAGGATTTAAATACCCTGTCTCAATGACACTTGCCCTGATGGCCTACTATCTATTCAATGCTTCTTTTCTGGTCATGTTGGCTGGATTGCTGTTCTATCCCGTGTACTGGAAGGTTGCTCTGCTGTTTCTGCTGTTTAAAACAGGGGGGGAGACCCGTTTTTTGAAAAATGCGGGACAATTCCTGGGAGAGAAAGTCAGCGGCTGGCTTGTAATGGCTGCATCACCGATGCATATCCTTTATGTCGTGTATTTTGGGGCTGCAGCGCAGTTTCTCAGCTGGAAATGGGTGAAGAACCGCTGATCGCAAACTTATATCTGAATTTTTACCGGGAGTTTGGATGATGAAGAGATATCTGCTGGCGATTCTGATTGGCGTGACGCTTTTTAAGGGCTTGAGCGCCGAAGAGCTGTTGCATCCCGATCGATCGGTACCTGTAGTTTTTGTGCACGGAATTCTGGCAAAGAGACCGGTTTTCTGGAAGATGATCCTGCGCTTTGAAAAGGACGGTTTCACCTGTTATAATTATGCCTATCCATCGGTGCAGAAGCCGATCGAGGAACACGGGCAGGATTTTGCGGCCTGGGTGGACACGACGCTGGGAGACAGGGAGTTTTACCTGGTCAGTCACAGTATGGGAAATCTGGTGTGCCGGGAGGCGCTTCAGGCGGATCCGGATCTGAAGATCAAGCGCTGGGCTATGCTGGCTCCACCTAATCAGGGCGCACAGGTGGCGGATATTCTGAACAATATCAGACTGTATGAGTGGATTACCCGGACGCCTGGGCAGCAGCTTCGCTACAGTCTGGCAGAGCATTTCCGGAATATGCCCCCTCCGGACAAGCCCTTCGGAATCATTGCCGGGGGCTTGAAAGACGGCAGGGGTTACAATCCGCTTCTGGATGGAGATAACGACGGAGAGGTCCGGGTATCAGAGACCTTTCTTCCGGGTTACGAGGACCATATTATTCTGCAGCACATGCATACGTCTTTGCTGATGTTCCGGGATAGCTACGAGCAGATCTTACACTATTTTGGCTCCGGGCGTTTCCGTCACTGAAAGATGGGCTCAGACTTTGGCGCTGAGCGCGGGTGCCTGAGCGATTTGACATAGCTAAACAATCAGAGTTTATTTTAGCAGGGTGATTTTTCGGACGGATTCGGCGGAGCCCTGGCTGAAGGCAATCAAATAGGTTCCGCTGGCCACAGGGCGGCGGCGGCTGTCCTTTCCATTCCATACAAAGTCTGATTCTGTTCCCCGGCTGTCGAGGCTTCCATTGAGGATACTGTGTCCCTTCAGATCATAGATACTGAAGCGTGCAGGAGCTGCCGAGGGAAGACTGAGACTGAAGTGAATTCTGCTGTTGAAGGGGTTCGGCTGCATGGAGCGGATTTGGATAGAGGGGTGCAGAGCTGGGGAGGGCAGGACACCGGTGGCGCCGGAGTAGCTGTACCAGGGCTGGTTCATGGGTCCGCTTTCACTGGAGAGGATCCGGTAGAGGACGGGGTCTTTCAGAATCGTCCGCTGTGTTGTGAGCTCACCGTCCAGCAGGACGGCATCGCTGAGAAGACGGATACCGTGACTGTAGTCGAGGTAGCTGCCCAGATGAATATTTGTCAGGGGTTGAATAGCGGAGCCGCTGAGATAATGCCAGCCGTAAATGACCACATGACCGGGTCGCGAAGGGTCGGTGATCTTATTTGAAATGACGACGTCTTTTTTCAGTCCGCCGCACATTTCCCCAAGTTCGAAACCGGCGTCCTTTCTGGCGGCCTCAATCTCGCTGTTATGGCGGACAAACTGACGGACCTTTTCGTTTTCATTGCCGACGGGGTAGTAGGTGATCGGGCTGAGTCTGAACGTGGCCTGGCTCCAGAGATGGTCCGACAGCTTTGCTGTGGGCATGGTCATGCCGAAGCGGTCGGCAAGTTTCTGGGCGAGGACCGGGGTCATGGGCATGCGGCAGAAATCCGAATCGTTTCCGAAGGCGAGATAATCCGGCATGGCCAGATATTGAAGCTGGTGGCTGTTGCCGTTGAGGTCTTGAAATGAGGCCTGGAGAAGGCGGATCTGACGCAGGAAATCGGGTAGGTTTCCAGAGGCGATCTCTTCGAGAAGACGTTCTTCCCGGATAGGCAGGATGAGGTTTTCGATCTCTTCAAGAATTTCAGCAGCACCTTTCATGTCCGGGGAACGGGGAGCTATGGTCGGTGCGGGGATATCTGAGGAGAGGTCCTGTATCCAGTCCGAATAGACCCTGTCTGCATAATAGCTGTAAGCGGTATCCGCCTGAGGCAGACGGTAAAGAAGACTCTCAATAAATCCGTTTCTCTCAACCTGCACGGTATGGAGGATGGCCCGGTCAGGGTTTTTCTTCAGGTCCGCAGCAATCTGTCCATCGCTGCTTCGAAAACGGATGAAACTGCTGTCCTCGCTTTTCTGCAGGGCTTTGAAAGTGGAGAGATCCTTCATCATCAGTCGGCTGCGGTACCAGGTTCCCCCTTTTGCGCTGACGACGGGTTTTCCGTTGTAGAGAGCAACACTGTCGTTGTAGGCAAAAACGCGGAGGACATGCTCTTCGTCCTGCTGCAGCCACTGGTATAGGGGTTCTGCCATATAGGATTCATAACCGTAGTTGCTGTCAAGGAAGACAATACGTTTCAGTTCAGCCGGAATGCTGTCAAAGCTTTCGAGCCAGCTGAAGATAAAGCGTCCGCCGCCGCTGTGGCCGTTGAGGATAAGTTCTGTATCATAGGATCGAAACAGTGAGAAGAGGTAGTTGTGCAGACTTTGGATCCGGTCACTGTAATCCTGAGGGTGAGCTGCTTTCCAGGCGGGCCAGGCATTCTGCCGGCTGCCGAGATAGACAAGGACCCAGTTTCGATCGGGACTGTGTTTCCGGACAAAGCGTGTCTGTGCGGCGATGTGCTGAATATCATAGTGCCAGTCATCTCCGGGGTGCAGGATACGACCTTCTGTCTGTTCAATGCTGTTGCCGTTCGGCAGGGCATAGTAGATCAGGCTCACAGGTTTGGATGGATCAAAATCCCCGGCGGCATTGATCTTAACCAGGATGTCCTCTTCGAAGAGGAAGGATACGGACTGTTCATTGAAATGAGCTGAGGGAAAGAGACCGGGCAGGGCTGCCGCCTGAAGATTCGATCCTGACAGTGGGGGAACCTGCAGGATAGGAATACTCAGCATCATCATCAGCAGGGTCATCATTTGTTTCATGGGCAGCCTTTGTTTTTTTTTGAATTTAATATAAAGTCCTCATTGATGAAAGCCCTGCCGGCGCGGGAAAATCTAAAGTATATAATTATTGCTATGAAACGCCTGAATCAGTATTTTTCGGAGTAAATAACCATAAGTAAAAGGAGGAATGGCATTGAAGATCCTCGTGTGTGTGAAACAGGTTCCTGATACCGAGACAAAAGTAAAGATTTCGGCGGACGGAAAGAGTCTGGATGAAGGAGAGGTGAGTTTTATTCTGAATCCCTACTGTGAATTTGCTGTGGAGGAAGCTCTGAAGGTGAAGGAGCAGCTTGGCGGGGAGGTATGCTTGCTTACCGTCGGACCTGAGTCGGCAGCCAGTGCGCTGCGGAGCGGTTTGGCGATGGGCGCGGATACCGCCGTCCATCTGACTGCTGCCGGAGACCGAATTGCAGATGCCGGAGCGGTTGCTGCGCTGCTAGCTGAGGAGATCAGAGCGCAGGCTCCGGATCTGGTCTTCATGGGTAAGAAATCGGTGGATGCAGATATGGCCGCGGTGCCGGCGATGACGGCCGCCCTGCTGGATCTGCCCCTGGTGACGGCAGTGAGTTCAGCAGAGTACCGTTCAGACGGTGCTGAACTGGGCAGGGATACTGAGGACGGCAGGGAAATACTGGATATTTCCTTTCCCTGTGTTCTGACTACGGATAAGGGTCTGAACAGTCCACGCTATGCGACACTGAAGGGCATTATGCAGGCCAAGAAAAAACCCATTGAGACAAAGGAAGTGCAGTACAGCGGGATGAAGACAGCTGTTGAGGGCATGTCCTATCCGCCGGCGGCTGCCCCCGGCCGAATCATTGGGAGCGGGTCTGATGCGGTGCCGGAACTGATCCGGCTGCTGCGGGATGAAGCCAAGGTACTGGAATAGGAGGTGAGCATGGCTAGAAAAGTATTGATTGTTGCTGAGCATCAGAACGGAGAAGTACGGAAGACAGCGTTTGAAATGATCAGTGCAGCGGCATCCATAGCTGCTGACCGTGTAGATGTTCTGCTGACGGGGCAGGGACTCGGTGATCTGCCGTCAAGGTTTGACGGATATGCTGTGAACACCGTACTGACAGTGGACGACAGCTCCATGAGCAGTTATGATATGAAAAGACTGGCAATCCTTTTAAAAGGACTGCTGGAGGAAAAGGGTTATGACACGCTGATGATGGCGGCAGGCAGTCACGGTCGGGAAACAATGCCCTATCTGGCGGCACTTTCAGGAACAGCCTACATTCCGGATGTGACAGCACTGCGGGCTGAAGGTGACAGTCTGGTGGCGACCCATCCGGTCTATGCCGGCAAATCGCTCAGAGATATCCGTGCAGATGCAGCTGTGTGCATGACATTGAGGCCCAATGCATTCAGCGCTGAAAAGGGCGGGGGATCACCGGTACAGGAAGCTGTCGCTGCGGCTGCCTCTGAAGGCGGGGTGGCGGTCCGTGAACTGAAAAAGAAAGACAGTGCCCGGCCGGAACTGACCGAAGCCTCCATTATCGTCAGCGGCGGACGCGGCATGGGTGGGCCTGAGCACTACCCGGTCATAGAAGAGCTGGCGGATCTGCTGGGAGCCGCAGTGGGTGCAAGCCGCGCCGCAGTGGACGCCGGCTGGCGTCCACACAGCGACCAGGTGGGGCAGACCGGAAAGACGGTCAGTCCGAATCTGTATATTGCCTGCGGAATCAGCGGTGCCATACAGCATCTGGCCGGCATGAGCAGTTCCAAGGTCATTGTGGCGGTGAATAAGGATCCGGAAGCTCCTATCTTCAAGGTGGCTAACTACGGAATAAGCGGCGACCTGTTCGAGGTTGTGCCGGCCATAGTGGCTGAACTCAGGAAGTGAGACAGTGAGCGGGACTGCATCCCGCATGAACACAGTGTCTGTGAAGACAGACGCGGTCTGATCGACAGAAAATGCTATTCAGGGGCCCTGCCGGGGTCCCTGAATTTTTATTCAGCGGGTCTGTTCTGCGCTGAGGCGGGCTAGTGAAAAGAATTGAATCGGAGATTGCACCGAATCCGGTGCTGTGAGTAAATTTGGGCATGGAAGCGCTTCTACTAGGAATCATTGTCGTACTGCTGTCAGCCGTTCTGGCCTCCCGCTATCTGTTCCGGCGTTTCCGCAGTCGGAATTTCTTTTATTATCAGGTTCTCTCTATCCTGATCGTTGCCACTCTGGCGGTGTTATTCAGGCGCAGCTTCAGTCCGGAGCTGAGTGCTGAAGTTCGGCCATTCATCCTGCTGGCCATGGGCTGGCTGGGACTGTACAGCGGTCTGTTCATCGGATTGCAGGAATTCCGCCGATTTCGCTTCAGTACCTGGATCTATTCGATCAGTGATACGCTGTTAGTCTTTTCCCTCTACTTTTTTATGAGCTTCAGTTTTCTGTATATGCTGACATCGAGTTCCTATCATGCCGGTATCGGCTCGGCTGTACTGGCGCTGGGAGCGATAGAGATCAGTCCGCTGGCGGTCAGTACCCTGCGGCACCTGCAGCTGAAGGACAGCAGTTTCGGTGTGTTTCTTCAGTCTCTGGCGGGAATGAGCGGGATCATGACCATACTTCTCATGGGACTGCTGGCTCCGATGACACATGCCCAGAACCTTCTGCAGTTCGGAGGGAGCCTGCTTCTGCAGATCTCCATGAGCATCGTACTGGGGCTGGTCGCCGTTTTTGCAATCCATGATCTGAAGCACAGTCGTGACTTCATTATCTGGATCATCGGGATACTCATGATCGGAAGCGGACTTGCCATGGCCTTTTCTTTCAATGCCATATTCGTCAATATGATCATAGGCATGACAGTGTCGACATTTTCCATGAGGCGGGATACGGCAAAAAAACTACTGGAACCGCTGGAAAAGCCGGTTTTCCTGTTTCTTCTACTGTTTGCCGGTCTGAACATGCAGGTCAACGGCTGGTTTATCCTCTTTGCAACAGTGATGATCCTGTTCAGGCTGATGATGAAGTATTTCTCCTTCAAGTATTTTTACGGTACAGCTACGGCCACTGCACCTGCCGTCAGAGAGCTGGCACCGGCCATTATCCCATTCGGCAACCTAAGTTTTACGGTGGGAATATATCTGCTGATGGTTGTTCCGGGTGAATTCTCCTCATGGATACTCGGAGCACTGTTTGCGCAGTACATTTTCGGATTCAGTATTGCGGGTTTTGCTGTCAGGAACAAGGAGCAGGGGTCATGATCAAGTTCCTGCTTATTCTTATCCTGACCCTGTTGGCCTGGACTGCCAGGATGCTACCGGACACGGTCTTCTTCCCGGATTCAGTGGTCGGCGGAGCGGACAGCGGCACCCTGGTCCTGGGCCTGCTGCTGGTGTCCGCCTGGGTTTTCGGTACAGGCACGAAAAAAATCCATATCCCGATGCTCAGCGGTTTTCTCCTTTACGGCATGGTGGCGGGGCCTCATGGACTGGGGCTGATCANAGCAGCGGATCTGGANATGCTCAGATTCACTGATTTCTTTGCATTGAGTCTGATCGCCATCACGGCCGGCGGCGAACTGAAAATCAGCAGTATCCGAAGTCAGATCTCACTGTACTCATTTTTGACCGGGGGTCAGTTTCTGATTGTCGGCAGCCTCATGACAGCACTGATATACCTGATCCGTCCTCATGTCCCGCTGTTTGCGGAGCAGAGCGGGACCGTGCTGCTGGTGATGGCCCTCATTACTGCCGTTATGGCTGTCGCAAACAGTCCGGCTACGGTGCTGGCGGTCATGAAGGAGCAGGATGCAAAGGGGCCCAATTCCGAACTGCTGCTGGGGGTCGCTGTATTCATTGATATATTCATCATACTGATCTTTGCTGTGCTTATTGCAGGCGGTCTCGCCGTGATACAGTCAGACGGTGGACACAGTATCCTGGAAGCAGGATTCAGCATCTTCAGTCATATTTTCCTCTCTGTCATCATCGGCCTCGTCCTTGGGGGGATACTGATTATCGGCTTGCGTTTTCTCAACTACAATCTGACCATGGTCCTCGTGCTGCTGGTGGTTGCCGCCTACCTCTTTGTACAGATCATGCATCTGGAGGCCATGCTCACCTGTATGGTGGCGGGATTTACAGTTCAGAATTTCAGTCGTCAGGGAGAGCAGCTGATCAAAAGTGCCGAGCGTAGCAGCATGCCCTTTTTCATTATCTTTTTTACCCTTGCGGGTGCCAAACTCGATTTCAATATCCTGAGAGACAGCTGGCCTATTGCCCTGACCCTTGTGGGAGCCCGGATCCTATTTATCTATGCCGCAACCTGGAGCAGTGTGAAACTTGCCGGAGGAAGCAGGCCCACACGTTCCTATCTCTGGATGGGTTACCTTGCTCAGGCAGGTGTTTCTCTGGGACTTGTCAGTATCTTCAGGGAAAGTTATGCTTTTAGCTGGGCCCAGGAACTGGCAACCCTGTTCATTGCAGTGATCGCCGTCAATCAGATCATCGGTCCGATCATGTTAAAATACGCCCTTTACAAACTCAAAGAAATTCCCGGATGAAAATAGATCTTGATACACTGCTGACATCGGACCCGCTCAAGCTTAACATATTGAAGGAGATCGGAAAAGCCGCAGAGGTGGCTGAGCTCAGCTGTTACGCAGTGGGGGGGATCGTACGGGATGCCCTGCTGCAGCGTCCAAACACTGATATTGACGTGATGGTGGTGGGGGACAGTCTGGCCTTTGCTGAACAGGTGGCTGCGCGCCTTCAGATAAAGACGATTGTCCGCTATGAAAAATTTGCCACAGCCATGATTCCTTACCAGAAGCTGAACATCGAGATTGCGGCTGCCCGCAGAGAGGTTTACAGTGAAGACAGCAGAAAACCTTCGGTGGAATACACAGATCTGGACGAGGATCTGAGCCGCAGAGATTTTACTGTCAATGCCATGGCTGTTGATATCCGCCCGGAGCACTGGGGTGAATTCCACGACCTGTTCGGAGGTGTGCGGGATATGGAGCTTCAGGTGCTTCGAACACCGAGGGACCCGGAGGAAACCTTTTTTGATGATCCGCTGCGGATGATGAGGGCGGTGCGCTTTGCCAGTCAGCTTCAGTACAGGATCGATTCGGGGGCCTGGGATGCGATACAGAAAATGGCGGAGCGTCTGAAGATCATCAGTATGGAAAGGATCCGGGATGAGCTCAGCAAGATCATGCTGTCTGAAAAGCCGTCCATCGGCATCATACTGCTTAAAAACAGCGGTCTGATGGATCAGTTCCTGCCAGAATTCTCAGCTCTGGCCGGTGTGGAGGAGGTCGACGGATTTGCTCACAAGGATGTCTTCTATCACACAGCCCAGGTTGTGGATAATATTTCCAGATACAGTGAGGACCCGGTCCTGCGCTACGCTGCCATGTTCCATGATATTGCCAAGCCGCCCACCAAACGTTTTAAAAAGGGACTGGGCTGGACCTATCATGGACATGAGGATCTGGGCGCCAAGATGTTCAACAGCATCGGCCGAAGGCTGAGGCTGCCGATCAGGGATATCAAGCGGATATCCAAACTGATCCGTTTGCATCTTCGGCCCATATCCATTGCCAGCGAAGGAGTGACCGATTCGGCAGTGCGACGACTGATGGTGGACGCAGGTGATGAAATAGACGGTCTGCTCACGCTGTGCCGCAGCGATATCACGAGCCAGAACAGAGAAAAGGTCCGCCGTTTCCATGAGAATTTCGACCGGGTAGCCCAGCGAATACAGGACGTTGAGGAAAAGGATAAACTCAGAAACTTTCAAAGTCCGGTGGACGGAAACGCCATCATGGAATTGTTCGGCATCCCTCCAGGTCCGCTGATCGGAAAGCTGAAATCCACGATCGAGAATGCCATTCTGGAAGGTGATGTCCCGAATAATGAGGAAGCCGTTCGGGAATGGATCGAATCGAACTTAGACATATTCAAACAACTGATTGCAGACCATCCGGTAAAGACCAGATGAACGGAGGTCTGCATAGGGGAGGTGAGAGATGATGGGAATGATCGGTACTTTTTTCAGACGTTTCATTGGGGTGTTCAGTTCACCGGGGGAGTTGTTCCGGGAGATAGGCAAGGGTGCGGTAAAGCGGGATCTGGCCCTGCCCTTTCTGAGTTTCTTTCTGGTGACGGTGATCTCTGTAGCTCTGATGGAGCCTGTCAACCGTACTTTCAGCAAGGAGATGGTGCAGAAGAGCAGCCGCTACACTGAGGAACAGAAGGTAGTGATCATCGAAAGAATTGAATCGAGTGATCATGCGGTGTTAAAATATGTTTTTGGAGGATTGCAGTCTGCCGTCATGTTCTTCATTTTCACCGGTATGATGTTTCTGCTGGGGAACTTTATCGGCGGTGGAGAGGGCAGCTGGATAAAGATTCTCACGGGATCGATCTATATTCAGCAGATCGACCTCCTGAATTATCTGGTAAAAGTCCCACTGATCCTGTATCAGAAGACCATACACGTCTTTACAGGGGCGGCGATGTTCTTTTCTGAGGTGGACATGAGCAGTCCCCTGTTCAATGCCGCGGCACAGCTGGACTTTTTCAGACTCTGGAAATACTTTCTGTGGTTCATTCTGTTTCGGGAAATGTATAAATTCTCAAAGAATAAGAGTTTCATCTTCACTGTCATTCCCTTTCTTGCCGTCATGTTTCTGGGAATATTCCTGCTCGGCATGTCACAGTAAAAAAAAAGATAAACATTTGTGACAACTATTTGCTGACGACTGCGTCCAATCTAAAGTATGGACACAGCAGGCCAATTTAGAAAAAGGAAACAGAGATCATGAAATTGTACGCATTTTGTACGAAAATGAGCGTATTTCTGCTGTTATTCCTGATACCCCTCAGCGCAGAGGAGGCAGCTCTCAGTCTGGAAGACTGCATCCGCCTGGCTGAACAGGGGAATACAGGAATGCAGCTGGGACGATTCAGTGTAGAGAGCAGTGGAATCGACCTCAGGGATGCACGGGGGTCGCTATATCCGACCGCCGGACTGGAAATGAATGCGGGGAATAGCGACAGTGATATGCTGCCCGGTGGCAACGGAAGTAATTCTGTATCAATGAGTCTGAGTCAGGTGATCTACAGTCCCGGCATGCTGCCGGCGCTGAAGATGGCCGCTCTCGGGGAGGAAAGTGCGCGGCAGGCATTGCGTACAGCATCTGCGGTGACGGCCAATCAGGTCGCCTCGCTGTATTTCGGGATTCTGAGCAGCCGGGAGCTGATCAGGGTGTACCGGGAGAACATTCAGGTGGCGGCGGAGAACATCCGCCGTATCCGGGTGATGTATGAGCTGGGTACGCGCAAGGAAAGTGATGTTTTAAAGGCTGAGGTACAGAAGGGGAATTTTGAAAGTCAGCTGCTGACGGAGGAACAGAATCTGAGAACACTGATCCGGAGTCTGAATACCTATATGGGCCGGGAACCGGAGGCGGACCTGAAGCTGGCGGACGTTGTCGAGGCGGGAGAGACCCTGCCCCTGCTTGAAGAGGCCCGGGTCATGATGCTGCAGAATAATTCCGAGCTGCAGAGTGCCGAGCTGAATCGGCGCATCAGCGAACTTCAGCTGAAGACTGCGAAGGAGGGCTATTTTCCGACGCTGGGAGCCACCTATTCTTACGGCCGCAGCAGCAACAGCCTGGGAAGCAGCCGCGGTTCTTCTGTCAGTCTGGGATTGAGCCTGCCCCTGTTCAAGGGTTTCCGTACACGGAATGCGGTGCAGAGACAGAGTATTCAGGTGAGGCGCAGTGAAGTAAATATTGACGAAACGCGTCGGGCTCTTGAAAAGCAGCTGGCGGATCATTATAGTCAATATGACATGTATCAGCAGCTTGAGCGTATCAACGAGACAAGTCTGGAGAGCAGTCGCCGTGATCTGGAGATCGTGACACAGCAGTATGAAATGGGTTCTTCCACGATCCTGGACCAGATGAATGCCCAGCTTTCCGTGCTCAACGCCCAAAGCAACCTGGTGAAGCTGCGGCACAGCAGCCGCATCCTGGAATCAAAAATTTTAGAATTGATAGGACAGTGACATGAAGAAGAAACTACTGATATTTGCAGCGATCGTCATTGTGATCGGCGGCATCGTTTTCCAGAATATACGTCAGAACAAAGTGCAGAGAACGGAAGTGCAGACACAGGAGATCACGCATCGTGAGATTGTTGAGAAAGTCTCTGCATCCGGGCGTATACAGCCTGTGACACAGATAAATATCTCAGCAAACGTTTCTGCGGAGATCATCAGCATGCATGTGGAGGAAGGGGACCGAGTGAAGCAGGGTCAGCTGCTGTTTCAGCTGGACAAGGTGCGTTACGATGCGGATGTCCGGTCCTATGAGAGTTTATACAACAGCCGTAAGGCGAGTCTCGATAAATCGGCCAAGGACATGCAGCGTTTTGAGGGGCTGTTCCGAAGCAACAATGTGAGTCTGGCGGAGCTGGAGGATATACAGACGCAGTATCAGCTAGCGAAGAGCAGTCTGGAACAGTCTGAGGCGGGTCTGAAGCAGGCGCGGGACAATCTGGATAAAACGACGGTCCGCAGTCCGATGTCAGGAACGGTGATCGCGGTGTATAAGGAGGCCGGTGAGATCGCACTGGGTTCTCAGTTCAGCCAGGATGTGGTGATGATCATCGCGGATCTGAGTAAAATGGAGGTTGAGGTCGAGGTTAACGAGAACGATGTTGTCCGCGTATCGCGTAAAGACAGGGTTGATATTGAAGTGGATGCTATACCGGATACAGTGTTTCGGGGGGAGGTGTCGGAGATAGCACACCTGGCGAGCTCATCGGGACTGGGGACACAGAATGCGGTGACCAATTTCACAGTCGTTGTGACCATGCTTGAGGTACCGGAGCAGATGAGGCCGGGGATGAGTGCTACCGTGGAGATCGAGACCAGCCGCCGTGAGAATGCAGTGGCAGTGCCGATACAGTGTGTGACCATCCGCAGTGAGGATCAGTTGAGACCGAAGAAAGCCTCAGGTGACCGGCCTACTGGACTGATGGCTGAGGACAGTAGTGCGGAGGTGCTTGAGGACATGCCGGTGGTGAAGCAGCAGATGCTGGAAGTCGTATTTGTTGTGCAGGGCGACAGTGTGGTAGCCCGTCCGGTGCAGCTGGGAATCAGCAGTGATGATTATTTTGAGATCCTGAGTGGACTGGAGGCCGGGGAGACGGTGGTAGAAGGACCGCACCGTGTGCTGAGCCGTGAGCTTCAGACCGGATCCAAGGTCGAGGATTCAAAGGATAAAGGAAAAGATAAAAAGGGTTTCGGCCCGAAAGCCGGGTAGGAATATGGGACTCCTGGAACTGAGGGATATCAGAAAGATCTACACAGTAGGGTCGGTGGAGGTGCATGCACTGCGCGGCGTCGACCTGTCCGTGGAAAAAAATGAATATATCAGTATTATGGGACCCAGCGGCAGCGGTAAGTCCACTCTGATGAATGTCATCGGCTGCCTGGATACACCGAGTTTCGGCAGCTATCTGCTGGACGGTCTGTCCATTATCGACCTGCCGGCGCCGGAGGATCAGGCGGTCCTTGAAGGGCAGGAGAATCCTTCAGAAAAAAAATCCTCTGAAGGGCCGGCGATCAGTGACGATCAGCTGGCCTATATCCGGAATCAGAAAATCGGTTTTGTGTTTCAGACCTTCAATCTGCTGCCCAGGATCACGGCGCTTCACAATGTGGAGCTTCCGCTGATCTATGCCGGCTACCGGAAGAAGGAAAGAATGGAAAAGGCCCAGGATGCGCTGGCAAAGGTCAAGCTTTTAGACAGGATGCATCACAAACCCAATGAGCTTTCCGGAGGGCAGAGACAGCGTGTTGCGGTTGCCAGGGCGCTGGTGAACAATCCTTCCATCATTTTGGCGGATGAACCTACCGGCAACCTTGACAGCACAACCAGCCGGGAGATCATGCAGCTTTTTGATGAGCTGCACGCTCAGGGAAACACCATCATACTTGTGACGCATGAGACAGACATTGCAAGGCATGCCCATCGGGTTGTCCATATTCTGGACGGGAAGGTGAGCCGGGATGAGCGGACAGAGAGGGCAGGCTGATGGGTCAGATCCTGGAAAGTCTGGTCATTGCGCTGAAAGCTGTCTTTTCTAATAAAGTACGGGCTTTTCTGACCATGCTGGGAATTATCATAGGCATTCTTTCAGTCTCTCTCATGGGAACAGCCATCGGCGGGATTGATGCTGAGTTCAACAAAAGTGTGGACATGATGGGACAGAACGTTATCTATGTCCAGAAATTTCCCTGGTTCATGGGAAATGATGACTGGTGGGATTTCAGAAACAGGCCGGACCTTAAGGAAAGTTATGCTGAGAAGATACTGGACCGGAGCCGGTATGCCGAATTTGTGACACCTGAACTCAACCGTCAGGGAAACGTCGCGAGAGACGACAAAAGCGTGGAGGGGATCTCCTTTACCGGGACCTCCTGGCAGGCGGCCTATGTGAGCAGTTATCAGATGGAGGAAGGCCGATTTTTCACGGACATGGAGGATCGGAACGCGAGCCGTATCGCGGTGATCGGTTTCAATGTCAAGAAAGTCCTTTTCCCCGAGGAAAGTGCGATCGGGAAGACGGTCAAGGTCAACGGAGTTAAGTTCAAAGTCATCGGTGTACTGAAGGAACAGGGAAAATTCCTCGGGCTGTTCAGTATGGACGATGTGCTGGTCATGCCGATCAAAACAATGCGGAGTATTTACGGCCGCTGGGGATACCTGAGTATTTCGATAAAGGTCAGGCCGGATGTGGACATGGAGCTGGCAAAGGATGAGATCTTGAATATAATGCGGGCAATACGGGGACTGAAGCCTCTTGATAAGGAAAATTTTGCCATAAATCAGCAGGAGGCCTTCAGGCAGCAGTTCAGTTCGATCAAACTGGCCATCGCAGGCATAGGGATCGGGATCACGGCTCTGAGTCTGATTGTAGGCGGAATCGGTATTATGAATATCATGTTTGTGTCCGTTAAAGAGAGAACCCGGGAAATCGGCATCCGCAAGGCGCTGGGAGCGAAACGTCGTATTATCCTGCTGCAGTTCCTTTCAGAGGCGGTGATCATCTCCCTGATCGGAGGTGTGATAGGTATCCTGATCACCACAGGACTGGTGGGTGTCGTACAGAAATTCTTTGTGGCACGGCTGTCCTGGGATCTGATCTTCATATCTCTTTCAGTTTCTGTCGCCACAGGGGTGATCAGCGGCATCGTTCCGGCAAGTCAGGCTTCCCGTCTGGATCCGATCGAAGCGATGCGCTATGAGTGACAAAACAGCCCTCGGAGGCAGGATCAGACAATTTACACAGGACGATGCCATGACTGTTGTCTTCTCCGGAAAGCGAGGATTCAATCAATGAATTTCTTAGAAATCATCAAATCATCACTGGACAGTATCCGTCAGAATAAGATCCGGAGTTTTCTCACTCTGCTGGGTGTGATCATCGGTGTCTTTTCGATCATCGGTGTCATGACGGCCATCAATGTCCTTCAGGCGAGTCTGGAGACAAATCTCAATTCACTGGGTGCCAACAATTTTCAGGTCCAGAAAATGCCTGCCATCAATATCGGAGGAAGTGACCGTCATAAATACTGGAATCGAAAAAACCTGACCTACGCGGATTTCGAGAAACTGGAGGAGAGGATAAGGATCGCGGATTTTGCAACGGCGGAGAACTGGAGTGGTGGTCGCCGGATCAGTTATGAGGATAACAGCACCAAGGAAAACATTTCTGTGGGGGGCATTACGGCGGGCTGGGACCATACCAATGACTATACACTGAGAACCGGCCGGATGATTACGGAGCTTGATGAAAGGACACAGGCGAATGTGGCTATCATCGGCCAGGATATTGTGGATCTGATCATGCCCATGATTCCTGACCCGGTGGGTGAGACCATCCGTTTTGACGGGCAGAAATTCCGTGTAGTGGGAGTTTGGGATAGAAAGGGCTCCACCTTCGGCGACAGCAAGGACCGTTATGTTATGATCCCGCTCAGCACGCATTTGAAAATGTATGCCAATCCCCGATGGACTTCTCTGAATTACTGTTTTACAGTGCAGGATCCATCAGAATTTCAGGCGGCGATGGATGAGGTGACCAATCATCTGAGGGTTATAAGAAAGGTTAAACCGGGTGAGGAAAATGATTTTGAGGTCTGGACCTCCGCCTCGCTGATCGAATTTTTCAATAAGATCACGGGAGCGATCAAGATCGCGGCGGCTCTTATATCTTCGATCGCTCTGATAGCTGCCGGGATAGGTATTATGAATATCATGCTGGTGTCAGTCACTGAGCGGACGCGGGAGATCGGTATACGAAAGAGTCTGGGTGCACGGCGCAGGGACATTCTGAACCAGTTTCTCATTGAGGCGCTGATACTGACACAGATCGGCGGCATTGTGGGGATCATGTTGGGAGTATTGGCGGGAAATGCCATCGCTCTGACCATGGGTCTGTCTGCGCTGGTGCCGTGGGACTGGGCACTGATCGGCCTGGTGATCTCTTCACTGGTAGGTGCTGTATCCGGAACCTATCCGGCCTACAAGGCGTCTATCCTTGATCCGATTGAAGCTTTGCGCTACGAATAGAGTTGGGTTTTCCCTATATTCCGGTTGATGTTTACTGACTATCAACATATCAGACTGAAACCGGCCAGTTTTCGGAACGGGTCCGTTGCTGTTCGGACCCTGTTGGGCTTTTTACTTCTTTTCTTCACAGTATCCGGGCTGTCGGCCCTGCCGCTTCTGGTTCCGGCGGATGACGCAGCGCTTGTTTTTCTTGATCGCCTGGCTACCCGCGGTCTGATACCGCGCTGGCTGAATGACAGTTACCCCCTGACCCGAAGCGATGTAGCAGACGCCCTGAAGCAGGCACTGGAAGCAGAGGATCAGCTGTCTGAGAAAGAGACGGCGATGCTGTACTTTCTGGCCGGGGAATATTATCCGGAACTGGGTGAACGCAGGCATGAACTGCTTTCGGAGGACAGGGAGAACTGGTGGCCGGCGGCCTCGGGGGATCATCTGCGGCAGGCATTCGGACAGCTTTTCCGATTTGATGCGCATCGGGATCCTGCCTACTTCATACTGCATGAGGGCAGCCGTTCCAGCTTCAGGCTGAACTGGTCTGAAAGCATCCGCTCGGAAAACCGGGATGCGGCTCACCGGCTGCTCTGGCGGGACCATTTTAATCTTGGTCTGAGTCTTGGCGGCAGACTTGGTGTCTATCTGGATGCAACACGGCTTATACAGACCTACCATGAGGATTATGCAGAACCGTCGGATGCCTACCGCGGTGGATTTCTGATGAAACTTGATGAGGGTCTGGAGTATTACAGCTACGATTACAGTCATGCTTATGTCAGCTATCAGAGTGAACTGGGGAATCTGACATACAGCAATTATCCTCTGCACTGGGGCAACAGCAGCTATTCGCTCTTTCTCGATGACGGGGCACCAGCCTACCCTGCGCTGCAGTGGAATACCTCATTCGGTCACGGGAAATACACTTTTATGCACGGCTGGCTGCTGCCTTCTGCCAGTGAAAGAGATTCAGTCTTCAACAATAGGACCTATATTGAAAAATACATTGTGGGACACCGCTGGGAATTCTCTCCCTGGCCCTGGATGAATGCAGCGTTCAGTGAGTTTGTGGTATACGGCGACCGGCCGGTGGAGCCCAGCTATATGCTGCCGATGATTTTTCTATGGTCGGCACAGCACAATCTCAATGACCGCGGGAATATGCTGATGGGTATTGAGGGGGAGCTGTTTCCTGTTGACGGGCTGAAACTGTACGGATCCTTCTTTCTGGACGAGCTGGTGCTGTCGGAGCTGTTCAATGACTGGTGGGCCAATAAGCAGGGATATCAGATGGGGATGCATCTGAGCGGACAGTCCTTTCCCTGGGCCTCGGATCTGCGTCTGGAAATCTCTTATGTACGTCCCTGGACCTATACCCATAAATACGATTACAACACCTTCACCCACAACGGCAGCGGGCTTGGATTTCCCTATGGTCCCAACTCCCTTTTCTTTTTTATTCAATCAAGGATGTATCCTTCAGTGAGACTTATGCTTGACCTGAGTTTTACACAGCTATTAAAGGGTGAGAACCCCCTTGCTCCGGGCAGTGCAGGTTATTATCCGATCGGGAATGATCCGAATCAGAATTATAATGAGCGTGATCCTGCTCTGGACCAGGCAACCACCTGGATCATGGGCCGGCAGACTCTGACGCGGCGGCTCAGTCTTAAAGGGCGATATCTGCTGAGCAACATACTGCAGCTGGAGGGGGAACTCAGCCTGGAAAAAGATCATTCAGGGGATTATCATCCCTATTATCATGTACGCTTTGAAATGAACTATTAAGTCAGTTGGCAGAATTGAGAGCGGCGGCTGACTGGATCAGGGCCGGGATCTCAGTGCCTTGGAAATTTTCGAAAACCGAGACAACGGTGCCGTCTTTGCTCAGAATGACAGCACTGGGTGCCTGCTGGAATCTGGACAGGGGTGAAAAACCAAGCTCTTCGGCTGCGCTGCCGTATTTATCGATAACGAGAAAGGCCCGCAGCTTGAGATTTTTCCGCATGGTCTGCAGCTGAGCTGCATTTCCATCGACTGCAGCAAAGATACAGGTCAGTCGTTGGCTGCGAACCTGCTCCACTATTTTCGGCAGCCAGTCCGGGAGTCTGGGGTCGTCAACTCTGAAAAAAATGATACTGGTATTCATACGCTCGGCACCGGCATTGAGCATCCTCGGTTCACCGACATAATCATTGAGAAACACGAGTTTCCCTGCCAGATCATGGAAGACCAGCTGGGGGACGGCCTCGCCGCTGCGAATCTGACCCGACAGCAGGAGTGGAATGAGAAGCAGAAGAAATTTTAGTCTGAAATTAACCATGAACTGAAGTCTACGAGAGTTTTTCATTTTATTCAAGGGAAAAGATATCGCTTGGAGCGAATGCAGCTCCTGGGTGGAATCTGATGTCCGGCTGATGGTTCACAGGATGGCAAAGCTTTCGATCAGGCGTTTGTTCTTACCATGCAGATCGATGATCTCAAGAAGGCAGATATAGAGTCCGGGCGGGGGAGTTTGGCCCAGCTGATCCAGACCGTCCCAGTGAAGTGCCAGCTCCTGACTTGAAAAGAGATCCTGTCTGAGGCGGTGAATTCTGCGGCCTCTGAGGTCGATAATATGCAGAATGACGGAGCGGATCCCTGTACTGCTTTGGACTTTAAACAGGAGACCGGCTGATGCCAGCATAGTATCCAGGTAAGGGGGCAGGATCTGCAGGACATCCAAATGATCAGAAGCAGATTCCCTGCTGTTGACCTGCATGAGGCTGTGACCTTCCGGATGCAGAGATCGGCCCCAGCCCGATGCCGCTGCCTTTCGGGAGGACTGATTGTTCTTCTCAAGAGAAATGCCTTCCAGAAGCTCCCTGTGTCCGATGGTATTCACTGAATCCATAACCTTTCCGGCAGGATCCAAAAGCAGAATGANATCTCCGGTATTTCTGAGCCTGGGCATGGAGGCAAGAGGCGGGTAAAGCTTTTGACTGCTGTTCAGTTCGGAAGCGCAGAGAATTCGGTAGTGGGCGCCTTGTCCGGCCGGCAGGGCGATACTGAAGCCGTCTCCCTGAACATGCCATGCACTCAGATCCAGCAGTGGATCTTCGCAGTAAATCTCGATGGCTTCGGGAATTTCATTCCAGTCAGACGGTATACACAGAATCTCGTTGAGTCCTGCAGGACTTGACGCATAGCTTTTAAATAAATGGAGGCTGTCCAGGCTGTAGGAGTAGGGGCTCAGAGCAGCCGTCAGCACGGTAAAACGTCCCTCAAGAAGATCNNGAGGAAAACTGCNGGACAGAATGACACTGTCTCCTGCCGCCAGGTCATTAAGGAGAGTGTCGGCAAGGACCCTTTTGTTCAGAAGGACNGACAGTCGAAGATCAGGCAGAGGATAGTAGCCGCTGTTAAAGGCATAGAGAGTCAGATTCTGGTTTGCGATACTTTCTGTTTCCGACCGAATTCGGTCAATACTGACGCGGTAACGGTCTTGGTT
>JGI10211J34971_10000061_pt1 | contig 75576 bp, 127 predicted proteins | sample Etolagsediment_FD_34971 | JGI IMG/M metagenome (IMG submission 34971) | reverse complement strand
TTCACTACACCGTAACTCATTACGATCAAGGTGAATTAGCAGGCGCATATGGCTCTGTTGGTCTTGGTGATCCTGACCCTAATAATTTCACTCCTTATGATCAAATCACCAAAGAACAGGCAGTTGGTTGGGTAAAAGCAGCGCTTGGTGACGAGCAAGTGGCAGCTACAGAAGCAGCGCTTGAAAGTCAGATTCAAGAGAAATTAAACCCAACACACTCTGCTGGAGTACCCTGGTAAATAATTGCTATACTTTTTAAAGTCATTTATTACCCATGACTTGCAAAAAGTCTGAGTTGGTCTCCGCAATTAATTCCTTTGGTTCTGCTCGTGCTACCGGTGATGGCAACCTGATTGCTTTCTCGGTGAACCTCATCGGTCAACTGATTGATACTCTCGAGTTTGAACCAGAGGAAACACCTGCGGAAGAAATTGAAGTAAAAGAAGCCGAACCAGTTTGAGTTAATACACCTGGCCTAGAGTTATATCAGTAGCTCTGGGCCAGTGTCAATTAACTTGACCGATGCGGCTAAGTATTATCAAGAATTACCGCATCAAGTAGAAGCATGGAACTGGTTGCAACAAACGTTGTCACCAGAAGATCTTTCTGTATTTGCAGATAAATACAGAGAAGCTCCTAAAGAAGAATTTGATAACACCTGGGATGGGGTCTACGCTGCTGCAAAGAAAGCAGGTGCCAAATTTCCGGAGTGCGTTGCTGCTCAATGGGCTCTCGAGAGTGCCTGGGGGGAGCACACAGCTTGTACTCATAATTACTTCGGCATCAAAACAACCCAAGGCAATGGTTGTCACGTACAAACCAAAGAGGTTTACAACGGTAAAGAAATAACAATTACCGATTGGTTTAAGCGTTTCTCCGACCTCTACAGCTGCATTGACTACCTTGTCAGCCGCTGGTACAAAGACTACGACGGTTACAAAGGCGTTAATCGTGCCAGCAGCAGAAATGAATGCGCTCAACTGTTAACAAAAGAAGGATACGCCACTGATCCAAATTACGCAGAAAAATTGATCCAAATTATGGATCAAAAGTATCAAAACAGCGGTAGTGCACCTGATCCCAAAGACCCACCGCAGGCGCAGAAGTTCAATCCCTGGAGCCCCTTCAACTACAAGATCACACCACACGTCACCTACGGTGAACTGACTCTCAGTCAAGAGTCTCGGCGTTTCACCAAGCAATATCAGTGTGACACCGCACTTGAAATTTGCCGTTTCCTAGAGAAAGCACGGGCAGCTTTTGGTAATAAACCAATCATTATTACGTCGGGTCATCGTCCTCCAGCCGTCAATCAATCCGTGGGAGGAGCGAAAAATTCTGAGCACTTATACTCCGCTCCAGATGTTGGTGCCGTTGACTTCTACCTAGAAGGTGTCGACGTTCATCAGCTGCAAGACTGGTGTGACAGAACTTGGCTTTACTCCTTAGGCTACGGTGCAGACCGTGGGTTTGTACATTTGGGAATGCGAGAAGCCAAACCACGTGTGAGGTGGAATTATTGAATGAAAAAATACAAAGATCCTTGCATACACGTCAATATCTGCTGGGAAGTTGGCGACGAAAAAAAGTGCGTAACACTTCCAAAAGCAGAAGCGTACGCAACTAGAGAATGGGTAGAAAAACAGGGAGGCGTTGTTTTTTGGTTTGCCGCTTTAGATAATTAACTAACAACATAATTTAAACGAGCTTCTTTTAAAGCATTAATTGCTTCTTGTCCTGTTTTAAAATAACCAATTTGTTTTGTTGCAATTTTTACTTTCCAATGATTTCTGCATGGCATGTAAAAATAACAACCTTTAGGCTGTTGAACACGTTTTTGTTTTCTCACATTTTCAGAACAAGTAATTAACTGTAGATTTTCAATGTGGTTATTACTTCTATTGTCATCAATGTGATCAACTTCGTGCCCGGGCAAAAAAGTATTTCCATGCCATATCCAAACTAAATTGTGCACTTTATAAGTTTTTCCTTGGTGACGAATAACGGAATAACCATCTCTTTTTGTGTATCGTCCAGCTTTTTTACCTTTAGTTCCGTCAGCCTTTAACCAATAAAGATTGCCCTTTTCATACACAAATAATTTTCGTACCACTTTGTAAGCTAATACATTTCTGGGTTTAACTTTTGAAATCTTCATGACACAAAAATAACCTTGAATATGATAGCGCATCCAAGGTTAAAAATTTGGTTTCAGGCACTCCCTGATTAATTACTTCTGCTTAGCCTTACCAACCACCAAGGCGATGGTCTCAATAATTTTGTAGAGACGTGCGATAACAGCATCATCTTTAGGCGTCGGAGTCAAGGCAACAATCACAGAAGCAGCGGCGTGAATCGCAAGAGCAACTTCTACATACTTAGCGAAGTCCATAGGAAATTCTCGATTACTTTTATTCTATCGGTGCTGATTTGTAGAACCAAAAGGCTTTAAATTTTTCTTTTATTTCCCACCTTATATCTTCATGTTTAGTAAACCATTTTTTCCATACTCGGAACTGTTTATCAGGCAAAGCTGATTCACAGCGCAACGCAATCATGTCACCTGCAGGAAGTTCATCAACCCATTGCCTTACTTGACGGATGGCAATGGCCTGGGTCCTAGGGCCAAACTTACCTGTCAAATTCGAACTCAATCGTGATACGGATTTTTTCTTGCGTTGATTCATCCAGTCGTTGATTTGCCTTTTGGATTTGCCGACCGCTAAGCTCGCAAGCCACACGTACCCTATCGGCGTACGAATCCATGGAATCAATCGCATTTTGAGGATCATCCCATTCGGCAAAGAAGTCATCCCAGTCTTCTTTACTCGTCGCAACCTGGATGCTTTCACTACCCATTAGACATTATAAATTTTTCTACAAGGAGACCAAAGAGGCTCTTTGTGGTACCACTCTAAAGACTTTTTCTTTCCTTTGAAACAAATAAAGCCCTTAAGTATTCCTGTTATTTTGTTGATCATAACCGGTTTGTGAGTGGGGCAAATACAGCTGGGAAGCGATTATCTTGTTGATGTTGTGCTTCCCATGCTGTTTTCCATTCTGACAGAGAGTGATCGTGGATCGTGTTTACATAATCACCAACTGGCTCAAGTAAAACAATGTATTCATTATCTTGAGCAGAAGGAATTTGCTCACCAATTAACCAGCTAGAGCCATCATTAACAGTAACGGTTACCCCTGGATTGATCGTACAAGTAGTCTCAGTAAAGCCGTTCGGTAAGTCTGGGTTTGATCCGATGGTAACGTCAACAGTTACAGGAGACTCAATATTGATTGTTCTGGTAAAGTCAATGGCTGTTTCCTTAAGAAGCAATGCGACTTCGTTTTCATCTTCTAGAGCAAACTCAAACTCTGTTGGAGGAAACTCAATGACAACACCAACCTCATACGAGAGAGGTTCGTTGCGTGTTGATGAAATGCAGATCAGGTAACTTCCTCTCTCAAGGGGGTAGTAACGGTCATCCCCTCGATCAAGACGCCACCTGGAATACGTGTTGTATAAGTCGGATTGCCGACTCATCATCGTATCGAGATAAGGAATATAAGCATTTCCAGCACGATTCAAACCGTCTTCAATTGAGTCGGCATCAAAGATGGCTTGACCTTGGATCGGTGTTTTATTTAAGTCGTAAGTAGAAATTTGCAGGTACTGCGGTTTAGGCAGTGCTGCTTTAGTGAGAATAATCCAACCTGACTGAGCAAGATTAATCTGGAACCAGTGGTTATACGTCCCACCACCATAACCATTACTTTGTACTTTATATTCTTGCTTTAAAGTTCCCTTCAGATAGCGCAGGGAGGTATCTGAAAAAGTACCCAACACCAGAGGGTTGTTCACGCTTCGTTGATCTTGAGATACTGCTGCTCCGTGGCGTGACATTATTTGTTTTAAGCTTTTTATTCATTTTAATAGCGACGTATTTAGCCCTCATCGTAATCAGGAGGCACTGGTGCAAGCAAAGGATGAGAGATTGTTTGACGGTAGTAACGCTCAATTACCTCTTGTTCACGTCCAACCATCCTCGCTTTCTCCATCAGCATCAATAACTCAGGTTTAAAGTCAAAAACAAACGGATTAATTGCAGCTGGCGGCATGCCTTGGTTCCAGCTGGAAACCATATGCAATGGATTGCCGCACCAAGGATTTCCACACACCCTGCTCACAGTCAGTGACCCCACGTCCCCCCACGCACACTGGTATATTGCCTTATGTGGTGTCACATTTTCCGATGCTCGACCAGAGTATGCAGCCCTGTAAGAAGGAAAGGTGATGCGTTTTGGTGCACGTACTCCTGGGAGGTTGATGTCCCAGCATTCCCCTGGATCACCTACGGAAATTTTCTGCCACAGTTTTTCGTACTTGTAGTTGTAGTAGTGATGAATGAAGTTGAGATTAAAGCCACAGATATTGGATTTGATTTTGATCGCACAGTGGTAACACCAGTGGTGCTGTAGGTCTCTGATGGTATGGCCGTGAGGACAATAGTATCCTCTGTAATACCCATGAGACTTAAGTTGAGACTCGTCGAGTGAACTAATGTTTGGCACGTAGCGAAAGTTGGTGCCACTGTTCAGGAGGTTTGCCATCAGCCTTAGCTCCAGGAAGGTTTGCGTGTTTGTGGTTTTGTCTGATAGCAAGCCATTAATTCCTTCCGGTTATCTTTCTCAACATTGGACACATGATGCTTAACGGAGTGGCTGTCAGGGCACTTGCCTGTACGCAGGTAATAAACGACACGGTGAGCGGCATAAACCTCGTTGTCAATGGAAACCTCGTAGCAACCAGAGGGTTTGTGTCGTCTTGTAACAGGTTTATCTTTTTCTTTCCACCAGAGCCCACTGGGGTGCTCATCAGTTAATTCAAGTACCTCTTCGAGTTGCCAGAGGGGAGGCATCTCCTTGTAGTTGTGGGGCATCAAGCTGGAGTTGTGCGCAAAACACAGGATAGCATTAATTTTGTTTAAATAGAGAACTAGTTACTATCCAAGCATATTGTCGTAACTTATCCCGTGTTTCTTGATAAGTCTCATGAGAAGCAGAATAAAATACGACAGAATCCCCAAGTAGTAACTAGTTCTTCTATTAGGAGAAAACGGTTCTATCCTGCGTTTCTTGCACATCTGCCCAAGTTTTTGCCTCTGCCCACTTACCTGAGACACAAACTGAGACGAATGAACGACATCTTTTGTCGCTCCTGTCGCTCTTCTGTCGCTCGCATGTTGCTTTCATGTCGATCATCGACACGTTTGTCGCTTTTGTCGCCCTGGCATTAAAAAACCCCACCTTCCGTGATGGAGGGCAGGGCAGTGGGCTTCGGGTTCAGCTTACGCCAACTACTTCTTTTTTCCTTTTCTTTTCCCTTTTCTTCTTATTTTTAGGAGTGAAGCCCTCCGTCACCTCTGGTTCTGGCGCTTCGTGACTCACGTCATTCAAAACGTCTTCAAAGACGCCGCCGAACTGAGAAGCAACCGTATCCCAAGCAAATTGCTCATCTGTTGCACGCTCATAGCAAGCTTGGGCAACACGATCCAGCTCTTCGCGGTTGTGATACAGCTCATTGAGGATCTCAGCGAGGTGATCATCAGATGGGCAAGGCATCTCACGGCAGTAGTTGATGTCCACATCCGTGTGGTAGCAATCGATTAGCTTGCCGTAGCCATCAAAAATCTCCTTGCAGGAGGTGTGGTTGGGAACGACTTGAGCGACACGGCAGGCAGCGTGCTCAAAGTTGACCAGACCCCAGCCTTCACCTTTGCAGGTATTGACGCCAACATCACAGGCGTTGTAGATGTCGTTCAACATCTCAACTTCAACATTGGGAGGGTTGGGACTGTTGACGGTCATGATGATGCGACCGTTGGGATCGAGTCCCTGCTTTGCCATCTCACGACCAAAGACTGCCATTGCATCCCAGCCTTGGTCTTTAAGACCCATGTGCAGGTACAGCTGAGCGTCAGGTTTGTCCTTTGCAAACTTGGCGAAGGCACTGATGGTTAGGTCAATGCGTTTACGGAATTGGTTGCGGTTGCCATTGAAGACAATAAATACGTCTTTCGGCAAGCCAAGACGTTTCCGTGCTTCTTTCTTGTCCTTGGGATAGAACTGACCAGGAGTCACACCGTGAGGAATCACGGCAATGGGCTTCTTGATGCCCCCTTTCACGAATTCGATAGCACCAAATTCGGTGTAAGAGATGATTGCATCCCACTCGTTGGAGGTATCAGCGAGGCAACCAACCCAGTTGTAGGAGTCCATGGGCGCATAACCCACGAACTTGAACTTCTTCTGCTGGTGCAGATCCTTGATTTGATCGTATTGCTGGTTGATGATCCACATATCGTTGATCGTGAAGACCACATCGGGCTGCTCACGTTCAACAATTTCACGAATCCTCTGGATACCAAAGGGTTCTGTTTGGAACCGGTTGGAAGAGGGGTAGATCTTGTAGCGTTCTTGCAGTGGATGGGGATCACCCCACCAGTTATTGCCAAGGACAACGATTTCAAAGTTGTCATCAAGGCGTGAGAGAACATTCTCAGTGACCCTGGCAAAGCCAGTCATCGCAATGATGTCACCACACCACAAGATCTTTGGTTTTTTACTCATTTAATCGAGTTGCTCTCGATTAACTATACCGAAACTGCAGGAGTTATTGAACGAGTAATTTCTTTCTCTTCTGAAGTTTTGGTTTTTAGTTTCTCTTTCAAAAATTTTGCTGCCTTGTGGGTGTTTGTTGTATCCCCGCAGGTGTAGAGATCGATTGCGGCGTAACCGATCTCAGGCCAGGTGTGGATAGAGGCATGGGATTCTGACAGCAACGCAAGGAGGGTAACCCCTTGCGGCTTGAACTTTTCACCAATAATTCTGAGGATTGTGGCGTTCGCCATCAGCAAGGCAGTCTTAAGCATTGCGGATAACTGATCGTAGTCATCCAGCAATTCTTGATCACAGTCGTAGAGATCAAGTATTAGGTGGCGTCCGTTGTTCACATTTGTTCCTCATCACCTTCTATTGTCTCACCAGTCTTTTTATCCAGCACATCACCGTAATGCACGCGCCAGTGCTCCTTGTTTAAGCCGACCTCCACGATGGATGGGTACTTCTCATACTTCTGATCAGAAGAGCGACAAGCGATGTTGACAACACGCATGCCACGGCGCTGCTCCTTGAACTTGTAGACGTTCAAGCCAAGCTGGTGCACACAAACATCCATGAGCAACGTCTCGAAACGACTGCGTCCGAGGATGTTGCTGTTGGAAGAACGGGAGAACTCACAGTAGCTGGCATAAAGGAACTTATCCCAGTTGGAGTACACATTTGAAGTACCCGCTGGTGCATGCTTTGCAAGTCCAACGGCAGTGGAGATACCTGGATCAAAGACGACACAGTGCTCCATCCAATCCATAATTTGGTTGGATTTCAGGATTTGCTCCCTGTGGTGCTTAGCAAAGAACCCAACTTTCTTGGTGGTTTCCATGAGGTATTCCCGCATCTCTTCTTCTGAGAGATCGAGAACCCAGTTCACAAGTCCAGGGAGGAGAGCAGCAAACTCACCGAAAGGACGACCGTTGTCGTCCATGTCAATAAGTGTGCGTTGCTCTGCAGAGCTGCCAGTAAAAGGGCGGTCAAAAGGAATGGTGAGGCGACGACGAGCCAAACCAGAAGTCGGGTCAGTAGTTTGGATGGGTTCATTAGCGGTGATGATGACCAATCCGTTGAACTTGAAGGGCTTTTGAGAGCCTGACTGGAATTTGCGTTCTTTACGGATGAGGTCTCGACCGGTGATGGCTTTGAGTACGGAAACGGAGCCGCCGTAACGTTCGACATCGTTGAAGAGGAGGAGTTTTTTCTTGTAGAGGTTGGCGGTTTCAAACCGGTTCTTCTCAAGGTGCTCGAGTGAGGAGATCATTGCGTTCTCATCACCGACCAACGCATGAGCGAGGTTTGCGTATGTTGACTTACCAGATTTACCGGGGCCAACAATTTCAACAAATTTCTGGATTTCTGAATGACTCAATAGCACTGCCCGCAGCCAAGAGCGCAGCACTTGGACGCGACCCCAGCTGTTGTCCTGTGCGTTCTTCAACCATTTAATGATTGGTTCACAAGTTGCACTGGGATCGTAGTCATACGGAAGCTGCTGGGTCATGTACATCTCCTGGTTAAATTCCAAGAGCTGCCTTGTCTTTACATCCAGGATTCCGTTGGTGAAGAGAAGGAATTCGTTGCCTTCGTACCACTCTTCGTGGATGGTTGATACGCGGAGCTGCTCCATCACATCGTTGATGGTATTCATGCCATAGCCGCGTGGCAGGTTGACGATCTCGAGCTTGTCCTTGACGGAGCCCTTCATCTCAACGTCAGACAGATGAGACCAAAGTCCAGACGAACGATATTCATAGATATAAAAAGAGCCTTGGTTCTCGCTGTACTTGAGGGTGCTCCCGTAGAGTTGGTGCACTGCATTTGCAATTTCATTCAGCGGAGGATTGCTTGGCTTACTTTCTTTTCCCTCTTTATCTCTTTGTTGCGACCATCCAAGTTTTTTACGCGACCCCCGAGACTTCTTGCCAGTGGATACAGGTTCATCACTGGGAGGATCCAGAGGCACAATCGTCATTCCCATGGTTTCATCAAATTTCGGCAAAATCTTCGAAATGTGTTCAAGAAACTGATCATCCACACTTAGAGCCTTATGGTCTTGGGAAGGCTCCCACCCTGTTTCTTTAGCGACGTGAAGGAGCGAACCAAGGGTCCGGCCACCACCACGAGAGAAGGAAAGCCAACGCTTGTGGCACTCTCCTTCCTTGTATTTATCTGAGGTTTTGGACCACTCATCCCAGACATCAAGCAGGGATTCATCAAGATCATGGAGGGTTTGACCCACTGTGATCCAGATGTCGTAGTCATCAGCAGCATCAGGTTCCTTTTCCAGGATTCCCCAGGTTGCTTCGATAGCGAGTTTGATGTCGCGCTCGAGGTTGACAACACTGTTGATTGCAAAGGTGGGACCAACCATGCGGGTGGTTTCCTTTGCGGGTACACCTTGCTTGACGTTCTTATTGACGATGGCATTTAGCAGCCAGTCCGGGAACTCAGGCAGCTCATTTACCCATTCAAAACCCTGGTCAGGTGCGGTGAAGTAACCCTCGGTCTCTGGATGGAGACCCATGAGCACACCTTGGTGCCGTTTCCAGAGAATTTCGAGCTTTTCGCGGTTGCCTTCGCCGTGCCAGGTGTACTTGTTACGGACGAAATGCTTATGTTTTTCGCGATCCAGGCGATAAAGCTTACGTTCACGCCCTTCTTTTCCGCTAAGGATAGTCAGCGTTGGCGGTAATGCCTTTTCAAACGACTGCGAAGCGAGTTCTTCGACCAGGGGATAAACGCTAGGCCCATCAATATCGACCCAAATAAGACCATAAGGGTGGTTGAAAACCGGGCCACCGAGGAGACCGATTGCCTTACATTTACCTGTTGTAATTTCCTCTTCAATTTCCGAGACAGTGAGGGGGTTATTCTGCCAACCCTGAACGTAAGGATCCTTTTTTGCACCTAGAGGCGTAAGAGGCCAGTCGAACGGAATGTAGTCAAAACGAATTTCTCCTGGACGCAGGGCTCGCTGGTTCTTACTCGTCATGTTCTCTTACTGCTTGACCTCTACTTTAAAGTTTTTATCTGCGAATTTTTCTGCTTGAAGCAGCATGAACGCATGAAGATGCATCTGGGTGGGCAGATAAAAACAGTCCCCATCCACCGCATTTGACATGCGGTTCATGAGACTATTCATCCACTCCCCGACGGAAACGTAAACTTCCATGGGAGGTGAGTTGAGTGTTCTTTTATCCTACGGCTGGCAATCCAGGACGCAATTATGGCTTCCTAAAGATTAGATAGTCTTATCGGACTCATCATTAGATTTATGCCACCTAGCGGTCAAACGCATTGCGCCACCTAGCTTTGCGGATTCCCCCGGCTGCAGCTCTGGATCCACAGGTTCCTCTGTGTAAAGAGGTGTGAAGTGCTCCTCAAGCTCTCGTTCTGCCTCAATTTGATTCTCAATTTCTATCATCTTGAGACGAGCCTTGAGCTTGGATTCAAACCAGAGCTTTTTCAGCCAAGCGATGACCGCTTCGATGATGTCGTTAAATAAGGTCCGGATCATAGACGTTGCCATTTTCGATTTGATTGTAGTATTCCTCAACGATCTTGTACCAATCTCCCCGCAGGGAATCGAGGAAACGCCTGGAGATCTTAAAGACTTGAGTGCGTACAGGCGTCGACACCAAGATGGCCGCCTGCTGGACCTTCATTCCCAACGTTTGTTCGATTGCAATGTCATACGCTGCCAATTGCTTGCACGTTTTTTTGAATTTAAGATGACCACCTAGCAGGTCTCGCCATTCGGGCGAACCTTTCTCCAGATCTTTAGGCCACTTACGGCTGTAGGGTTTGACGCTGGTTTTCAGGTCAGCAAGAGTAAGCTTGTTCCCAACTACAGCAATGATGTCAGGAGCACCAGCCCAGGCACGTCCTTCGTCATCGCAACCCCACACACGAGCTACGTCATCAGCACCAATAGTGAAATCAAACTTGTCAAGTACCGGCGATTCCGCCCAAAGAACCTCAGAGAACTGGTCCAATATTGATGGCATGCCCGCCCAAAAATCGGCATATTCTTCAGGGATCTCCGGATTTTTATTGCCTTTGAGGTAACATTCCATCCCATAGTGGATTGCTGTACCGCGTTCTGCGGCAGCTTCTTTTTTACCTGGATTGTTTTTCGACCACATTTCAAGCTTCCGTTTGTTTGCTTCGGAAGCAGTTTCACCAATAATTGTGGTTACGGACGGTGCAGGTCCAGTGGGTAACGGAGTTGTGTAATGACGTTTTCCGTTAAGCGTAATTCTGGCTGCGGTCCGATTAAGGCCCCGCATAATTTCTGGTTGCTCATCCTTGGCTTTAATCCAAGGATCTGCTGACTCAATATTAGCAACCATGAAGGTTTTTGTATATTAGTAGCATCTTACCTAACAAATTGCCAAAGTGAAATGCAAAGATTCCCCTACGCTATGGCCGCTATTTTAGGCGCTATGCTTTTTACAATCCTCATTGATGCTTATATTTTTTTCTCAGAGGTCGCTTCTCGACAATGAAAAACTTCCTGAGGAGCATACAAGGGTACTGGATGTGCGTCGGCTGGATTGCACCGGATCTCCTCAAATGGGTTTATGAGCTTGCTCCAGAGTTGAAATTCTGGAAATGGCACAACAATTTAGACGATCACCTTTGGTACGCCGAGCGTGTCAATGGTCGAATCGCAATGCTGGTCTTATCGGTTTTATTAATCCTAGAATTTGTACAGAGCAAATCAATCTGGGACATCGTATATGGCATGTAGACTCACACGTTTTTATTACGACTTTGACGAAGAGTGCAGAACGGGTTGCCTGACGAACCTGGCATGTGAAGACGTTTGTCTTGAGGATGCAGATGAATTTGAAAAGAATTTACAACTCCAAGAAATTCCTTATACTCGAATAGATCTGTAGAAGTTAGATGGCGATTGAACTGCTTGCAACTGCCGTAGTCAGTGGTGCAGAAAATCTGTGGAAACATTACAACTCAATTGACCATCCCGTTGAGCGGTATGTAGTGGTCAACAATTCCGAGGGACAATTCCCAGCGGTGAGCGACGTGATCGACAAGATTGTCGCTTGCTCAAACGATTTTGTCGTTGAGGCGGTCATCGTCAACAACCGGATGAACGCTGGGTTTGGCGGGGCAGTCAATCAGGTCATCAAGCAGAACATCGACTGCAATTACTGGTTTATTACCAATGATGACTGGCATGCCTCCCCTGGTGAGCTTGCCAAGTTGGATGAGCGCCTGGAGGATGAGTTCGTTGGTTTGCTCTGCGATGGAACAGATGCCAACGGATATTCATCTTTTGTAATGAGCAATGAGATGGTATCGACCGTTGGGTTGATGGACGAGAATTTCTACCCGGCCTACTGCGAGGACAACGATCATCGCTATCGGATGAAGCTCACTGGTTTGAACTGGGAGAAGTTCCCATTAAAGGCTACGCATAAAGTGAGTAGCACACTGCATAGCAACCGTCAGTTTGAGGAGCGTAATCAGGTTACGTTTCGTCGCAACATCGAGTATTACATCGAGAAATGGGGTGGCGACCGTGGGCAGGAGCAGTACCTAACTCCTTTTAACTCTGGTGCCCCTGTTGATTACTGGCCGTTCCGCCCGGATCGCATTTACGAACAAGCCTGGATGTGAGTCATGCAGTACTTCTTAGAAGAGGTTGATAGCGAGGGTAAAGCGGAGGAATTGCGGAAGATTCGCAATGAATGCCGTCTTTACATGACGAATAACACCGGGTTAATCACGCCTGAGCAACAGAAGGAATGGTTCAACTCCCTGGATCGGACTACCTTCATTCCTTTGTTGTACCTTGAGCTTTCCTGTGGTGTTTGCATTGACCCTGTTGGCTATGGAGTAGTGCGTTCTTTGAATGGTCTTACAGTTTTAACTGGGGGTCTTTTAACTACAGAACGCAATAAAGGTTTAGGAGCAAAATTATTCCTTGATTTAATTGATCTTGCTAGAGAGAGGTTTGATCAGCCGATTGGCCTTGATGTTTTAAAGGGTAATCACAGAGCGTACAAGTTGTACACAAAGCTCGGTTTTAAGCATAAACACTCAGATGAATACATTATTCATATGGAGCTTGAGTAATGAAAGTTTGTATTTTACTTGCATATTATGAGCGGCCAAACATGGTGCGCTTTGCGCTTAAGTCCTTGCGTGATCAGCCGTACAAAAACTGGGAGCTGGTCTTTGTTGATGACAGCAGCAAGCTTGAGGGCGAACCAGTAGTGCGTGAGATGCTGCCCGACGACCTGGATAAGGTGAGATTTTACAACACTAACGATCCCAATAAAAAAGCAAACGAAAGCATGTTTGCCAAATACTGGAACGAAGGACTGTTGGCCGGTGATGCTGACATTGCTTTGATGCTTTGCGATGACGATGCTTTGTATCTGGATCACCTCACTGATTTGGTAAAGTGGTATGAGGAGAATCCAGATAAGCAGTATTCGTACGGGCATGTGATTCCCTTCAATCCATTTGAAACCAAGTCCCTGGCTGGGATGAAGGACAATACCAATTGGTGGCTCAACAAGACAGGTGACATCAATCCTGTTTGTCAGGTGGATGCCAGCCAAGTCTCATGGCGTACCTGTTTATTCCGTGAGGATGGAATCAGGTTTCCCTTCCCCAAAACTAAAAACCTCGACGAAGCTTTATACAAACAGCTGGTCGAATTCTGTGGTCCATGCCCATTCAATGGCCTGATTGTTCAATACAAAGCCATTCATAATGAGCAACTAGGAACAAGGAATGACCATTATAATACGAGGGATATACCGCATAAACCGACATGATTCCTTTGTTTAAAGTACGGATGGCAGAAGAAGCATCTGATGCTGTCACCAAGGTGCTGAACTCTGGTTTTATCGGCCAAGGCAAAGTTGTCGAGGAGTTTGAGGACCGTTTGTGGAAGGAACTTGGCACTAATGTCCGCCCTATTACGGTTAATTCCTGCACGAGTGCCATTGATTTGGCGTTGCACTTATGTGATGTGGGACCTGGAGATGAGGTGATCTCCACTCCGCAGACTTGTTTTGCCAGCCAAGTTGGGATGCTGCATCGCCATGCGGTAATTCGCTGGGCTGATATTGACCCTGAAACAGGATTGATCGACGTAGAGAGCGTAAAAAAATTAATTTCCCCAAATACGAAAGCTATAGTCGCCGTCAACTGGGCAGGCAAGATCTGTGATTACGCAGCACTTAGGTCTTTTGGTGTACCTGTGATCGAGGATGCTGCTCACACCTGGGATTGCTTCCTGCATGATCCAATTGAGCGTGGTGATTATCGGTGCTATAGCTTTCAAGCCATCAAGTTCCTTACGTCTTCTGATGGTGGTTTATTAATTACGCCACCTGAGCAGCAAGAACGTGCACGGTTACTGCGGTGGTATGGCCTGGATCGCACCAAGAATGAGTCCTTCCGCTGCACCCAAAACATTGAGGAAGCAGGCTTTAAGTATCACATGAACGATGTGTGTGCTGCCATTGGGATCAGCAATATCCAAGCTGCGTGTGACTCGGTGCTGAAGCACCGGAAGATTGCCAAGATTTATTCGACTGAACTGGCGGATTGCACTGCGGTTAAAGTGTTGCCCTATGACCCTGACTGCTCCTACTGGCTGTACTCCCTTCTGGTGAAGGAAGGAACCAAGGAAGAATTCATCGAATACCTTAAGGATCAGGGGATTGCCGCAAGTCCCGTCCATCACCGCAACGATAACTATGCGTGTACGGCAGCGTTTAAAGGTGGAGATCTCCCTGGTGTCGATGCTTTTTACCGTGAGCAGGTGAGCATTCCTGTGGGCTGGTGGCTGAAGTCCCGTGATGTTGCATACATTATTGAGACGATTCGAAACTATGTAGGCGGTAAACACAACTGTTAGTATTGGGTATACCGCATTTACAAACAATGAATAAACTGCAACAGTATTATGAAGTTGTGACGGAAGGGAATGAATTCCTGAATAATCACAACCAGCTTCTTCAAAGTTTGTTGTTATCTAAACAAAATGCTGGTAATCAATCCAATCATCAGGAATCCCAAGGAATCGGAAATGAGTCTGTCGAACCAAGTCAAGGAATCAGTGACCCAGGCGTCGGGGACGTTGCGTGAGGCGTTAGCTTTTGCTGCCCGCACCGAACATCCCGTTGTGATTAGCAGCCTGACTGACATTCTTGTACGGCTGGAATCCCTGGAGCACATGGATGAATTGATGGACAAGTTCGGCAAACAACGCGATCTTCCTACGAGCCTTGGCTGATGATGTCTAAGTTATCAGGATTCCCGATGAGCGGCTTTTATCGGGAATCCGGTTGAGAAGGGCGAAGCTGCCGAGGATTTTTTATGTGTATTAGATTAGATATAGTTCAACTCAATACGATGGACAAACATACACTTGAGAACTGGGCCAAAGTGCGTGTTGCACTAGAAGCAGCTGGCAAGATGGATTGCTTTATTTACAAGCAAGCTGTTTCAGTGACAGCAGGGAAAGGTTTACTGGATAAAGAACCAAGCTGGGTTGATTCCAATGCGTTGGCAAAGAAACTAATGGACGAAAAAGATGGTTAGACTCTGAGCAACAAAGATTGATTCAATGACTACTCTTGTCGCCAATGTCCCTCCTGTAAAGGTGTGGGTAAGACGAGAGTATCTAAGAGATTTGCGAGATGGTCACGGAGAATACACACCAGGTTATTGGGTTACGTGTAAATCATTAACAGGACGCGCTCTTTATTTTGAGACGTACTTAACTGAGTATGGAGCCCTGTATGACAAACTCCCTATTAGTGCCTTTCTGGCTTGGGACTCTGACCATCCTGATACACCTGAACCTCCTGAGCCAGATCTACCTTTAACTGATCTGCAGTTTTGGAACGGGTTCGACACTGGCCTCACGGTGGTGGAGAAGAACCTGATCTACAACATGGAGATGCAGGTCTTGACGCGTGAGCATGGCGTTATGAAAGGCGAGTACTTATTTACTATTGATAATTACCATGCACATCGCAATGAACCGGACTTTTACTTTGCTGAGTTCCCTGATGAGCACAAGTCTCACAACATCATTGCACTGGATAATGGTCAAATCGGCGCTTATCCAAACAATCGTTGTCGCATGTGCGACCCATCGTTGACGCACCACGAATTAAAGACGCCTGACTTCAAGGTATCAACGCGGTACTTTGATTCCGAGAAAGCGTTAAAATGGGGCCGCTTAGGTGAAACTGACGATTATTTTTGGAAAACACCTAACGAAAAAGAGTAGTTTTGTTTATAGTTATTGAAACGAATTAATAACATAAATGTCCTGGGCAAGATCCAAGGAGCGAATCAATAAGAATCGACAAAAGCTTTTGGAGTATAAAAAGACTCTGGAATGCAAACACTGTGGTATAGCGGATCATAGGGTTCTTGAGTTCCATCACCTGGGGGATAAAGATAACGATATCTCAAACATGGTGAATCACGGTTACGGATGGAAACGCGTTGAGGAGGAAATTGATAAGTGCATTCCGCTCTGCTGTAATTGCCATCGATTAGAACATAGTCAAATAAAATCCAGTGACGTTAGCTGAATGGTTTACCACGAAGCAGAAGTGGTTCCGTGGTCAGGTTGATTAGCTGTTCCGCAAGGTTGCTTTGATGAACCAGGCAGCCTTGAATGCTTCTCCACACAGCTCAGCCATGTAGTTTTGGATGTCGATGGCCTTGATCTTGGCAGCAATGGGCTCAAGCTTCTTGGTTTTCATGCCAAGCTCCTCAAGGTTTTTGTAATAAACCGTGAGCATCTCAGTGGGTTTATAGCTCTTGACGTGTTTGAAGTCAGGGCTGGCATCCATCAACCCGTCGTGACACATGGGCATTAAGTAGTCCATGCTGCGGATGAATTCACCCAGTTTATCGAATTGATCGATGTGAGCTTCGTATTGTTTACCTAAAAACTTATGAACACCAAGAAAGTTTGATCCTTCGTAGTTCAAGTGCATCAGATGAGATTGCACCTGGAGTTGATGAACATAAGCCGACAGCTCGATCAGCTGACGAACAAATCCACCAACACCACTATCTCCTTTGGACTTGGTAGGTCCTTTGGGTTTTTGCTTAGGTTCAGGATCAGCTTGCTGAACAACAGCAAGCATTCCCTGGGGCATTTGAGGACCAGGAGTATACATAATCAATAGACCACTTCTTCCCAGTTTAATGCAGACAACACGTCAGCACCTGCGCTTTGGGTTGAGACCACAAGGGCAAGAACTGCAGGAGTATTGGTGAAAGAATCACGCTCTAACTGATACTTAAGGATTTCATCTTTGGTGATGTCAGTAACGGTAGAGCCCTGGTTGGAACCAATAGCAAAACCACGGGTGAGTGCAGTACCACCAGAGATTCCAGTTGCAGTCAGGTTGACTTCTACAGGAGAATCACTGCCAGCGCTAGTCCAGCTACCACCAGAGAGCGTACAGTCTTTAACGATTTCCCAACGGTAGTTTGCATTATTGGTGATACCCAAGACAGAGATACCATTGAGGATAACAGTTGCGTCAATGGCAGAGGTCTTTAGACGCATTGCACCAACGGGGTAGCGGATACTTGCCGTGGTTAAGTCATAGGGAGAAGCCACTTCTTGTGAGATGGTATTGGCTTTACCCCGCAGCTCGTAGCCACCTTCTGAAAGAACGGTAGAGCAAATTTGTTTAAGAGTGCTGTTACCGCCAGTGGTATCGAGGTTCTCAATTTCATAACGCAACGGAAGCGTTGCCGTCGTCATGTAAGTTGAGGTGATTTCATTGGCATGCTGAAAGGAATGACAGTGGATCAATACACCGTCGATCACAAAGCCTGCACGTACGGTTCCAACACCAAGCCATTCGATATCAACCCAGAAGATCTGAGCTTTAGTGATGTCAAGCGTTTTGCCAGAAAGACCATTGCCATTGAGCTTGTCGATGTTCCAGTTGTCTTGTGTGACGATGGTGTCAACAGCAGTTCCGGTATTGCTTGATCGCCTCACAAAGGAAGGATCAGCAGTACCACTGACTTCCACATAGATGCCATTGCCAGAAGAGAAGTACCCAACACGTTGACGCAGGTTTTCTTTGCCTGCATTCATAACGAAGGTATTCATCACCTGCAGTGATTTCCCTGGTTGATAAGGGAAAACCTTCTTGGTTTCACGGTAGACCTTGGCACCACTGACGGTAGTGACATCAAGATCCATCAGACCTTCATTAGCATTATGCGAGAAGGTACCACCAGTTCCTGTTGATGTTGCCCAAGATCCGTTTTCGTTGTAGCGATGAGTAGAATCAAAGAGAGTAAAAGGTTCTGAAGTACGGAGCCGCCCGAAGGCGTCTCCTGCTGTTGTTGCTGGTTGAATGTAAGTGTATTGACCGCTTGCAGTTGTTACTTCTAGGGGTTGACCACTGCAGGTTTGAACCTTAACGGTTTCAAAGACAGCATTATTCCCCTGGTCAAAGTAAAGAGGCTTGGCCATTATGCGGCATTTATATCGATATCTTTATTATCTCATCAGGGTTTTAATTATTAATTCTGTAACGCAAACGATTTAAAAGATCATTGCCTTGTTTGTATTCATCCTCAAGGATTTTGGTGTACTCTTGAGCTGCTTCAAAGAAAATTTTATACAATTCTTTGCCACCTAGGGTTGACATATAACTTGCCAAGATGTCAGAGAAATCATTGAAGGCATTCTTCCTTGCGTCGTAGCTGTAGCTCAGCAAGTTAGGCATGTCATCCAAGGTTTCAGCTGTGTTGGATGTGTCGTGAAGACCTTCGCGTTGATCTTTAGCCACTAGCGGCTCCTCTGGGTCAGTAACAATTTTGTTTTCTCGGTACCACTTCTGCCATTGTTGTACAGCAGCCATGTCCTGATTTGTTTCTTCCATGAAAAAAGAGGTACTGCTTCGTAGATACCCCTGAAGTCTAGTGATAGTAAGGAAGAAATCAAGCAGTAGCCATTACATCTTCCGGATTTACTTCAGGAAGCAAGCCTTCTTCATGTAGACGGATGGCTTCTATCATTTCAAAGAAACGCTCTCGCATTATGGGACCAGCCTCATTGATGCAGAAGTATTCCCACAGACCAGTGTAAAGACCATTGGTACGGCCAGAACATTTGTACATGTGCTCCATGAAGTCTGCTTTCTTCTGCTCAGCAACCACGCTCCAGTTTAGGAGTTGCTCTTTGAGCCACGGGGTATCGAAAGCGCCAGCGATTTTGAGCTTAGTTGCAAGATCTTCAGTCATCGGAGTTGATTGCAGTGATAGAAGTATAGACGCCAACGACACTAGAGCTGACTTCAAAGAGGAGATCATCCATCTCATCTTGGAGCGAAGCTGCGATTTCTTCAGGGGTCTTGCCACCAAAAGAATCGTAGTCAAGCTCTAGATCAACCGCAAAAGATACGGTTAACTTAGGCACAGTAATTGCGTCCATTAACGTTAATAAAGACCCAATTACTTTATCAGAAAATTTAGTTTAACTTAGTGACGGGATAACCCATCTCTATGCACTTGTTCTGATCAGCAATGTTGCCATAATTTATCCGTTTTTTTTTTTTATTTTAATTACAGTAAGCGCTCTAAAGCATTTGCTTGATGGTTCTGGTAATAACCAAGCCGGTCTTGAATTAAATTGTAGTAGTTAATAGCGGCATCGACCATCTCTTCTGCATCCATAGAGGATGCGAGATGCTCATTGGAGATCATGCTGGCAGTTAATACGACAACACCCCACTCTATCTTGGAGCCGATTGTTGCAGCAAGAGGAGTCCCATCGCTGGTGAACCCAGCCAATAATTTGGTCAGGTTCTCATCAGCCATGGGACCTCTCGTTAGTTATTTTTATTGTACGCGTCTTTACTTAGAGGAACGCTCCAGGTAATACCAATAAGCATTGGTAGCGTTTTGGTTGTAACGCTTGCCCATCAGTAGCTTTAACTTCTTTTGCTCAAGCTCATCCATCCGACTCTCGTTGTAGGGAAGGACTTCACCATTGGCTTCATTCAGCATGCCCATCTCCAGCTCGTTCATTTCGATCTGGAGGTCAAAGTCTTTGACTGCATGTTGATGGCAGTTCATCTTGATGGCTGCATCTTCAGGACTCGTCGGCGGCTCCAGCTTCAGGAAGAAGCTCTCCTGGATACTCGGATGTTTCCAAGTCCAGTCTGGGTTCTCCATAGATTCGCTTTGAGCGTATTGAATATTCTTGTAGGACTTTGACTCCATGTGGAAGTTGTTGATTGTTTTGGTAGGCGTTGCGGATTGCATCAAGATTTGGGAGAACGGTTGTTTTAGTTGACGGGACAATCTTGGTGTCCAAGATTTCTCCTGACATTGAACGTACCACAGTTTTCTTAGTGGTTGTGACTTCTTCTTGTATACAGAAGTTTGTTCGTTCGTCAGCTGACCAAAACTCCGGATCCGATTTGATTTCAACTGTCAGCTCTTTCTTTCGAGATAGGGTGAACTGGTAGTTGCGACCCGTAATCTTGTTGGAATCTGCAGGCAGTACCCGGCGCAGGTAACTGAGAAGCTTCTTGAGTCCAGTAACCTGGGTCTCGTGATGCTTCTGCGCTTTCAGGATGAGAAGCTTTTCTTTCTTGATACGATCAATGGCATCCTCATGGGACGCCATCACGTAGTAGATACGATCAATCTTTTCAGACCGTAGGGCAACACAAGCCTCCAACTCTGCTTTTGCCAGCTCCTGGGACTCAGGAGTGAGGAGAGGAAAAGAGCGTTCCAGGGCACCATAGTGCTCGTACAGTTGAATGACGTTGAGTTCCTTCAGCTTAGTGTGAGTGATTTGAGTCATGACTCAGATGTTTTGAATGTTGGATTGAACTTTGTTGAGTACATAGGCCAGCAATGCTGCGCATGCTGTCCAGAGAATGTCTTGAACAATGGGAAGAACAGTGGAAAGGATGGATTCGAACATAAGTTGATTTGTAGAAAGGGTGGTCAGTTTTACGTCATGACCAGGACGGCACCCTTCTGCAGGGCTAGTCTACGGGGTCTGTCAAGTACCTACTGAGTGCATTGCGAAAGAATACTCTGCGCTCGTCATCGGTAAGACCACTCCACCACTCGAGGTCAGGATCTTTTTCATCCCACTCGATAACTAAAGTGGAACTATTGTTATCATCATTGAAATGGATAAAAAGTTTATCCAGCCACTTTGTGTTCTCCACTCTTTTTATTGCGAGTGAGCTGAGGTAGGGATGTACCTGGGAAAGGAACGTACCCTGCATCCATCATATTGAAAAACAAATCCCACGCATCATGTTGGGTAAAAACTTCCTTAGGGCGGTAGTTACGCCAGTGACTAAGGGGAGCTTGGGCACCATGCTTGGTATAGAGAAGCATGAACTTGCCATCACTAGTTGCATCAGCTGGAGGTGCGTACCACCAGGCAACGCACTTGTCAGGTGCGTATGCAGGAGATGCATTACGCAGTTCCGTACGCCTGGAGCAAAGATCACGGAACTTATGGATGTAACTCAGGTGTTTACACCAGGGTTTGAATCCTTCGATCTCCTGTTGGAGACCCTGTAAATTGTTGAGCTGACGTTGAAAAGACCCACATGAGCAGAAAGGTTCAGCAGTGACGGGCTTTGGTTTGACGTCTTCTCCCAGTTCAGAGTCCATATCCACCGTTTGATTCGTATACCGAAACCCTTCCGGTGCAACGAGATATCCAATGTCCGTCTGGTCGGATTGAAGGAGCTGCCTAAGTTGCTGTTCATCGGTAATTCGCATGAACTTGTCAGCCCACCGTTGCTGGAGCTTGGCATTGAAGGTGTGCTTTCCGCTGGCATGAACGTAGCTCCAACCTTTAAAGAGCACAAGGCTGCTGTTGTACCAGATCGTTGGACCCATGTAGTTAGGTCCTAAGTAAGAGAAAAAGTCCGGCAGCCGATCCGTGAAGTCCTTATAGGCAGCTTTGATCTGTTGCCTGGGATAATCAACTTGAGCACCATCGCGGTAGACGATGCGGCACTGGTCATCAAAGAGGTAGATGCCACCGACATCAGTGTCATCAAAGTCTTTGAACGCACGACGGATGTTGGTGCGCGTGTAGATGAGAGACTGAGCTTCGTTTAGCTCAAGAACTTGGGTTGTCATGAGTTGGAATGGTGTGGTATGTGGGCACCATAGCAGGATGGCGCTAGAGGGGTCAAGATGATGTAATTGTTAATACATCATGAAGATGTAATTGCCGATTAACTATATAAGTAAAATTAAGTTACAACTGAATACAATTCATGGACGAGATTGAGTACGTATCCCTGGAGAAATTCCAAATTGAACCTACGCTTGACGATAGATTCTGGGAAGAGAAGGTAAAACGCAGCATCGAGGATTGTGATTCAGTTAGTGCCTTAAAAGAAATGGCAACCCTCTTGTTGAGGATCGCCACTCAGAGACAAGGAGTAATAAGGGGATTGGTTCAAGACATGTTCATCTTTCAGAACGTGTCAATCAATCAAGATGAGATTGCCAATCCCCAGATTGAATCAGAAAAGTGAAACGTCTTCCCCGGTAGCGGAATCCCGCTGGGGCAGAGCCTTCACATCAACTGATTCAACGGTGCGTGAGACGGGCATGATTGCCACACCCTCTTTGATTCCGTAGGAACCACCCAGCTTCTCTGCGTCTTGACGAGAGTGCTGGTTGATGTAGTCGTCATACATCTCCTGGAACTTCCAGGTGGAATCACGATCTTCATCAGGGATGGAGAGTCGGCTGAGAGAAGCAACTGCTTCGTCCTGGCTGGAGTAGTCCGGGATATCGAACGACTCGATAGCACAGATCTCAACGTTGTTGGCACCACGCATTTCGTTTGCCAACACCGGGCAGAAGACGGTGGTAGCAAAGAACTTCTCGTTGAATGTCAGGGGCACTTCCGAATCAAGAGCCTTGCTCAGGCACTTGGACATCTCCTTCTCATAGAGACGGATCTTTTCGGAAACATCAGTGCCATTCAGACCCTTGAGGGTCAGCACCATAGGGATCTTGTGAGCACGCTTATTCTCTTCAGTGAGAATGTAAACGAGGTATTTGGTGCGAACACCAAACTTACGCTTGTACATCTCACCTTTGCTGTTGGCAAGATCAGATGCAATCTTGTCAGCTTCAAAGAGTTCTTTGACTGCAGGATCGTCAAAGGTGCCAATGGTCTGGCGCATCCCAGTGGTTTCTTCAACCATCAAGGGAGAACGGAGAAGGACTTGCAGACGAGGCTCGACAAAATTGAGTCCCTCCTCGACGGAGGTGTTAGGAGCCATGCCAAAGGTCTGCTTGTAGTCCCAGTGAACTGAGCCTTTAGCGAACTGATCTTCAGTGGCAGTCCAGCCGCAGGAATCCAAATCGGAATTGCGGACAAACCAGCCACGGATTTTTGATTTGTTGAGAGGTTGGATGGTCACCAAGTTCTGATAACCAGAGACAAACTTCTTGTCCTGGAACATCGCAAAGGATTCCAGGCCACGGGATGCAAGAGCAGAGGTTTTCTTAGTAGTCAAGGAGGAAGGCATAGTGGTTTCGTAGTCAGGTGTGGATGCTTTTAACGTCATCCCAGGACGGGCACTCAGTTTAGAGCTAACCTCCGGCTGCGAACGTAAAAAGCAGCAGCACAGACATCAGCATTCCAGGGCTTAGTAGCAGAACTAATAAGCCCAGATCATGCAATGTCATCAAAAGGGAGCGTTGTCGTCTTCTTCAGCGGGAGGAGTTCCGTATTGTCCTGGGAGATCAGGAAGACCAGAGTCTGCTTGACCCCAAGGATCCGGTTGATCATCCTGGGATTGATTACCCCACAGTGAGACAACATTGTCATCAGAAGCAACGGTAGTTTGTGGTTTAATCGCACCACCGTTGTTTGAACCCTTGGGAGCCAAGGTAACTTTCTTCAACTCAATCTTGGTCTGTAACCTTTTTTCATTTTTCTCTTTATCAATCCAAGAGTCAGTAACCAACCGACCCTTCAAGGTAAGACCTGTGCCTTTATGTGTTAGGTCGCATAGGATCGCCGCATAGTTAGGCTTGTCCTCGACGGAATTGATTGCATAGAAGTTAAAAAGATCCGACTGATTGCGACCAGTGGAAACCGAGATGGTTTGATTGCAGATCATCAGACCACTAGCCGTCGTCTTAAAGGCACGTTGATCTTCAGTATCAATGTCCTTTACACAGCGACCACCAAGAATCACAGTGTTAAGGATTGGGAAAGTTTCTGCACTAACCAAGCCAATCACTCCGCCATGGAGGGAGAAAACCCTGGTCTCAAGGTCGTATCTCAACGTTGAATCGTGTAGATAAACCGCAGCATTTTTCCTCAGCCTGGCAAGCCGCTCAGCAGTTTTGCCATACATGTTGAGTTCGATTGGTGTTGCTGCTTTCTTTGCACTTACAGCCGGAAGGCTGATCATGCAACGCATAGCAGTTGAATTCGCACTGGTAAAAACTTCACGAGGATCTTCGAGAAGTTGTGCGCATCCAGCAAAGAAGTTCATCGTTTGAATAGTAGGGTGTAAGGCAGTTTAACGTCATACCTGGGACGAAACATTAGTGTGTATCAGCCCACGTTGTGCCAACGCGGGAGTCACCTTCGATGAGGCACTTGAAGTCAAAGAACTCCTGAGCCTGGGGGAAGGCAAGCATTGCCTGTTCCCTTATAGCTTCAGTGTGCTCTGGATGGCAGGCAAGTTGCACTTCGTCATGGACCATCAGGAGTTGCTCCCAATCCTGGCCATACTCCAGACCTAAATTCTTTTCAATATTTTCATGAATCAAGACAACAACTTGCTTCATGAGGATTGCGCCAGCCGATTGCAGCAGGACGTTTAGTCCTTTGAAAGCTGAGCGACAATGTAGAATGCGATAATCAAGACCACGCAAATAACCCCTGGATCCAATAGTTGCATCGATCTGTTGTTTAAGTTTCTTAAGTGCAGGAACACCAGTCATGAATCCATTAATGGCAGCTTTGCCTATAGCGGCTAGCTTCTCTGGATTCTTTTCATCGGGATCAATGATGGTACCTGCTTTAGCTGCACCACATCCGTACAACATTCCATACAACAACCTCTTACTGATATCACGAGTTTCAACACCAAACTGTTCTTGGTTATATGTGTGGATGTCAATTGACTCGTCAGTTACCAGCCTTGCGTAAAGTCCGTCGTCCCAGAGAGCAAGGTATCCAGCAAGGCAACGCAACTCAAGTGCTTTAGCGTCAATACCAATGAGGTCCCACCCGTAAGGAGCATGGAATAAGTTGCGACACTCATGCCCATAAGGTGAGTAAGACGCTGGGACTTGGCCCATATTTGGATTGCGGTGTGCGCAGCGCCCAGTAATGCAACCGTTAGTAATAAGATCGCCGTGGATCCTATCGGTGTCAGTGTTGAACAGCTTGATCCAAGCATTGTTCCCATCAACAAGCTGACCAAGACGTTTCTTGATCAACATGTATTCTGCCAACGGTTTGGCTTCTGGGTAGGGCAGTGTCTCTAAAACATCATCATCCAGGATTGGATTTCCTTTTTCAGTTGTTTTCTCTGGTTTCCATCCGTACTTTTGTTTAAGTCGATCAGCAATCTGCTGACGAGATCCAGGATTGAACTCTTCGATGCAGACTTTTTCATAGGGAACTCCTTTAACGTAACCGCGTATCTTGTTGTTAACTTTAGGGATAAAGGTAGTTTTGTGTTCGATAGGCGGGAAACATTTCTTTAATTCTGATTCAAGCTCTTCTTTTTTTGTGCGTAGTACATCCACAAGAGTAAAAGCTGCATCATAATCAAAAGGAACACCTGATCTAATTTGTCGATTAATTGCCAGCGCAAAGTCGTGCTCCAGCTTGAGCGCTGATTGTGGATAGTGTTGCTTTGCGATGTGTTCCCAAAGTTTCTTAGTGACTTCCACATCCTGGATGCAGTACTTAAGCATCTCTTCTGAATAGACGGAGAAGTCTTTGAAGTCGATCTTATGATCGGCCAAGCGCCATCCCCATGCTTTAAGTGATGCACCTCCACGGTTCTTCGGTGGAACCTGCGGATATTGTTCAAGGTCGAGTTCATAGAGAAGTTCTTTGGGCCAGATGAGTCGTGTGCAGATGAGCGTGTCGATGATGCGTGCTTTGCTGACAAATGAATGCAGCTTTTGCAGAACTGGAAGGTCGTAGAAAATTATGTTGTGACCAATAAGAACATCGGCAGTTGCCAGATGAGCAAGAGCACTAGCAACGCCATCAGGCCCGTAAGTAAAAGTTTGTTTGAGTCCAATGTCATAGAGAACGATGCAGTGGATAACCGTGACGTTGTCATAGAGGGCATCTGACTCAAGGTCAAAGACCAACCATGTTTCACTTGCGGAATCTGGCTTCATCTTGAATTGAGAGTTCTTGACCGGCAAGCTGTTTGTCATTTTTGTTTATCCAAGCCAAGATCTGTTGTGCACCCGCACGATAAGGATGCGAATAAATCTTGTTAAGAGCTACGTCAGAGTCTAACGGAAGCAATTGAAATTGCCCGGTATTTCTACAAGCAGAAATTGCATGTGGAACACCGTTTTTCCAGGTGGCAATGATGTAGCTCACTGTGAACGTTTAAAAGACGCTCAAATGATATACGATTTAAATAAGCAATCAAGTGTCTTCAAATGATTTTTGGTTTGTCTTACCGTATCCCACAAATCCACCTTCTTTCTTACGTTGGGATATTGCTTGCATTGCTTCTGAACCTGCCGGTTGACTGCCATGCACTAAAAGAGCAAAAGGCTTGTTACCAAAGCAGTGGCTGTCGTCGTGGTCGATCTCCAGGTCGAGTTCGGCGGCCTGTTCTTCTGTGTAGACAACGTGAGATACACGTTTAAAAACATCAGGATGCTTGGGGATCAAGTAATCGAGAGTCCCACCGTGCGATGCCGTGAGATAGAAGTTGTCAGGAATGAGATCTTGTAGTGCCAGCCACATGCCAAGAGACTTGGTATAGGCGTAGAACTTTTGATTGGGTCTGCTCTGGGCAACCATGATCCAAGCTTTCATGTAATTTTCAGTCCAGAAGTCACCTGACTCATGGATGCGAATCATCTCTTTAGGTGTTTGAGTGAGAAGGGAAAGGTTAATCAGATCACGCAGCAGTGTCGTCTGGTTGCCATTGAGGTACATGGTTTCTCGTAAGAGATTCCAGTTGTGCCAACGTGCTTCCCGTACGTTTGGCCTGACTTCTGACATTGCAGCAAAGCAACGGAAGTCACGTTCTGCAGTAACGCCTGTCATTTGGGGCAGGTCAGTAATTGAGCCTGTGACTCGATTAGCAAAGGTCTTGCAGATACCAGCGTGAGGACAGGAGTAACCAGCTGGCAGTGAAAAGATGAGACGGTTACGGAGCTTGCCGTTACCTTTGGAGAACTTGAGGAGTTTCATGTGTTGAGTTGAATGATAAGTGTAGCTTATGAGTAGTTTAGGGACGTGCTCAGGTCCATGATCCCGTTAGTGCAGTTGCTTTAATCCACATTTAACTCCGTTGCACCATTGAAGGGTTCACGGGAAAGGCGTAGAACAATCTGATCACCGTGGTCTGGTGTTTCGTTTGGTCCTTGGTGGACCAAGATTTCCCAGATGTTTCGATTGATCTTCATGATGGAGTTGCAGTAGTTGATGATGAGCTTGTCTTTGTCTTGCCCTGGTTTGTAGGACAAGACTTTTTTGTGGATGCCGATGGGTTCATCCTCTTGATCTTTGATGTAGGACGCGACCCAGTAGGAAGAAGTTCGAAGATTTTGAGTTGAGTTTGCAAATCCAGCCACGGTATGTTACAGAGTGAACAACATCATATACATGTAGAGCAATATAATTTCCGTATCAATAGCTACTAAATAGCCATGACTTTAACCTATAGAGGCTGCAAGTACAACCAAGAAGACCAAGCAAAAGCTGATAGGGCATGGTGGAACTTAGTGCACCGTCCCTGGAACGTGCTGGTCTACCGTAACAAGCGCTACTTTCCCTTTGTCACTGGAGGTCAAATCAAATGAACAAGGCACTGATCGTTTACCTGGTGAACCAGAAAAAGAAACAGGCACGCAAGGAGATTGAATCCAAGCATGCCGTTGCGGAATTAAAAAAACAATACGCCGCGACCTTCTGATTGCCACTCATCCAAACCACCCTTTGGTTTCTCTTTGGAATCAGAGGGTTTATTATTGGAACGCAGCTTCTCCAATGATTGGAAAGCGTTGGCAAAAAAGATGTTTAATTCTCTCTGCAATTTCTTGATGTTCGAGTTGGGTTTTTGGGTCACAGCGAAGTTGTAAGTAGTGGATCCACGACCTAATGGTACCGTTCATAAATAAAGACGTTGGTGTATTTAGTGGCAAAACCATGCGAGCACATTCTTTTGCTACACCAAAGCTAACCATCTCTTGGTAGAGGTGCTCAGCTTCTTCAAAGAGTTGACTGGTGCGCCGGTAAAGACTAGCCAGTTTGTCAGCTCCAAGTGTTTCAGCAAGATCATCAGTTGAGTTCTGACGATTCTTATTGTCTTGACGACGCAAATGAGGGATATGAGCAGAGCCCAGCTCCCTGGTATCTGCGTAACGCTGACTGAATTCTTGGAAGGAGAAAGAACGATGACGCAATATCTGCGGTGAGATCGAACGATTTGTATGAATCTCAACGCACATGTTTGCCATTTCAAATGGCGACCAGTGCTTGTGCTTGATCAGATACCGCAACAACTTAGGAGCAGTCTCCATGTTGTCTTGATTTTTTGGTGCACTGACCCGTGACATCTTGACGATCATCTCCTCTGCATTGGGAGTGACCCAAGTGAGTTCAACTTTCATTCGACTCATGTTCCATAACCTTCAGCTTGGAGTTTAGTCAATTGATCGATGGGACAAATCCGCATTTGTGCGTGTTCTGTTGGGGTCTTGAGGTGATCCCATTGGATCAACAAGAACTTCTGTTTTGCACCACGGATGTTTGGTTTGCTGGTCAAGCCAACAACCGTTCCATAACGTTGTGCTCTGTATTGAGCAGTGCGCTGCTTGACTTCTTTTCGTACCGCAACAATGCTGTGAGCTTTGGGACGTTCTGCGACACGATCACCAATGGAATAGGTGTGCTGGGCTTTAGTTTTCATGCTTCGAAATGATTGCAGTCAAAGGATTTAGGTGTGCCGAACTCAGGAAAATCAAATGAACAGGATCCATTTGAGTTGTGTTAGCACTGTTCACATCGAGATGTGTTAGTGGATTGCTCAGCAGTGCCAAGCATCTTCCTTTCAAGGAACTCTGCGTACTTATCAAGTTGCAGAGAGTCGAGATAGTAGAGGGTGTTCTCTACACCAAGTATCTTGAATGCATCAATGATCAGGTCTTTGTACTTACGTTCTTCATTGCGGTAGTAGTCATTGAGGATTGCTTCGGCCTGGTCAAAGTCGTCATAAGATCCAGTGAGTTGAGTGAGGATGTTACTTGGCATGTTGTCAACCACTTTGGTGATGATGCCAGTGATGACCGTGTCCCAAGTAAGGGGGGGAATGAGTTCAACAACTTTGTCAACTAAATCGAGATCAATGAGATTAGGTTGAGATTCTTCTGACATAGAGAAAAGCCCCCGCTGATGCGAGGGCTTGAACATTCCCTTGGTACGTTAGGCAGGTTGAGCAGTGGCGTCAATAGGTTCTGTTAGAACTCCTGACTCTTTGAGTTTGTCGAGCATGCCACACATGATGGTGGCGTGTGCTTGAGTCTGTTCCATGAAGTGCTTAGCACGTTCAGCTGAGATGGTGTGGACATTACCGTTGGGTTCGGTGTATTTCCAGCTGCCATCCGGCTGCGGATCGCCCTGGAGCGCAAGGCGTTCAGAGTTGTGTACGTAACGGAGTTCCAGGTTGTGGTAGTCCTTGAGACCGTCTGGTGCAGTCCAAGTTGCACCAAGGTTGTAACGACTGTCCTCGTCAGAAAAAGCATGAAACTCAGGGATGATTGATTTGAAAGCAGCAAAGATTTGCATTGGTTTGAGTTGGTAGTTGGTTGGTGGCCAACCCCGGATTCGAACCGGGACTTGGCGGAGCTTAAATCCGCTGCCTCTGCCGTTGGGCTAGTCGGCCTCACTTGGGCTTACCTCTACATCAATTGATGTTGAGTGCCAAGTGTGATCCCTGGGTAACGGCTCAGTGCCGTATTCCCAAGTATCGTAGTCATCCTCATTGCGAGGATCTTCTTCATCAATTAAGACGTAGTGAGGTGAGTTGTCATGGATGAAGTCACCTATGTTTCCAAGTGCCATGGCAAGCAGTTGGTCGTCGGTGTAGTTAGTCATTAATTAAAGACCAGCCCTATAACGAGGATAGGACTGGTCAATGTGCGAACTTAAGCTACTAGGACTTTAGCTGAGATTCCCGTTCTTGCAAAGCAAGCTGGAACGCTTCTGCATAAAGCTCACGTTCGGTGTCATGAAGCCGTTGGTTTCCAATGCCAGCAATCTGACAAACAGACATGACACCCATGTCGACCTTAAGTTGGATTGTGAACTTGGGTTTGTTTTCAATCATTGCAAGAACAATGAAGTGTTTGCGTTTCTTGATGTCAGCTGCGTAGTGAGAAGCAGAGCCAACGCAGTTGCGTACGGCTTGACCCCACATGGCTAGCTGATGAGTGTCATGAGGCTGGAAGAAAGTCCAGGTATTCAGGAAGCCATCGGCAAAGTCAAGTTCGACCTTGACAGGTTCTGGGAAGAGATCCTGGTGGAGCTTCTCATTTGGATTAACGATCTTCCAGTTCTCTGCTTGGACGTAGTCGTGGAATTCAGAGATGCGCCAACGCTTTGGTGGCGTGAGTTCATTGCCAGCATTAAGTATGCGGCTGATCATTGAGTAGGTATCAGACCAATCACTGAAGCGATAAGTGTTGATGCCATAATCTGCGTAAGACATATTGTAATTAGGTGGATACTTTTTAAGCCCTTCTTTTTCTTCCAAGTAGAACTTGGAAAGAATGGTAAAGAAAGATTGGACAGGCATGTGCTGTCTTAGCCACTCATTGGTTGAGTCGTGAGTACTGTAAAGAGCAAGATCTACTGCAAGCAGTGCATCAACATTGGTTTGATAGAAGTCAATAGGACAATCAGGCCAAATGTCATTGACACGTTTGATTGATCTTGCAAGTCGGAAGATCTGTTTGTAAGGAGCAGTAATTTTGCAATGGTGTTTGTTAGTTAAATCATTAAATTTATCCAGTGCTTCTGCGCACTTGGCATTAATCCACTTACGGAAGAATGGTTTACTAAGGATGTGATTAGATTTAAGAAAGCAGATGTAGTCATCAAAGGTACAAGCCCGATTAGTTTCGCTAGCAGTAACTGCCAGATCTAGTATGCTGTCGTAGCTTGGCAGCCAAGCAGCACGTCGTTCTGGTTTATCAAGCTTACTTAGCAACAAAGTATTGATGTCTAGTGCATCTGGAATGTGCTTGCATTCAAGCTTGCCAAACATACTGCGTTGATCAACCCATACAGGAATTGATTCCTTTAGTTCTCTCTCAAAGTTATTGATGCAAGGCGTAATGTAACTCAGCACCTTATCTGCATAAGATTTAAAATACTCAGGACGCCAATGCTGACCGTTGTAGCCATTAGCAATGTCCTCCTTGGTAACCAAGCGAACACGGTGATAGAAGACAGTGCGTCCGACTTGGGTCTGGATACAATCTTCTCTTGAGTTCCAGATGGACTTAGGAACAATGCGAGCAGCGGCTGCAGTGTCCTTGAAGCAGTAAGCATGGCCGTAGACATACTTATCTTTTTGGCCCTTGGGAGGCAGCCAGCAGGCGTACCAGCACTGCTCGTAGTGATAGATGAGGGTATGAACAGCGGTGCGAGCCTGAGGAGTTGCTACGTCCACAGGCCTGGTAAATGAGTGGATCCTCTGTGGTGCTGGAGCAGCATTGATGATGTCGATTGCATCTTGCTGATCAGCAGGACGCAGGACATCAGCTGGGACGATGTGAGGGATGTTACCAAGTGGGTACTTGGATTTCTTGCTTGCCTTCTTTGGTTCCTTGTCACGAGCCAAAGCTTTGAGCTTGGGGTCATAAGCAAGAAGTTCAGTCTGAAGGTTGGAGGGAAGTTGGAATTGCATTGGGTTGAGTTGGTAAAAGGAATGGGCAGTTTAAAGTCATACCCAGGACGGTTGGTCAATTTAGATCGTAGTCACTGTCGTCAATGGGAACGAGTTCCCAGTCCAGGTCGAGTGAATCAAGATAACTGCAGAAGCCATCTTCACAAGTAGGGATGTGTTCTCCCTCATCCAGGTAGAAGCCAGATCGACAAAGTGCTGGAGCGTATTCTGGAGGGCTCCAATAAGTCCCCCAAGAGATGAGGCTAGCATTGTCAATGATTGCTTTAACAGTGACATAGTCGTCTTCGATTGTGGTTGATTCGATTGCAAGGACAGACATTAATCAAGCTCCACGAATGAAATTGTTTTGGAGATGTAGCATTTGTACTTGGTCCAATGACGAGCAGTTGCGTACTCGTCATTGAAACGATGTTCATCGTCAGTGTTCAACTTGGCACGTTGCATGGCACAAGTTGCGAGATTAAGTCGGTCAAAGAAAGTGAGTTCGTTAAACATGATTTGAGTTGGTTGGGTTGATCTGGGACTTACACTTCCAGCTTGTCTTAGACGCGGCGTTACTGAATAGATGCCCAGTTATTCAGAAAAGTTTGATGTTGCGCTTGGACAGACCAGTTCCTGGGATTCCAATGGAACCACGGATACCTGATCCACGGGCGTTCAGTGTTACCTGAAACGGTCCAAGCTTAATTGATTTGGAATAAGACTTAACGCCGTGTTCTGTGATGTTGAACCCAGCAATTGTCTTATCAAAGTTGAAGGATGATTTGTTAGTCATTGCAGTTCGTCAGGTAGTAGTGCATTGGTGTCTTCTTCATTCATGTTTGTCATCATGAATACTTCTCCGTCGGAGGCAACAAAGCCCCCGACAAAGCCTGCACCATACTTGTCTGCAGATTCTTTCAGCTTGGCAGTCAGCTGCATGAACGCAAGCTTTTGACTGTCAATTGCATCGGGAATGCGAGGTGTGTTGTTGTTCACGTTGAGGATGAAGTGAGTTGAACCATGGAAGTCTACTAGGGATGTCAAGTCCCCAGTAGATTTTAATTGTTTCTTAACCTTGCGGTACATGTACACCAAGTCGTAAGTACTGGCGTTGCACCCAGGCTGCGTGATGGATCTCAGCTGCCGTGATCGGAGGTTCACCACCCATGTCATCGGTTGGATCGTAGTCCAATTCGTTTTCAATCATGGGGATGATCTCATTCTCAAGCAGTGCATACATGGAGGGAGTCAGGTGTTGATCCATCTCATGACGTTTGTTTTCACGTTGCATAATCTCTTTGAGTTCAGAGAGGATGCGATTGAGGTGAGTGTACTCATTCATGGTGAGTGTTGTGATGTGAATTAAGGTTATTCCTATAAGAACTAAAGATATTCCTGGTACTCCCCCTGCGGGGGTCTGGGGGTATGGGACTTACACACCGTACTTACGTAGGTGAAGCCCAGTGCTTACTTATCTTCGATAACGATTTCTTCCACTAGTAATACACGTTCTGTATCACTGCCTTCAATCATAATTTCGCGTTGTTCTTCATTAAGTGTCTTCCAATTGATTAGCACTGTATTTGCAGCTGCAAAATAAGTACCTGATTCGATGTCAAAAACAACGTAGTCTTGAATGTTTTCCATGGTTGGTTTGAGGTAGAGGTGAAGCCTGGGACTTACATTTTGCGAAAGCCCAGGCTATGACTAAAGTATTGGCAGGTATTGGGTATTCGCGAATAGCGAACAATACTACGGCACAATACTTACGTTATGTGGTGGGAGCATTCTGCTGGGGTCTGGGGGACCGTAGTTATCGGCCATACCCTTACCTAGTACTAAATCACTGCAGTTGCTTAGGAGGAAGCATAATCCAACCCGTGTAGTTATCTACAGTGCGGTTAGTGCTAATCAAATTGAGTTCCTCCAGGCTGTCAATTAATTTGATGTAACGTTCAATACTGTTGTTTGTCATTGAGTTCCTAGGTACATAGCAGGGTATGTGCGGATGACGCTTCATGTGTGCCAAGTAGTAACGATAGAGGTTTCTCTGACTTGCACTCAGAGTTGGGACTGCGTTTTGAATTTGTACTGACATAGGAGATTGTTAGATAAGTGATCAGATTAAGGCAAGAAGCCTAAGCCAGCTGTCGGGGTGGTCTGGTTCGACTTTATCGTCTCCGGGCGTAAAGCAGACACTGTCGAACGCCCACTCTTCGATGTCTTCGTTCGAGGGGACTTCATACCATCCTTCGAGTTCTTCCTCCTCTTTGTTGAAGGGTTTCCAGTAGCACCACCGTTTGTTGTGCTTGTCGATGCGCACGTCTCCGCTGTGGGCAGGACGGCTAATTTCTCCAAGGACGTAGGTGATGTCTGCTTGGAACTGCTCCGGCGCGTCTTCTTCTGAGAAGGGGACGTAGCCGAAGGATTCTGCGATGGCTTGAGTTGTGGGATGAAGCATAAGATCAGAGTGGTAACGAGGATTGAAATAAAGACGATGACGACCAGGATGATGTCCTGCTCAAGTTCTTCTCGTGTGAATTGCTTGGTAGTCATTGAATTTCTCCTTAAATAAGTTGAGTTGTTTGATGTCGGATTCTGATGCTTCTCTCATGGCTTCGTTTAAGTCGTGTTGACGGTCAGCCATGAATTCAAGCAAGTCAGGATCAGGATTGAAGTTAGGCATGAGCTAAATGCGAATGATAAAAAGCCTGGGACTTACTCACCAGTAGTGGCTGATGATGCCCAGGTTATTGGTAGGTTTGTACTAGTCGCGGTGGGGTTTAGACCTTCAGCCAACCCCAGGTTGCTCCATTGTCAATGGCTTTGATGCAGAAGCAGGTCACGTCATAGGCTTTAGCAAGAGAGTCATAAGCTTTCTTGCGGCTGCCCATTTTCTCAATCATTGCTTTGTTCGCAAGGATCTCTTTGATCTCACGAACGTCAGCAGGAGTGAGCTTGTGGTTACCGTTACGACCAGTTACTGCCTTGGCAAAGAGTTCTGTCGACTTGGTTGCCTTGGAACGAGACTTGACATTGGCTTTGGTCTTGGTCTTGGTCTTCATCACAGGAATAGACACGTCTTGCTGCAGCTGAATCGGTGCACTGACGTTGAAGATGTCTTTGATCGGGAAACCAAGAGTCACTGATGCTCCATCTTTTATGACGGAGATAGTCACTTTGTCTTCCCTGGTAATCACAGAGATGTGGTCAGGGTTTGAAACGTCGATCTGAGAAAGGGATTCCATGGATTGAACAGAGTTGGTTAGAGAATAGCTAGTTGTCCTGGAAGTGCAAGTACCAGGAGTAGTGCCAGGCATACAGCCCGACACCACTGGTGGCGGCAAGGGAGGGGAGGAGGGATCAGCTACGGATAAGCCACATAGTCACTGTGGTTTAGCAGCTGTTCAATCGATATGAAGTCCTCCATAATCTCTTCTTCTGTTGAGTCACCAACACAGGAGTCATCCGTTTGATCCTCGATGACTTCGACACCGATGTCTTCGAGTTGATTCAAGAAGTGATCCCAGCTTGGTGCCTTGCCCCATACGTGGCAGTAATAGCCACGTGCATCAGCGATTAAAGCGACGTGCATTTTCATGTTGATCAGTTGCAGAGGGATTGGTGATGTCGACGCCGACAACTGCGGCGCCGGTCATTGCTGCCATTGCAACTGCCATTGCAATCACAAGGATTGTTGCAGTGATGTCAGCAATGCGAGAGGAATTGATAGTCCGTTGAGTCATGAGTGGAATGAGCAATGTGTGCAGCCGTGAGGGCTGCAGAAAACCCACCGAGCGATACGCAAACGTATTAAGCTCAAGCAATGAACCTAGATCCAAAAACCTGGGAGTCAGTGCCATGGGATTTGGCACACACAATACCCAGTGAACCAGGATGCTATGCATTACTGGATACCAATGAAACAATCTTGTACATTGGCAGGAGCAAAATACTTTGGAATCGATTAAGAAACCCAAAAACACACCCAGCTTTTCAAAGAGCTGAAAGAGATGCAGCTGATTTAAAAATATGCTGGGCATGTGGTTGGGATGTTTATGATTCCGAGCGTTCTTTGATAAAGAAGTGGAAGCCTCCTTTATGCAAAGAAAGAATCAAACGGTAGGGTTAAGTGCAACCGTCAGTTGATCAGAAGGAAACCTCTTCCAACGTCGGTTCAGGCTTGGCTTTAGGCTCCAGCTTTGGCAGTGGAGCAGAACCAATTACAGCACGGACTCTGGTTAGTGCAATCTCTGGATACTTGAGGGCAACCAGCTGCTTATCCTTCTGGTAGTGCGTCCGAATCAAGTTGATCCGTACGTCGTATTGGGTAAGGATGAGTTGCTGACCAACCACTAGCGTTCCATTGTCAAACGCAGTCATCAATCCGTTGGCGTTGTTGAACTTGATACAGCACGTACCTTCGTACTTATCCTTGACGTACATCTTGATCGCAAGAAACTCACGACCTTCGTACGTTGCCTTTTCCATGAAAGCAATGTTGCCAACGATAGTGTTGCTGAACATGATTGAATTGAAGTAGAGAACTAGCAGGATGTTGAGTCCTGCAGAAAAGGGCCAAAGCCCCTTAGTGCAAGAGTCAGTATCCATGCTTGCGTTCCCAACGAAGCAGATCCTTGTTGAGATCTACCTTACGTTGGAGGACAACGCAAAAAGGCATAAGATCTTTGAACTGACGCATCCCATCTTGCCATTGGAAGAACAAGTCGAGAGCAACTTGACGCTGCTTTTCAAGTTCTTGGTCAATGACAGGGGAATCTCTCCTGGCAAGCAGGCGAGCATCTTGCGTCAGTAATTGCTCAACAACTTTAGGAGTCATGATCCTGGTGGTGTGGTGTGGTGTGGTGTAGTGCAGGAGAACCCTGCAAAAAACCTCCGAAGAGGCTTAGTGCAAAAATCAAGCAGTCATTGACTGGTGATACTCTTCTTCGAGGACTAAACCATGGTGGTAATAATCCTCCATCTCGAGTAGCAACTCTTTCACTCCAGTAGGGAATGAGTACTGAAGTGTGCGTGTGTCGATGGCTCGCCACTCGCCAGAGAAGATTTGCTTCTCGAAGTGAAGCTGAGTACTTTCACCGCCGTACCAAACGACACGGTAGTTCATGTCACTTGATGGCTGATAGATCATCATGAGTTGAACTGAAGCCACCCTCGGTGGGTGGCAATGCCTGGGGCAGGAGTCGAACCTGCCCTACACCATCAGGCTCAACGGGTTACCAGTTGCTGGTACCACTTCCGTGCCTGAGCAACAGTCGTGGAACTTGAGCAGTCATAACCCTTCTGACCTTTACGTACCACCTTCTTTACCTGAGCTATGTCCTTATCTTCAAAGATGAAGAAGAAGTAGACAGCCTCTTTAGTTTCCACAGCAGTTGTAGTGTCTGGAGTTTGCATTGAACTGAGCTAGTGCGCGGTACCCATCTCCGCTGTGGGTAATGGTTGGAGGAGGATTCGATCCTCCGGCATCACGCCTTATTCCAACCGATGTCTCTTGTAATGACAAGAAATACAAAGAGGTTCGACTGACCACCACAAAGAATAATCTTCGTGATGATAGTGAGCAGCTTGTAAATCACAATCGGTACATTTAAAGAAAGAAGCCTTTGGCCACTTCTTCCTCTTAACACGTGTAGCAACTAAACGTTGTGCACGTACCTTCTCTGGGTTGTTTAACTCCCAGCGTTTATTCGCGGCAGTCTTGTTGACTGAACGTCCAGCAACCGCTTTTCGACGGCGCTGATATGTACGTTGCCAAGCACGTTGCTTGTCAGGATCTTTGTACGGCATGTGGTTGCACCCCTGGACCCGCTTAGACGGATCAACTTTTAGGCTCGATAGCCCTGGCGAGCTTGCGACGAGTGTCACGTACCCACTTCTGTGCACGTTCCTTGCTCTTGTCCTTAGCTACTGCATTGGCAGCAACGATGAGACCAGCGGCGATAGACTTGCGAATCGACATGATAAACTCCTAATGTAAGTTGTGGAAAACTTGGACTTACCTGTGGAAAAACCCCAGTGCCAAGCCGAGTACAGTTTTACGCCGCGAGTGTTGTGCGGGGGAGCTTTACCCAATTTCACCGGCGATACGCGAACGTATCAGCCCAAGAATTAGCCAGAGAAATGTCTTCATTTGCTCAATTTACTTGACAAATATCGCAACTTAGTATCTAAACTTGAGCGAACGTAGTGAGCGGCGACGTGAGCGCAGCGAACTTTCCTCCTTCACTACACATATACACCCCTCCTTTCTTTTTTTTCTATACGGCATCCGCTACGGAGGGGCAGTGTGAGAAGCGTCAGGAAATTTTGTTCCCTATTTGCCCCATATAGGGCCTTTCCGTTTGAGTAAAAACGTGATTTTGTCGTAAAAACCAGTATTTTCCCCAAATTTTCACACAAAAAAGCCGGGGTCTTTCTCCCCGGCGTAATTTACATTTTCAAAAATTTATTATTATTCCTTCTTTGCCTTATATGCGAGCGTTGCCCGCATCGCCTTGGTGAATGCTTCCTCATCTGGAAGCTCATACGCCAATTCTTTCTTGGCGGAAGTAACAAAATCACGTACTGCCAGGGAATCTTCCCCAGCTTCTGCCATGTTCATGGCCTTATTTTTGATTGCCTCTAGGGCTTCGACCCTTTTTTGGCGGATACCGGCGTCCATCCCTGGTGCTATTCATGTATTCTTTCAATATAACGCCCTTATTTCTTGGATTACTCAACAATAGAATGTTGAAAAGGCATTAATAGCGTAATAAAACCCAAATGACTTCTTCTTACGGCTATCAACGTCCTCTTTCGAACGAAGAACAGCTTTATTTGCAAAATCAAGCGCTTCGAGCGGAGTTGCAACGCCGTGAGGGTGAACAAAAAGGCGGATTGATTGATGCCATTGGTAAAACGGCACTTGGAGCAGCTGCAATCGGGGGTTCCATCCTTGCTGGGCGCGGATTAATGCGTGGACGCACCTCAAGTGCAACTGTTGACCTCAGTAAGTTTGGTGAAAAAGCTGCAGATTTACGTCGTGCAGCTGCAGAACGCATTGCACCCCAAGAAGTAGTACCTGCTTCCCGTCCTGCACCCAAAACTTCTGCTGAACGCCTTCAACAAATTGAAGAAGTCACTCGTCAAGCAAGAACTGAACGACCTCAAGGAGTACGTCAAGTTGATTTAAGAGGTCAACGCACTGATTTGCCCACAGCTCGTACCCCTGGAACATTTCAGGAGTTTAGTCGTGAGGCTAGTGGCGTAGCTGCAGCAGAACGCTTGGCACAAGACCCTGAACTTCTGTCGTTAGTTAAAGCTCAAGCAGCAGAAGAACTTTCGGAGGCACGTAGCTTCCAATCCAAGGCACAAGCGGAGTACCGCAATTTAATTTCTGCCGAAGCTGATGAAGTTATTGGTACCTTAAGGAAAGAAGCAAATACTGTACAAGCAGCTGCTGAAAGCGACTTTGGTCCTCAGTCATACCTTCAGTCGGAAGGTTACATTGCAGCTGACAATTTAGTTGATCAGCACCAAGCCAGAGTATTGGGGCGCATTGATCAATTTGCTAATGCTGCAAATGCAGCGGAAGACCAGCAAACAGGTCGAGTCAAGATGGCTCTTCAGCGCAACGAAGATGTCAATCTGGCTGCCATTGAGATGGCAGAAGATGCTGTTGATTCCCAGATTGCAAAAGCAGCGCAAGGCGATCCGACTGTTGCCAGCGTCACTGATTTAGATAGTGCAATCAACCAAGCAGCTTCTACGCTGCCAGATGGTTTACCTGTTGATCAAGCAGAAGGACTTACTCGTCCCATTACTGCACAAGAACAAGCAAATCTTGCAAAACAAGAAATGATTGTTCGTCGTCAAGAAATTGAAGCACGCGGTTTGCGCCCTGGAACCGTACGGTTTGAACGTGCTCTTGCTGAGCCTTTCCGTACTTCTGAATATACGCAAATGCGTGGCACAGGTGCAGTGGAAACTGCTTTGCCTGCTGGACCGATCCGTGGAACTGTAGAAGCCGTTAGTGCATCTGAATATTTGCCTGAAAGAAGTGTTTTAAACGTTGGACCACAAGCTGAAATTACTTCAACGGCAGCAGGTACTTCAATTCGTGGCGCAGCACCTAGCTATCAAACTGTTCCTTCTAAGGAAGAAACTCGCCAACTGTTTGGCACTCCTGAGCCTTTAGTACCAGGCGCCCCTGCCGAAATGGGTCCTGACTTCCCCGGCAGAGCACGTGTTCGTGGCGTAATTCCTGAACTTGAAGCAGGCGAACAATTATCTAAACAAGAAATTGTTTATGGTGCTTTAGATCGACCGGTTGCACCTGAGGCTCCAGGGGGGAGTGCGGGGGTTGGGGTATACGGCATTGAGCCCGGCTACGTCCCTGGTGCAATGAGTAAAGCGACAGGTGAATACAGTGCAGCAGCTTCTCGCAAACCAACGTATGTTCCAGCCTGGTTGCAGAAGAAAGAAGCAGGTACTGGATTTGAAGTGATGACAACTGAACAAGTTGCTTCAGGTGCAGAAAAAGCGAGAGGTGGACGTATTAAAGAAGCATTTGAATCAGAGCTTGGTCGCCGTCAAGCATCAAAAGAAAGCATTGCTGTTTCCGAAGCAATGCGTAGGGCTAGAATTGAAGGACGTGATCCGCAATCAGTACTGCGTAGCTTCGGTTTCGGAGTGTAATTATGGCCGAAAAGAAGAAAGACAAAAAGTGGATTCAAGGCATGGAGATGAAGGAAGGCGCCTTCACAGCCAAAGCCAAGAAACGTGGTATCACCACTGCTCAGCTTCAGGAAAACGTTCTTGCCAATCCTGAAAAGTACGACGAGAAAACCGTCAAGCAAGCTAACCTTCGCAAGACGCTGGTAGGATTAAAGAAAAAGAAAAAAGCTAAGGAATAATGGCAAAGGACGCCAGGTTAGATCTAGGCCGTTATATCCAAAATCCCTTCAACCGACGTGGGCAGATCCCTAAGCGGTTGGATTTTGATGACTTGTTTCGGGCTAAACCTGAAACCGGTGACTACCCCTGGAACCCCTCTCGCTTTAATGAGCGCGACCTCCTGAATCGTTCAATGACCCGCAAGGTCACTTTGAACCCAGATCTTAATTTCGTTGGTAACTCACCGTTCTTTGATGAGAACGAAGACGTTCAAGCAGGATACGAATTATTTGAAGGCCTGGGACGATTCAACCGACCTTTAGATTATGACTTCAACGAAGGTAGGGCACGTACTGAACAACGCCCTCAAAATCAACCTGATTTTAATGCTGAATGGATGGAAGCATACAAGATCAGTCCCACTTTGAATCCAGGTAAGATGGCAAAGAATCCTATGCCACGCCTTCGTAATCCCGACCCCAATGGCTATCTGATGGCGATGGCTGAACGTCGTGCTGAAAATGAAGTGGAAGATAAACCATCAATTGCTCAACTTCTTGATCGCGAAGGTTTAATTAAAGCTCAGCAAGCTAAAGCAGAAGAAAAACAAGGAGAAGAAACCGCAGACGAAAATGAAACAGAAACAAATATTTCCCCAGGCAAAACCTTAGAGTAAGCAACGATAAAATAAAAGTATTAAATAGATGACGTAGTGATGCTGGCGGGAAGGTTAAAACCTGTTATTGATCTCTTGAAAGCAGAAGGAGGCAAAGAACTTCTCAAGGGATCCATACCTGGTGCAGTAATTACTACTGGTTTAAGCACGCTGACGACAGGCAATCCTTTCGCAGGTCTTTTGATTGGTGCTGCTGACTTAGGTCTTAGCTTTGGTGCATCAAGAGCGCTATCAGGTCTTAAAGGTAAGCAGATCCTTGGGATGCCACTTGCTGGCAAATATGTACATGTTGCAAGTCCTGAGCAATTAGTCGGTAAGAAGGGTCAACCCTTAAAACAAATTAAAACTGATATTCTGCAATCTCAATACGAACAAAGCATTCCTCAAACAATCGGGCAGCTAGCAGGCAGTGTTGCAGCAGTAACTACACTTGAACCTCGCCTCATGCCCCAACCTGTTAGTGAATCACAGTACGTAACACAAGCTCAGCAGCTTGGGCAGCAAGAAATGCTGAATCGCATGTATGCACCACCCGATACAGCTGACGGCACTTTATATCAACTTCAAGGTCTTCCCCAGAGGGTCGTGTAATGGCTTTATTACGTGATTTAAAAACGGGATGGAGCGAAGCCCTTAAATACATGAATCAACGTGTGCAACCTGAGGTTGTGCGCGGAGAAGTGGTTCGAACTCCTGATTATCGTCACAGTGTTGCAGATCCTCGGTTTAACCGAGCAATGCGAGAAGGCTATAAAACTGTTGATGAATCTGGAAAACCACAAACAGTTAATGCCCCTTTAAAGAATCCAGCTGAATTTGCTGGGGCGTACGCTGCTCGGCTTCTGACTGACGTAGGTACAGATTCCACACGTCAGTTTTATTGGCGGTACAACCACCCAATGGCACTGGCCGAAAAAGCCATTGAGCAAGCTGTTCCTCAGTTAGCAGACATTCAAAGCCCGACTAAACGTGCTGCAATCACATTGGGAATCAGTGCACCAATTGCCGCATCCCTTGGCACTTTTGACGTTACTAATCCTCAGGAACTATTCCGTCCTAAAGGTTACGCTCAGTCTTATGCAGAGAAAGGTGCTGAAGATCGCAGAGAAAGTGCTGAGCTAGGTATGGAGTTATTTGATCGCTTCTTCCTTGGTCGCCGTGGTCGACCTCTGAAATATGAAACTGCAAAACAAGATATTCCTGATTTAACTCCTGAGCGTTACAAGCGTGTAATGCAACACCAGTACCAAGATCGTGGTCTTCTTGGCCTTGGTATTGTTAAGGGAACCATGGAAAATATCGAGGGTTACCCAGAAGCTCGTATTGTTGGTTTCCCAGTCGGTTTACAGGCTGCCGGTGCTTTGGCTGGTGGCGTTGTTGCTGCACGTCAAGCTCTTAAGGAACCGCCAAAGGTTACAAAAACCATTGGTAAGCAAGAAGTTAAAATTGCTGGCACCCCTTTAAGTACCCGTGCGAAAGCCGGAATTGTGTTAGCTGGATCCTTGGCTGGTGCAGTGACCGGAAACCTGGCAAACCGTGCAATTGCATCAATGAATAATAGTCCTGAAAAATTGCCTTCTACGCTTGAATATCAACAAGGTGTTTAGGCTGATAAAATTAAACTAAATAGATAAAACAAGAGTGATGTTATTGGTCGATTTTCAAAACTTGTTGAATCAAGCACGCCAGCAAGCTACTGCAGGTGGTCGCAGAGTCGCAGAAGCTGCAGCTACTCCTAGAGGCACTCGCGTTGCTGGCCTTGCTGCTCCGATTGCGTACGGTGCAGGAAGCCTTGCCCAAGGTGATCTTGCCCGTGGTGTAGGCGAGATTGGCGGCGGTGCTCTTGGTGCCGGTTTAGTTGGCGGTCTTGCTAGCGCACTCGAAAAAGGCGGCGCTAAAGGGAAGCTTGCTGGTGGCGCTCTCCGTCTTGCTGGTGGCCTTCTCGGCGGTGCAGTTGGCGGTGGTGTTTTAGGCGGCGCTGCTCAAGCTGCACAGGATGTCGTTGGTGCTGTTACCCGTGGTCAGATGACCCGTGGTGAATCGCCCAGCATTGTCCCTGGTGCCGGTGGCAAAGGAATCGAAGGTTTTACGACCAGCGACATTGAGCGTATTGTAATGCTCAATCCCAAGGGCGCTGAACAGCTGATGCCTACGTACAACCGTATGCGTGATGCTGACATGAATCGTCAGATGCAGTTAAACCAGCAGCTTGGTCAACTCACTGGTGCGTTGAACCAGCAGAAGTACATGGCTCAGCTTGCAGGCGGCGCTCAGTCCGAATCTGGTGCAACGACCCGCAGCATCTTGACCGCTGCTAATCCCTACGCTCAATCCGCTTTCCAATATAGGGGTTGATCTAATGGCTGAGTTTTCTTTAGCCGGTAAGTATCCATTTTTGATGGATCCAGCCTTCAAAGGGTTGTCTCCTGAGATACAAAAACAAGTATTTGCAGGAGAAACAGCTGGCGCAGAAACCCGTGAACTTGGAAACATCCTTCGAGAAATGAGGGACCCTGAGTTTATGCGTCAACAACTGCAGGTTGCTTCTGAGTTCGATAAAGAACGCATGAAGGAAGCAGGAAAGTACAAGATGCTTTTCGATCTTCCTGAGCGTTTAATTCAAGCCGCTACTCTCCCTGAGCAACTTGCAGCAGAAGGTTCTCGCGGAATTGCTGCATCCATGATGCAAGCAGGCCAACAGATCCCTCAGCTTGTTAGTTATACGCCGCGTAATTCCTATAGCTATACACCTACTCGTTACTTTCAGTAACTTAAGTTAAACTAAAGGGATGGCATTTAACTTCTCGCCAGATTTATACAAGAAAGCTTATGGCAGCTCACCTTTGGTTGATATTGGCTTTGCTTACGGTTCATCATCTGGCGATCTAAGTGGAGGAGCAAACAAAGTCGGAGGAGGCATGGCATTTGATCCCGTTACTTTAGGTTTAGGCGTTGCTAACATTGGCGCTGGCCTTTTTACCGCAGGACGAGCAAGTCAAACTCGTCGTGATATTGCAGCTGCTCAGATGGCAGCCGCTGGTGATCAGCTGAAATGGCAAACGCAACTTGCGCGTGAATCCCAGAAAGCAGGGTTTGCACAAGATATTGCTAACCGTGTTTTTGGTTCCACAGTTGCTCCCGATCTCGAGCTTGGCCGCCAGCGTGAAGCTGCGATGTTTGCAGCAGGTCCCCTAGGCGAACGTCAACTCGCATTAGATGTCGAGCGTGGTCGTCGGGAGATGGGCTTAAAAGGCTCTGCAGAAGCCAAGAAACTTCGCCAAGAACAGCGTAGGGCAGAATTAAAGCAAGCCTTAGCTGAGCGTCAGGGACAGATGGCTGGCATGTTTGGCCGCATCGCTCCTGTCGATGTAAGTACTTTATTTGTGTAGGAGTTAAATCATGGGCGGCGGCGGCGGCAAAACAAAGGTTAAATACCAAGCTCCTCCAATCCAAAAAGACAATACTTTTGAGAAGTATATGTCATATCAGCAGGAACGTGAGGCTGCTGCTGAACGCCGTGCCGCACAAGAACGTGCAGAAGCCGCAGCAAGAGAAGCAGCTCGTAAAGAAGCTGCAGAATCTGCTTACGGTGGCTTGCGCAGTGGCGTTGAATCCCAACTTCGTCAAGGTTTAATTACTTACGCTGATGCTACTGGTCAGCTGCGTGATTACGCTGCCAAGTATGACTTAGGTCCCAAAGAGGGTGCCGTTGCTGATCTCACTAAGATCTACACGGAAGAGCTTCTTCCGGGTCGTCGTACTACCGGCATCTCTGCGGCGTACGAAGAACTTCTTGGACGCCAAGCAACAGAAGAAGAAAAAACCAAGTCCCTGGAGCGTTTCCAACAGGGTTATTACAGCTCTGTGCAGGACCTGAAAGATTCTCTGGTTAAGAGCACCGAGTATCAAGATAAGTTCAATCAGAGCTATCTTGATAACTATTACGACACGATGTTTGGCAAACAGACTGTCGATGAGGCTGGCAAGAAAACCGGACAACGCTTCTTCACCTTTGATAAATCCTTATTACCTACCTATAAAGGTACGGATCTCGAAGGACGCGCTCAGATTAAAACCCCAGAGTTTGCTGATAAGTTCACTGGAACGCCCGCAGAAATCGAGTCTCAGCTCCAGAATGTTCGTGACACTCGTCAATACCTCTACAGTGCCGGTTTAACCAACCTCCAGGGTGAGATTGATAAAGAAACCCAGAAGTTAAAGAATGAAGGCGCTAAAGAACTTCAGAGGGTGAAATCACAAGGTGATATTTATCAATCCCTTGTGGGCTCGTTCTCTTTCTAAAAGAATGGGCTTGTTATAATTACTTTAGTCAAACGTAAGTTACATGTCCTCCTCCGTTCCTACCGGCCAGTCTGCCGCCGAAGATTACTTCGATATCAATAAGTTCGAAGAACTCCTCAACCGCCTGGAAGCCTCCAAGGGTCGCCAGCAGCGTCAGAAGTCCCTCGAGGGTCGTCGTGACATCTNNGCTGGTGGTCTCGCTTCCATGATGAGCAATTTCTGATAAACTGATTCCGTAGAACAATGGTCGTAGGCGCTGAAACACCAAAAGCAGGACAAGTAGGTATGACATCTGCAACCCCTTCAGTACCAGCAGGGCAGACTGATGTCGACGATTGGTTCGACTTAGACAAGTATCGCCAAGCTGCTGGCGTTGCCTACGAATTTTCCAAGAAGAAAATGGAGACCGCTGGTGAACAAGAACGAGAAACCATCGGTAAAGGCGCAAAAGAGCAGCGTACTTCCGCAGAGCAGCAACAGCAGTTCAGGGAGAAAGACGAGGCACGAGACTACGGTCAGGCCCAACGAGCTTATCGATATTGAGCTGTTTGATACTTGGGTTGACAACCTTGATGCGTCGACCCAAGAATCATTCTGTGCTTTTGCTTCCGATAATTACTCGGTAATCGAAATTTATCTTTACGCACGTTTCCTTGGGTACCAAGGGAGTATTTCTGCGTGTGATCTTTGGGTAAAAGATCATTATCACAAGCCTGATCACCGCAAGAAACTTCTGTATGAAATTGATGAAATGCAGGAGGACGTACGTAAGCTCCGTGAAGACGTAGAGAACGGTTGCGTCAAACGTGATGCTGGCGTTGCACGTATTGCTTCCATCCAACGTGAAATTCGTGGTCATATCGACCAGGTAGAAAAGTTTACTTCCATCAAAGATCGCAAGGGTCTCTTGATGGCTGGTGCTGATCGTGCAATTCGTGAACTCATGTTTATCTTCAAAGATGATCCGATTGAGATCCCCTTGGAAGAAGCAACAATGAGTGTGTGGGCACGTATGCAGCTTGAAGAATAAACCGCGTTAAGATAGTTTTAAATCAAATAACGTATATTAATGGGCACTAAAACAGACCTTGCGTCAGGTCCTGGGAAGCGTCAGATGGCGCTAGAAGGTATACGAATGCGACAAGAACGTATTCGTCAACGCAGAGATCAGGGCGAAGGAAATCAGGCTGGTGAAGCGTCGTTTTCCCCTGGCATAGCACCTCCCAGTTCTCCTGTTGCCCGACAAGAACAACGTGGCGCAGGCATTGCTTTTGGCCCTGGACGTGCAATGCGCGTTCCTCCTGCTGATAGCCCTGAGTACCAGCAAATGCTGGAACGTTTCCGTAGAGGTTAAAACTAATGGCTAAAGGTAAAATGCCTCCTCAGCTTCTTGAGTACTTCAAGAAAAAAGAAGCCAAGAAAGAGGACGGTACTGAGATGAATGATAAGGAAAAGCGTAAAGCTGCCTTAGATAAAGCCCGTAAGTACAAAGAGCAAAAAGGCAAAAAGGAAGAAAAATAAGATAGCATCAAGTAACAAGCTATCTTAGTTCCGTGCCGAGTTATACGCACCTTGCCTATCGTCGTAATGCGCGGGCTGCGGCACGTAACCAACAAATCAAGAAGCCAAAGAACGCGAAGGACCTTGAGAAGGCTCGTGAAGACTTTGGCTTTTTCTGTGAGTATGTAGCAGATAAGCCACCTGCCACCCATCACCTGGATTGGCATCGGCATTTTGTTACCAATGAAGATAGTAGTTGTTTAATAAAGATTGCTGGACCGAACGTTGATCTCCTGGCTCCCCGTGGTTCAGCTAAATCAACGGTCTTGGGTCTACTGACTGCATGGGCTATTGGCATCCACACTCATGCCAAGATGCCGCTGCAGATTCTTTACTTGTCGTACACGGTTGATATTGCACGATCCAAGTCAGCAACCATTAAACACATCATTGAAAGCAAACGGTACCAAGAGGTCTTCCCTTCTGTTCGCTTGATGAAGAACGTCACCAGTAATGAGTACTGGTCAATTGATCACAAGTTTGCTGGTATTGACACCACTGGTGATGAACAATTCACACTCTGCGCTGCAGGTCTAAAGGGTTCCGTGACCTCCAAGCGTTCGCACCTGGTAATGATTGATGACGCCATTAAGTCAGCTGCGGATATCTCCAACCCTGACATCAGGAAACAGATGCAGGACAACTGGAATGCTGTGATTGCACCGACGATGTTTGAAGGTGCCAGGGCGATCTGCCTTGGTACTCGCTTTAGGCATGACGACATCCACTCCACGACATTCAACGAACAAAACAACTGGACTCAGATTGTTCTTTCTGCCATCCTCAACAATCCAAAGACTGGCGAAGAAGAGTCCTACTGGCCTGAGATGTGGTCACTGGAGTACTTGAAGGAGAAGAAACATCAAGCACCGATTGCCTTCTCATTCCAGTACATGAATCAGATCGTTCGTCAGAACGAGCTTTCTCTTGCACCAGAACTGATTGTTAAAGCAGAGATCTCAACAGAGTTCGACACGCTTGGCGTTGGTGTTGACCTTTCTGCTGGCACCAAGGAAAAGAATGACTACACGGTCATGATCTTGGGTGGTCGCATCGAAGATCGCATCCACATCATTGATTACAGACGGATCAGGGTGATGGGTAACCTCGAGAAACTCGATGCAATGAAGGAGCTTCTCAATGATTGGTCAGTGCTGGGGCAAGACGCTAACGGTAATTACTTCCCAACGTATTCGACGTGTGACATCTGGTCAGAAGCTGTCCAGTACCAGGCCTCCCTGGAAGCAGACTTCAAGCGGGTTTGCTTGAATAACGAAGGTCTCTACAACTTGATTTGGCATCCAGTCAAAGGATTCCGTGCAGACAAGCTGGCACGTTTCCGTGGAATCATGGGCATGTTTGAAGACCGAAAGATTATCTTTAATCGTTATCGGAACTTCACTAATCTCTTCGAGGAACTCACAAACTTCGGCGTAAGTAGTCATGATGACACGGTCGACGCGTTAGTATGGCTAGTGACAGGTCTTATGCGCAAAGGCCAATTGCATATTGATTATTGATGGAACGTTTAAACCCATCCAGACGATTTTAGTTTGGTTGGTCACTGGTCTATCGAGGAAGGGTCAGCTTCATATTGATTACTAACCCTTAGAATTTAAAAAAAGGAAAAACGTTTTGCCGTGGGTCCGGAATACGTAGCGATAGCGTTAACTGCTTGTATCTCAGCATTAACCGGCGGTTCTTGGATTGCGAACCGCATTATGGATCGCCAAAAAGAAAGAATGGAACAGGCTTTTAGTTACATCAATTCGCAAAAAAGGCGGATTGATTGTCTAGAAGATGACCTGAAACAACTGCCAATTGAATACGTTTTAAAGGTGGATTTTCTTAGGGAGATCCAGGAAATGCATGAGAACTTTAGACAAATCAACACTAAGCTTGATAAGCTAATGGAAAAGCTTTTGTCGAAATGAGCTACATCCTTGAGGTCCAGGAAGACGAAAACGGCGAGCCCTTTATCACTCTTCCTGATGAACTGATCGAGGAACTTGGTTGGCTAGAAGGTGACCTCCTTGATTGGGATATTCGTGCCAACGGAATCATTCTAAGCAAAGTAAATGATTCTGCCGGTTACGAAGTTATAGAAGAGTAAAATAAAAATATTGAGGATAAGAGTATGTATTACGGCGGTGAATCCAACGTCCCTGGTGCGCCAGGTAATCTGTTTGCCGGTGGACCCAGCTTTGATATCCCCCGTGGACCTGGTGCTTTAGGCGGTCGTTCAGAAGAGCAAATCCGTCGCCTTCAGCAGAGCATGCCCGAGAATCGTCAGCTGTTGGACGAGATGCAGCGCCGTGGTATCACTCCAGGCGGCGGCCCTCAGCTTCCTCTTGCTGGTATCCCCGGCTCTAGCAATCTCCCTGGTGCTGTAGGAAACATGGGCGGCATTGCTAACGCAACGTTCTATGCTGGCCCCCAATTTAATCAACCTGGGAACGTTTCTCTTCCTGCCGGATTCCAAGGCAAGTACGTCTCCTGATGGCACAAGACGATTCCAAATACACGAAACCTGAGCTTCGTGAGCGGATCAAAGACCGTGTGATGGCTGGCTCCAAAGGAGGAAAGCCTGGTCAGTGGTCTGCCCGCAAAGCTCAGCTCGTTGCTTCCGAGTACAAGAAAGCTGGTGGCGGGTACAAAGGCGGTGAAGGTGAGAAGCAAAAAGACTTGAAGAAGTGGGGCAAAGAAAAGTGGATGACCAAAGACGAGTACGAGAAGCGCAAGAAAGCCAAATCAGCAGCTAAGAAGTACAAGGAGAGTAAAAAATGAAATTAGCCGGAAAATACGCATACACTCCTGATTTTTTTTCCAAATCAACAGTTAATGCATTCACTTGCGGATCAAACAAACAATACTCAACTCAAAGAAGCATTATTGGATTTTCAATATCCTTTTAAATTAGAAGATTTAAAATCAAGTGGGTATTCTCCTGAAATCATGCAAACAGTTTTAAATGCTGTCACTGGAACTGCATAGCATGATTATGCTTGCTCTGCTGCTTTCATTGACACATCCAGTTGATAACTGGCTTTTGTCGTGTGCTGAGTACCAAGCATTAACTCAACGTCTTTACGCAGATCCTTACTTTGAAAGGCCAGCGAATCTTAGTCGTAGAAAAGAGATTCACGAAATTCTGAAATCACGTACTTCCGACGAATGTATTGAGGTGAACGCATAATGGCTGACAAGGCAATTCAAAAGGGATACACTAAGCGTTACCTTCCAGAGAAGGCATGGGCCTCCTTGTCAAAAGAAGAGCGTGAGAAAACTGACCAAAAGAAAAGAGAAGGAAGTAAAAAAGGAAAACAATTTATTGCCAACACCGAGAAAGCGAAGAAAGCTGGTAAGGCAGCAAGAGCTGCTAAACGTTACCAGGAAAAAAAATGAAGACTAAAAAACTTGTCAAAAACGCCCTGAAACATCCAGAGCTTTATGGACCTGCTGAGCTGGTATTCTTTAAGCGTTGGTTAGACTCGAAGAAGCGGACGAAGGCTGCTAAGATCAATAAAGATAAAAAGAAAGATAGTTAATGGCTGCCGGGGACGCTAAATCAAGGCTTAAGGAAATCATTGATTCCTACCTCGAGAGAGATGGTGGGACAATGATCGATACGGGCATTGTGGCGTCCCACCTTGCTCAGATGCGTATGTTCGGCATCCGTCAGGGTGTCGAGTTCTTTCCTGCGCAAGACAACTTTGGTAACCAGCGCAAGGACTTTATTGACCGCGTCATCAAATACAACTCAATTGATACTCGCTTAGATTCAATCTGGGATTACTTTCTGTGCGATGGTCAAGGTCTTTTTTACATCCGTCCTACTAAAAACAATTACCGTCTCTATTATTTCCGTAAGCACGAATATCGTAGTTACTACAACATTGATGGCGAGCTGGATGAAGTTGTAGTCATCTACAGCTACAAGGTACGCAACGGTTTTGGGTACCAGCAAGACATTGAGATGAGCAACGTCAGCGGTCCCATCAACATGGGTAACGGCGCTGCCAAACGCTACATCCGTCTTTCGATTAAGCGTAAAACAATTGAAGAAACTCACTCAGAAGGTGAGATTTCATTCGACACGAACTACCAATCAGTCACTGGCAAAACTAAAAGCTTTAAAAATACACTCGGTTTTATTCCCTGCGTTGAGATCTTCAACAACGTCAAAGGATTCTCCAACGAAGGTTCTGGTGAATTTGACGCGTTAGCAAATCATATTTGTACGCATGACGAAATGGTCCGCACGATGCGGAAGAACATTCAGTTCTTTGGTAATCCAACTCTTCTTTCCTCCAGACCCAAGACTGACCTGATGGAACCGGGAGGTGACACTTCCGTTCAACGTCCTTCTATTGCAGCAAACTCTGGCTTTACTGGTTCTGGTGCTTTGAGCCAATCTCGGTTTAAGGCTGATCCTATTTATCGAGGTGGCTCTGACGGTCAGCTGCGAGTACCAAGGGTTATTGCAAACCTGGAGCCGAATGACCGTGTTGGTTACATCGTTCCTGATGCCATCACTGGTGACCAAAACTCGTTTGCTCGTCAATATCGAGAAGAGATTCGCACCGCTCTTGGCGGTGTTGACGAACTTTCAATCTCTGCTGGTGTCACCGCAACTGAATACAAGTCGTTGTTTGGTCGCGTTGCCGCAACTTCTAAAAAGAAAGCAATTTCAATTTATACCTACGGTATTTGCCGTTGCTTAGAATTAATTCTTTTCCAAGAGGAACGTATTTTCCGTGACACGTTAGCAGCTGCTGCAGGCTTAGAGAAACCTCTTGAGCTTCCAGAGACTGCCACGGAAGAAGATCTTCTCATGTACGACGACGCAATGTCGATGTATGAAGAGAAAGTCAAGCAGTTGATGATGGCTTGCTTGAGGACCCAACAGATTCCACCCGGAGTTTTAGGTTTAATTCCTGATGGTGACGTAACAATGCAGTGGCGTTGGTTAGGTCCTGTTTACGAAGATTCGACGCAAGATATCTTAAATAACTCTATTGTCGTAAGAAATCTGCAAGAATTAGGTGTTGATAGCATTGAAGCACTGAAATACCTCTTCCCGTCTAAGACGGATGAGGAGCGGGCCGCGATGCTATCGGGGTTCCCGTTCAGGATGGTGAACGAATTACAGGGTGCATACTCTCAGTTCGCTCGCCTCGTGGGGGGGATGATGCAGACCCCTCACCCGCAATCACCGGATTTACCGATGGCTGCGGATCCGCGATTGGATTTGACCCCATATCTGTATCGCACCCTAGAAGCATTACAAAAGGAGATGAGTTATGCAGGACGCTACCGTCCAATCGATCCCACAGACGAGCCCAGCACCAGCGGCCGTCGCGCCCAGCAGCTACGTGGCGGCAGCTCCGGCACCAGCAGCACCGGCGGCACCGGCACCAGTGGCTTATCAGGTGGGTACGAGTTACCCCCAAGCGGTACCTCAGGCAGCCCCCAGCTACCAATCAGCCCCTACTCAGTACGCCCCCCAATCCCAACCGGTGGAAACCTCGGCGGGGAATCCTTGGGAATCGGCGTTCAACAAGGTGGTGAACCTGCTGAGCGCACCAGTCCAGTCCCCGTTCCAGGGTCAACCGTCGCCTCAGACGACCGAGTTTACCCCGGCCAACTACGGACAGCCCAGCAGCCAAGCTACGCAACAATCGGCTCCGCTGACCTGGTCTCCCAGCCAGGAATCCTCGCCCAATTATTCCCAAACCTCCTCGACTCCCTCATTGGAGCAAATCGCGGACCTGGTGGGAATGAGCCAGGAAAGCCGTCAGGTGATGGACGCGTTCGGGATCGAAACTCCGGCTCTTCTGAACAACTACGCCCTAAACCTCGAGGGAATGCTGGACAGCGCCGTCGAGTGGGGAAATCGCGCAGCTAACACCATTAAGGGTTACGCCGAATTTGCTGTTGGTGAACACCAAGAGAACCTGGCGTATAACGAGATTCTCACCAACCCCGACGTTCTTAGCGATTACACGCTGAAGTTCTTCGGTCCTGAGGGTCCGTATCCCGTTTACGAAAACGAGGCCCAACTGGAGACCCGTGGTTATCCCACTGCTCCGGTGAATAATGCGATGGCTCAACTGAGCGAAATGCCCGCTCCTCCTGCCGCTGCCGCTCCTCAAGCACAGGGTGATTTCTGGGGTGGCTTTAGCGAGCAAATGGCCCGTGATCCCCAAAACGCCTGGCGTCTTCTGAACCAGGCTCAACCCCAAGCCGTTGCAAACAAATTGTTTGTAATGGAGTGATGAGTATGTCGGTAATTGAATAAATTACCGACTGCTAAAATTTGTGTTAGATAAGACATGCCAATGTCTAAATCTTTCACCCATTAAACACTTCCTGCGACACTGGAGGATAAAACAAAGTGTTCATCGATAACGATTTTCCAAAGATTCTTGGTGCGGAACTCTATCGTCCCCACCCTGCTTACATCGCGGAAATGGCGGTTGAGCCCGTGGTTGTCCACGACTTCACCCGTCAGCCTGGTCAAACCGTTCAGCTGGATCGCTACAAGTTCTGGGGAACCCCTGGTACTAAGGACAGCCGCGAGCGTATTGCTGACCAGACCATTGGTACTGCCAACAGCCGCAACATCACCAAGGAGAAAGTCCTGGTGGTGCTTAAGGAATACACCGGTCCTGCGGACCCGGGTGATCCCACCCAGCCCAGCACCTTCAAGATTGCTCGGGAAACTCTGGTTACCGCCCAGCGCCTGCTGCTGGACACCGGCAACCTGAACATGTTCCACCAGAGCATCGGTTCTCTGACCCTGCTCGACGACTATCGTCGTTGGCGTGACCGCGTCTTCATTGACGAACTGTCTAAATCTGAAGCCAACGGTGCTGCCTCTGGTTCCCAGGGTGGTTACTACTTCGCTGGTGGTAAGACCAAGGATTCCTCTGGTCGTATCTCCTACACCGCCGCTGAGTACACCGCTCAAGTCCAGCAGTTCTCGGTTGCTACCGACCTTCTGACCACTGTTAAGGACCTGCGTAAGCGCAACGTTCCTACCTTTGCTGATGGTCTGTATCGCTGCATTTGCGATCCCACCTTCATGATGCACCTGCGTCGTGATGCCGACTTCCGTGAGATCGCTCGTTACGCTGGTAATCCTGGTCAAGGCATGTACATGGGTAACCCCATGATGCCTAACAACTCCAGCTTCTACATGGGTCCCCAGGCTGGTCAGGCCTACTTCCTGGCTGGTGAGCCTGTGATGCCTACTGGCGTTCAGTTCGAAGGTGTGAAGTTCTTCGAGTCGACCAACTTCCCCTCCAAGAGTGTTACCGCTTCCTTCGACGACGGTTCCTCTTACGCTTCCCAGGAAGTTGCTCAGGGTTACTTCTTCGGTCCTCAGTCTATTGGCGTTGGCATCGGCGGCCCGAACGCTCAGGTGCTCATCAACAACAACGATGACTTCAGCCGTTTCATCATCCTGATCTGGCAACTGTACGCTGGCTTTGAGATCCTGAATAAGGACTTCGTCACCACCGCCTACAGCTTCGTCTCTGATGACGGCGTGCTCTGATAATTAATTGTTACTTCATTACATAGGTAAAGATAATGACCTATTTGTCCTCTAAGAAGATCTACCCGGGTAACTGGGCAGAGCCTCTGAACGGCTGGTACAGGAACATTGATACCAACGATTCCGGTACCAACGACGCTTCGAAGGGCGGCCCCACTGCTGTGTTGGCCGTCCCCGGTTGGAAGTACTTCCAGCAGCGTGGTTACGTGGCTGTTACCGCCACCTCTGGTGGTGGTGCAGTGGCAGAAGCCAGCGTGATCGTTCCTTCCCCTTACCGGAATGACGACACCCGCCCCAACATCACCGGCATGGTGATCTCTGGTAACTCCACCACTCCTGCCTACGTTTATCGCGCCACTATCTCCGTGGCTTCCGGTTGGGGTGATGGCCGCGTTGCTTCCGGCGTCTACGCCGCTACCGGCAACGTGATCACCTTCTGCCGCGATTCCAGCGGTCCTGTGGCCTCCACCGGTGTTGGTGAAGCCATCGCCCAGGCAAACCTGACCTCCACCACCTCTGGCACCCAGGCTGGCGAAATCTTCTTCGCTGGTGGCGCTGCTGCTTACAGCACCCTGCCCTTCCTGACCGCTACCGGCGCTGCTGGTGTGGTGCAGTCCGGTGTCTACCGTCAGACCACCTCGTCTGAAACCTTCAAGGTCTTCGCTCGTAGCACCACCACTGGTCTTGCAACCTCTGGCGGTTTCTACATCTCCAGCGGTGACTCCTCTGCCAGCAAGACTGGTTACCTGGTTGTGGAAGTTTGCTACATCCAGCCCGACACTGCTGCTGGTTACGAAGATATCGACGGATATCTCGAAGGCCGCACCGTTAGCTGAATAAGTTAAACTAGGACCAGGAATTATCTCTGGTCCTTATGCTTTATCAGCACAAAAAGACTGGCACACGAGTAAAAGTTGTTAGCGAATGGGATGATGGCGATTGGTTCATGGTCGAAGACCAGGACGGTCGCCTCTTCACTGCTTATAAAACTGAGCTTCAGCCAGACGAAGAAGCAACCAAAAAGGTTAAAACGCTTCAGGTAAAAGATAAGGCAGCCAAAGAAGAACCCCGTTCCTTCCCGCCTGATACTCGCCTCAACATCAATGGGGCGACCGCCCAGATGATCGCAGATCATATTAAGGGCATCGGCCTTAAGACAGCTCGGGAGATTAAAGATCTCCAGATGTCCTTATCGGGTGAAAGATTTAACAATCTCGAACAGCTGAAGCAGATCAAGCGAGTTGACTGGGATTCTGTAATAGCGGCTAATCTAATCCGCGTCTAATCTCATCTCCTTCTAGCCCCTGGGAAACCAGGGGTTTTTGCTTTTAGAATAAAAAGAAAAAGATAATGGCCGGATTAATTCCATTAGGAAGAATTGCTGCTGCGGGTGAGGATATCTTTCCTACCACCGCTCCTCACCTTGATGTACGTGTAATCCCGCAGTTTGGTCCGCAGAAAGGTAAGAATATTGATCCACAAACTGCTCGTACGCTTCTGCAGAACATTGTTGTAGGAGAGAGCAGGACTCCTTTGGTCCAGCAACAAGGTGATCAGTGGAAGTGGAATTACGAAATTACTTCTCCTTTTGGTCAACGCAAGGCACCGGTTCCAGGTGCTTCTACGTATCACCGTGGCATTGATCTTGGTATTGACCCTCAGAACATTGCGTATAAGGGTATGGGTACCTATACCCCTGGCGAAGGGTTTGGCACACTAAAAACCACTGATCCCCAAGGCAATCCATACGAGATTCAGCTGCTTCATACCAAACCTGGTAAGCAAGCCTCCATTGCTCCTCAAGTTGAAAGTAAAGCGCCTCCCAAAGAAGAAAGAGATGCGCGTACGGAAGATATCCTTAAAGCATTTCTTTATGGAGCTGGAATGCAAGGAGAAAAGCCAAAGACGTTACAGCAACAACTCAAAGAACAAATCGTTGGTGGTGTAATTTCTCAAGCCTTAAATCCCCCTAGTTTTCTTTCTTCTTACGCGACAACTAGCCCCATGATGCCTAACTTTGGTCAACTTTTGGGTTGATTACTTTCTTTTATAATTGAATGACAAGGAGTACTAGAAGTGCAGCTTTCTGACTTCGACAAAAGTAGGGTCAGGTATCACCTGGGATACTTCACTGTTTCAGTTCCAGCGGGTGATTATGCTCGTCTGGAAGAAGCAATGAATACCATCCCGGACTCCTTCTTCTACGACAAGATCACAATCCAAATTGGACGTTGTGATACTGCAGAGAAGAAAACTGAAGTTGCAACTTCTCCCTCGACTCGCCTTGAAAGCATCGCTGGTGACGTGGATCGTACGATTCGATCCAGCAATGCAAAAGAAGCACTAAAGGTTTGGGACGAGATTTACCTCTACGAAACCAACCGCCTTGCTGGCATTCTTTACGTTCCTAACTACAAGGATCCGTTCCAAGCTCGTTATCGCTACGAACGATCCGGCGCTGAATTCATCCAGGCATTACCTGGTCCTGCTGACACTGCAGTAGGTTCTCGTATTTATCTTCATCAGGTTTGGCGGTAATGGGTAAGCTATTCCAACAACTTCTGAGGCCCCTTGGAAGTGTTTCTTCTGCTTTTAATAGAATTTCTGGACCTACTTGGGCAAAAACAGTAGGCGCTGGTTTATTGGGAGGAGGCACTTCTATTGCTGGTTCTGTTGGCAATCTTCTGTTCTTAGAAGGCTCTACTCCTCAGGGCGCAGATCCATATGACCGGTGGCGGCAGCTGGGATATTCATCCAAGAATGATATGATTCAACGCGTTAGTCGGCAGCTTCAAGTACCCGGTCTACCGACGGACTATAAGCAAACTGAATTGCAAGCAGGAGAAGCAGCAGAAGCCTTCCGCCCCGGTGCAGGTTTCCCTGGTCAACAAGCTGCAGATCGTGCTTATCAGGCAGAGAAAAGCAGGGTTGCTCAACTTTCTGCTCAAGATGAGTTAGCAAAGAAATACAATGTTGCTGACCTCACCAAGGCCTACAACACTGCTTCTACTCCAGAAGAGAAAGAGAAGATCGGCCTTCAGATCTGGGCAACGACCAACCCTCAACTCGCAGCAAAGCTGAAGCCTGGTCAGCTTGGATACGAAGAAACGCAAGCCGTTGCAGCATCCCAAAGCCCCTTGGGAGGAGCAATGCAAGCTGCAGGCAACATGCAGTTCTCTGACAAGATTTCCTTTGGTGGCGTCCCCGCCACTAACTTTGGCGTTGATATTCAGACTCCTCTAACTGGCTACACCGTTCCCAATGTTCCCCAAGTTGGAATCACAGAATCCTTCAAGGGAACCACACCTGGCGGCATTTCTTTTACGGAAGCAGCTGAGCTTTTTAAAGGACAACTCCCTGGTCAAGCCGACGCAGCAGTCTTGAAGAAAATCTTTGAACAAGGCTTGAAAAAATAAAAGACTTGGCATTGCATAGCATGTAAGACCAACCAGCTGGACACGAATCTTTGATTCACGGGAGCCAGTGTTGTTGCCTTAATCCCATGACCCTCTGTCCCAATTTTGTCAAACGTCTTGCCACCGCAGTAAGCCTGGTTGTTTCTGTACAAGCTGTGTTTACTCCTGGTCTCAAGGCAGAGTCAAATTGGGTAGGAGAATAAGGTAGTAAAGATGACTGAACGTCAAATCCTAGAACAGTTCCGCAAGACACCCGCAGGCCAAAAACTTCTAAAGACCATTCGGTTTGCAGAAGGAACAGCCGGTCCTAAGGGGTACCAAACAATGTTTGGCGGTGAGAAGTTCTCGGACATGAGTCGTCATCCCGACAAAGTTGTTAAGAGTGGCGGATACTCCAGTGCAGCGGCAGGTGCTTACCAGTTCCTCCCTGGCACTTGGCAAGGGCAAGCATCTCGCTTGGGTTTAAAGGGCTTTGGTCCAGAGGACCAAGATATTGCAGCCCTTGGCTTGGCTCGTAATCGTTTGATGGATATCGGTGGTCTTGCCACCGTTCAGAAAGAAGGTTTAAGCCAACGTGTGGCTGCTGCACTGTCACCTGAGTGGGCATCGTTCCCAACAGAAACCGGACGTAGTTACTACGGACAACCAGTTAAATCTCTTTCAAAACTCCAAGAGGTTTATGGTCAGGAGATTGCGCCTCCGGCTCCGGCCCCTGTTGCTGCAGCGCCAAAACAGGAGGGCAGAAGTGTGGAAGACATCATTTCTTCTTCTCTTGGATTAAAAGAAAAACCTGAATTTAATTTGAAACAACAATTAACTCAGGGGTTACTTCAAGAGGCACTCAAAGGCGTAATTGCTCCTCTTGGATTATTTTCAAATATTCCGTTTCGTCCATTGCCTCCTATTAATTTCTAAACATGGCTCGCTTTGCTGAGTATATTAATGCAGACTACTTGCCCGGCGAGGTTTACTCAGCTGGGCTTAGTGGTTATGGAATGAAGCCACAAGAGCAAACTGAATACATTGCTCAGAAACGGTTTAAGTTCAAACCAAAAGAAAATGGTGGTGAATACTTCCAGCAATTTTTAGCTCTTCAAAACAATCCTCAATTACTTGGCCAGCAGGCCTTTAGCTCTTCCCCTGGCTTCTTTAATGCCATGGCAAAGTTTGGTGGTCAATGAGGCTATAATTAACAAAAAGCGGTACAAAAGAAGTGGCATTTAAATAATTTAAAGCGCATTTGGATTTGTTTTAAGTTTTGCAAAAGCTTTTTCCAGGGGCCAATCTTTGTTTAATCTCTTTTGCATAGATTGAGGAGAAATTCCTACCTCACGAGCCCAGTCCGCAATACACATTGTTTTTCCTTCAAAAGTATAAAGACGCGTGGCTCGTTTGCCTCCACGATTACGAGTTTGTTCCTTATGCGTAGCCCAACGGCAATTTTTTTTGCAATAAGCTTTATTATTGTCAACTCTTTCTAGTTCCATTTTTGAATGTGTTTTTAATCCCATATCCTTTAAAAAATTTTCAAAGTTTTCCCAAGACGGGTCATAGGTAATACCTCTTCCTCCATAGCGAGGATATGCATTGTGGCTTGGATTGTTACAACGATTTTTCATTGCGTTCCAAGAGGCGTATTCGCTCATTTTATTTTTCCAACCTCCGTGCTTATATGCACCGCAAGATTTTGAGCAAAATACGTAGCCACGTTGTTTTAAGCGTTTTCTACAAGTTGCTGCGGCGTTACCAAAGTGCTCAAATTTTTTGCCGCAAGAAACACAATTAAAAACAGTTTGCACCATTAGAATAAATAAAGTTTCTGGAGACACCTACCAATTTAGCAGAGGTAAGGTGTTTAGTGTGTCTTGAGCTCGACATCAACGAACAAACAGCCATTATTGGTTGATCGTCCGTTATTTGACTCGGTCCGAGTAACTACTCAGACCGTTGGTAGTGCAGCTTCTAATACGCTGTTTGTGCAAGGCGGCCAAGCTCCTTCGATCTTGGTCGATATGGACGCTGCGTTGAGTGAAGATAATAACAGCGGTGGTGTCATTGATTCCATCACGATTGTTCGTAATGATTTCCATCGTGCTGCTGATTACGTTGTCAGCTCTGGCACTTCAGGTACCGTCATTTCCATTACGAGCGGTCAAATTATCAACGTCACTAATACCGGTGTTCTTACTGGTTTAGCCGCTGCTAGTGGCGTTGGTTACTACACCTACACCGGTGCCACCACTCTGACTGGCGTTAACACCGCTCTGCAATACTCCGGTGGTACCGCAACCGGCTTTAGCTACCAAGGCGTTGCTTACGGTTACAAGCCTGCTGTTACATTCGCCTTCTACCACACTCGCAATACCACAACGCCGATTCCTGCATCTGGTGACTACCGCCTCTTGTTCTCCAAGACGGTCCCAGCTGATAGCGGTGTGGTGGACTGCTCGGATGTGATGCCTCAGCTGGCAACTCCCGTCGTTCAGGCTGGCAACACTGCTGGCTTAGGGGCTACTGCTCCTCTCCGCAACAAGGGAATCTACCTGGAGCGTGGCGACCGTATTTACGTTGGTGTCTTCCCTGACGGTCCGAACATCTCTGGCTACACCGCTGGCGCTCATATTTACGCAGAAGGCGGCTTCTTCTAATCATGGCGAAAAGGCGTGGAAGCTCTTTTGGGGCAGTCCGCAACAGCAAAGGGAATACTTTTGATACCTTTTCGCGTGCAGAAGACTTTGGTCCCAGTAACGTACAACCGATAAGGACAGAGTTCTCCAAAGGCTCGGTCCCTGATTCGATCTACTCTGCAAACAGAGAATCAGCTTGGTCTCGCTGGCGGCGAGGCTTTGAGTTGTACTGCAATACGCTCGCAGACAACACTTACAGCTACCCGTTTGATTACGCGCTTCCACTACCGCCAGGAACCGTAATTCCTCCTGGAACTAATCCACCAAAGATCCCTGGTGTCTTCCAAGGTTTCCCAACAAAGAACAAAGAGTTTGGGATGCACTGGGCAGGTGTGCGTACTGCAGGCAGTCTCCGGTTCGATAACATCCGTGACTCCGGTAGCAACCCGTCTCCGATTGCGTCCGTCACTGAGGATGAAAACTATTGGTACGTCACCCTCAGCGGAGCCTGGAGCGCAGCCAATCCTCTTCCTCCACCGTTGTACATTCCGCCGGTTGTAATCGGTGGTCAAACCATTGTCCCCGCCCAGTATCCAATCAACGGTGAAATCTTGGAAGATCGGATTGTTGCCGTTGGTGGCACTCCAATCAACTCTGAGACTATTGATCCTGCCACTCAGACGCGTTATGGATACGTTCAGGCTGTCCTTGTATCAACAGACGAAAAGACCGGCGTCCTGACGCTTCAGAAGCAAGGTTCAGTTGAGTCAACTTCTGATGCAGTCTTCCGTACTCCCTCATCTACTGCACCTCATGTTGGTCGGTTCCTGATGACTGGTACACGGTATTGCTGCTCTTGCCAAGACTTCACTCGTCGTGACTATGCCTACATGATGGGCCTTGGCAAAGGGAACCAGAAGGTCTTCCCACGCACCAGGGCAGCAACCATTAAGCCTGGTCGCTACGAGATCATGACTCTTGGCGGGCAGGTCGATAACAGTGCAATGACCAGTGCCACGGTCAATCGTGGTATGCAGGTGGTTGCACCTGATGCCCAATATAATATTCCTCCTACAGTCACACCAAACTCCTCAGTAGTACCTGGAGCACTACGTGATAATCCGGGTGTGTTTAGGGACTTTGGTAAGCAATACACCAGGAATACGCCTCTTCCTTCCCTAGAGGGAGCAGTGTCAGAAGGCCCGCCAAGCTTTAATGACTATTCGACCAGACGTAATGCAGACGGTTCATACACCATTACTTCTCTCACTGACTTCTGGTCGCCTCTTCTCGATGAGTTGCGTTACTGCAAACACATCTATGCAATGAAATTTACCGAGAAAGTCTTCCCACCAGAACCGTCAGACCTTCCTGTTGACATGGGAAGCATCACAGAGTGGGAGCAGAATCTCGTCGCTCAAGCAGCTAAAGACAATGAGAAAGCAGGTTACAGCCTTGCAGCAAGAGGTTTGTCGATCATGGATGTACCTCCATACAACTGCCAGGCACCAATGATGATGCCAATGATGCAGAAATTGTTTAACACCCCATCAACCTTTGTATTGATGTCAGGCTTTACGATGTTTGATAAGAATGGACAAGCCTATGTTCCAGCACAAGGTGGTACACCGGGGGTCTAATGGCTGAGTTTGGTGAGATTACAGATGGAACATTTGTTCTATCCCCAGAGCAACAAGCTGTTCGGAAATATGGCTTCAGTGAGATCAAAGCCAGTGGGATCCCAACGGTTTATCACGTTGGTGATGTGGTCAACCTACCGTACGCCTCAGGTGAAATCTCGTCCATCGAGGCAATCGGCTTAGCATGGGCAGCTTTCTCTAGCGGCGTAGCACCAGAAACTTAACATAAACTTTATTAATGTATACTTGTATTAAGTCTCACGAGACTTATTAAGCATTCCTTTACCCCTTGCGACCTGGAACCACTGACCGTTATGGTCTGGTTGTCCAGCTCATCTCAGATATGACTCACCAACCGCCTGTGGATCAGCGGATTGTTGACGAGTACTTCCAGCTGATCTCCCATCGCAAAACAAAAGACGTAGCTTGGCTTTACGCCATGGTCGCTACCTATGGTCTCAAGCCTGAAGAACTAGAAGGGTTCACCTGGGCATCAGGCTTTACACTCTGTATCAAAACTCGTAAGCGCCCCGTTTCTCCCCTTCACCCCCAGTGGGCTTTCCTCTTTGAACTCAAAGAAAAACAGCCCCGCGATCTGCGAAGCTGCTGGTCGTCCCTCTGTTCATCCCTCTACAGAGCTATTGCGTACCAGGATGTTCAGATGAACATCACTGATCTGCTCTTAGCTCACGGACTCCGTAAAGCCCATGACAAGCATTTCAAGCAGCAGAAGGCATCTTCCCCTGCTTATGCAGTTGCTTCCTGACTGCGCCAACATGCCAGCGATAGCTGTCACGCGAACGAGTCTCTGGGAAAGCAGCGAAGTGAGGACCCAGCTTTAGGGTGCCATCATCCCGGTACTTGAACAGGGTTTTGCGGTCGATACCAAGGAGATCTTCCGCTTTCTGGACAGAGACCCATCCGTTGGTGGTGGTCATGGCGTGGAAAAACGCTTACTGACGTACCGTAGTGGGTACGAATACCCTGTCAATAGTCTTAAAGAAACTTTTATCTCTATTCTTTCCCGTGAGAAGTATGTGGGGAAATTAGAATAAATTAACGGCAACTAAAGAGTATGTTCAACTGTGAACAGGATCCCGTCGCCCTGCTCATTGAATTAACTCCTAAGTTAGCGAAGAAACGTTATCGACAATCCATATACGAAGCCTGGAACCACTGCTGCGGTTACTGCGGAGAAGAAGCTACTTCCCTTGACCACATCATTCCCAAGTACAGGTCAGGCTCGTCAAACCGAAACAATTTACTCCCGAGCTGCCAGCGCTGCAATTGCAACAAATCCAGCCAGGATCTAGACGTTTGGTATCCGCAGCAAGAGTTTTATTGCCATAATCGGCACGCTAAAATAAAGAATTGGATGGACCAGGAGATGATCGACATCTTCTCCTACTGTCCGATTGACCCGCAACCTCTAGCCAGCTGATGGGCCTCGTCTATAACGTTAAGGATAAAAAGTTTGACGTCTCGTACGAGAAGACCGATTACAAGACTGATCGTAAAACCAATGCGCCAACGTCTGAAACGTACCACATAATCTGGGGTAACGGCGGGTACATTACCTATTTCAGCACCCAGCCCCCCAACGAAGGCAACTTTAAGGACGCTAAAGGAAGTACAAGCGTCACGACTGGCACGTCAGGTAAGGGTGGTGATTTCGTAGATTTGTTGGTTGGCGCTGGTGCAAATAAAGACAGCGCATCAGGTTTTTCTAATAGATTTAACCAGTCGATTACTCGAAATATACAAAATTATGACGCAAATATAAACAACGATAGGCTAAATAAGATTGCTAAGGCCGACAATGCTGAAGGCCAAAGATACAATAATGCCTATAACACAGTATTAAAAACAGCAAGCAATACGCGAGGTGGCGACTACACTGATATGCGCCAATTGGTTAGAAACATCAAGGGCGTAGACAGTAAAACCTTAGCCAATTTAGAGAAAGATTATAAGCGTTTTTACCAAACGGAAAAGCTTCAAACCTGGGATTCAGGCCTTGGGGCGAAACCCCCCTATGGGGATTTTGACGGTAAGTATTACGGTAAGACTTACACAGACGTTTCAGATACGTGGAAAAACGCAGTTGCCAACGACGACATTGACATCACAGAACGATACGTTAATGAGAATGGCTTTTATTTAAACCACTACACAAACCAGGGAAAAGCCGCAGGCAATCGTGGTAACGCACCAGAGAAGACAAGTGCCGCAACAGAATATCTTGAAAAGAAACCAACAGATAAAGACTTGCAAGATGTACGCAATCTGCAGTTAGGCGTTGATACACAGACACAAGCAGAAAGGATTTTAAACATCCCCCAGGTTGCAGAGCAGTGGGATCTGGCTAAACGGAATGATCCCTACTGGAGAAAACTAGGAAAAGAATATTTTCTTGATGTAAATAAACCAGATGAATTTGCTACGTTATTCCGTTTATCTGATAGGCCGGAAGATAAACAAGTCAGCCTTGATTACAACATTAATGCTGGTTACGGTATTACTCAATTAGAAGACGCGTTAAACGAAGCAGTTGGTGAGAAGGCGACTGTTGATGTCAAGAAATTTGGTGCTTTGGCCCAGGATGTTTTAAAAGAAACAATCAATGAGATGAAGCAGGCTAAAGCCAAAGAAGAGATGCTGGATCTTTTTAGAGGTTTTAGTGGCTTCAGTGAAATAATGGATATCAACTCACAGCTAAGCAATTCCATCCTTGGCGACACTGGTGTTGGTGGCCTTCTTTCTTTCACCTCTGGAGGCAAAGCAGAAGAATCCCTGGAGAAAAGCTTGCAGGGAATCACGGGCATTGGAAATAACGCTACATACAACTGGCAGCAATGGTTTGATACTGAATTAAAGAAACGTTATGAAGAAGATTTAGAGCTTGGTTATACCACTGCAGAGGCAGAAGATAAAATCAAAATTGAAGCTGACTTTGCACGTCAATTTGTAGATGATTATTTGATTCCTCGTTTTGATACTTCTCGTTCCATGGATGAATTTGTTGAGTATCTTGATATCAGGCAAGAAGAGCAAAACCCGTTCCAAAGTCAAGACATGGTGAACGCTGTCAACCTTGTTGCTGATTTACGTGCCCAGCGTTATTTGGATGATATTAAAACTAAGTCTGATCGGTATTTTGATTCTGAGTTTTATTTTAATCCTGTCGGAGATAAAGCTAGAGAAACTGCTTATGCTGATCAAGCAAAAACTGTTGCAGAGGACTGGGAAGCAGCAAAGGCTGGCGATGAATACTGGGCTCAGCAAGCGTATCGTTTTGCAGTTAATGTCAACGATAAAGATGCATTTGCTCGAATGCATTTCCAAATTAAAGGACAAGGTAGAGGTTATGACGCTGCAGAAGATATTCTGAACGCTGGCAAAGTTCAAGATGAGATCTACAACAATATTCTGCCTGCGCTTAAAGAAGAAGCACTTAAACAAGGTTCTGTCTTTGGTCAGTTCATCACACCAGAAGAATTTGCTGATGAGATGCTTAAGGGCCTCGATCCAAACGACAAGTCAACCTGGGACGAAGTTCTCCAGCGTTATGGTTTGACTGATTTCAAAGGAACTGTTGAAGAACTGAAAGAATATATTGTCGAAACACTGCGTACTGGTTCTGCTCAGAAGATCCGAGAAGAAATTAAATTCCTTAATGAAAAACGCCAGCGTCCTACACAGGAAGTTCTTGGTCTTACCTACATCGAAAGACCAGAAGACTATAAAGATGAACAAGCCAAAGGTGATACTAAGCTTTACAAAGTATTTCAATCAGCTGGTTATCAAGGAACAGAAGACGAGTTTTACGAAAAATTCTTCCCTGATTTAGAACGCAGTGAACAAACTCTTCTTACTAAAGCAGGCAGTAACGATGCACTTGAGTCTTATGGCCTTGATTTAAATGACCCATTCGCATCTCTTGGTACTATTGAAAGTTTCTTTGATGACACTCCTATTACCGATGAAGGAACAACTAAAGAATCGAGTTTCTTCAGCGTAGGATTAGATGATGAAGACGAGGATTACAAGTCTAAATCCGGCGAAAAAATCCTTGGTGAATTTACTTCGATGTTTAAAGGGCTCTAATGTCTGAGAAACATAAGAAAGCTGCTAAAGCAGCAAAGTCATATAAGAAAGGTCAAGAGCTAAAAGAAAGCCTGACTCCTAACAAGCCAGTGCGTACTCCTGGTCATCCCACCAAGAGTCATGTGGTCCTTGCCAAGGAAGGAGACAAGGAGAAAGTCATTCGTTTTGGGCAGCAAGGCGTAGAAGGTGCAGGCAAAAATCCCAAGACTGAAAAAGATAAAGCACGCAAGAAGTCATATTACGCTCGTCATAATGCACAAGATCCGAGTCCCGACAAATTCTCTGCACGATACTGGAGCCATAAGACGAAGTGGATGATTTTAAGTGGTGTATTAGGGGCTGATGCGATTATGCAATGCCTTCATCATGCTGGAATCATGTTGACGTAAATAGGCGTGCCAGACGCACTGTTTCTTGTTAGATCGACAAAGTTACGCACTTAAATCATGCGCAAAGGTTCCACTACTTTCCAATCAGGTCCTCCGAAAAAAACGAAGCAGGGCCAGGGGAAGCACTCAAAACCAAATCACGGAAGAAAAAAAACTCGAGGTCAGGGTAAATAATTGTGTATGATTGGGGATAATAATAGTTATCCTCATGTCTGATTTTTCGCATGCCGTTAACTTGATTAGTAAGTACGAAGGCTATAGCGAAAAAGCATACCCAGACCCAGACTCAGGTGGAGAACCCTACACCATTGGTTACGGAACTCAGTTTTATCCTGATGGAACTCCTGTAAAGCAGGGACAGCGTTGCAGTAAGCAGAGAGCACTCGAATATCTTTTCCACGAAGTTCAAATTATTGATACCCAGCTCGCCAAGTTAAACCTTGGGCTTGATGATCATATGCGTCAAGCTTTGATCTCGTTTATCCACTCGATTGGCTGGGAACCTTTCTTTTACAGCTCTATCGTCGACCTTATTGAAATTGAAGACTTCTGCTCAGTAACCAAAGAAATCTCCAACTGGATCTTCGATGCAGACCACAAGGTGATCGGTGGTCTTCTGGATCGGAGACGAGAAGAAGTCAACTTATTCCTCTATGAAGTTGATGCCAATCCCTGGGCCTCCACTGAGATCTTGCTTGCTGCATTCCGTAATTATGCAGATGCGCCCCACGAAGTAAGGGCAATTCGAGAACTGGAAGCTAACATCAGTCCTTACATCCTTTCCAAGTTTGCCAACGATTTTTGTGTGGTGAACAATCCTTGGGATGACTTCAGCCAGGAGGAGTTGGACTCTATCTTTAATACTTGGTCTTAGAATAAAAAGAACAAAGACCAGGAAGTGTCATGGATCGATCAGTCGAACCGCGGGAATTCCAACTTCCATTGGAATTGCAGTTCTCAATGCGCAAAGCAGAACTTGCAGCGCAAGAGATGACGTGGGAAGAGCTGTACGCCGCACTTCTTAACCTCTACCACCAGCGACTGATGGAGTGGTACGCCGTCAAAACTCTGATGGCAGAAGAGGAAGTTGATATTGACTTCGACATCCCCACCGACCTGGAGTTGGCAGAACTCGCTGCCGCCTGTGTGATGTCAGGCGACGACGAAGAGGATGAAGGTGAAGTTCTTCCTTTCTAGCTGCTCTGCGTTTCGTCTAATTGAATAAGTCTATCGAGATACCACTGTGCCTTCTTCAGTGATTCTGTCCCGCCTTTATGCCTCTCACGCCAAATATACTTCTGGATGTTTCCTTTCAGAAATCCCCGATACTCCTCGTTGGTTAGGGCTGACTCGATTGCTTCAATACATTCGACACATCCTCCGTCCGTATAGTGCGGAGGATGAGAGACCATATCCGGAGTAATGACCGGGGGCTCTTCTTTTGTTGCCCAGGGAACAGGGCACACACCGCCAGGGCATTCACTGACAGGTTCAAAAAAATCTCTTGGCATCTTTAAAAGTTGTTAAAATAAAAGGGTAGCAGAGTTGGCGCTCTCTACCCACGGCAACCAGACTAATTGGTCACATGATGCATTAACAGCAAAAAGACGTGCCCAGAAGAAACAAGCAATACCCCTTGGGTAAACATGAAAGCTGTCGCTGAAATTTATAAGCAAGCTTCTGCTCTCACAAAGAAAACAGGCGTCTTGCATTGCGTTGATCATATTTATCCACTGCAAAGCAAGTACATGTGTGGTTTACATGTAGAAACAAATTTACAGATTTTAACTAAACCTGTAAATTCTATCAAAGGAAACCGCGCTTGGCCCGGCCAGCTCGACTGCCAAAAGGATTAACGCACCATACCCCGGCGCTTGGCAGACAACATCAGCTCATCTTCATCTGGTTCACCAAGTTCCAGAAGTAACGTTTTGGGTTTGGGGCTTGCACCCATCTCAAGACCTTCCTCAGCACTTGGGATGTAACCAGTCAGGCCAGGACGTTTTTCACCACCTTCTAATGCAAGATTAGTGCGCTCAAGGCCTTGCTCAGTTGCTACTAAACCGCGATTAAAATGGTCATACAGCGGAACATCGTTTTCTTCATTGGCAAGAGGTTGACCAAAATCTTCTTCAAAATTAAGGCAACGGCACTTCACTTCGTCTTGCACGAAGCTATCTAAAAAGCCAGCAGCACCGTGGTACATGATATTTAAGGCTTGATTTATTCCTCTTACAATAATACTATGGCAAATTTGTTTAGTCCTGAAGAAGATCCTCGGCGCTTACCTGGTACATCAGGTGCTGAGCTTACGGATCTAAATCCGGAGCAGGCTTACGACACCGACTTACGTCGCGTTGCAGAAGAAGATCGCTCTGCTACTGAATCGGTAAACGACCGGCAAGGACGTGTTGCCAAATTCATGCGAGCAGCAAAATCAGCTGGTGCCTACAGACAGCGTGCTGGTATCGATGAACCGACAATTCGTGGAAGAACTCCGCGTAACCCAGCAACAATCGATGGTACTGAACTTCCCAGCATGGGAGATACCATTGGGCGAGTAGGAAGCACTAATTACGCGGATAAACCTCTTCCCAGGTCTGGCACTTTTTACGGCTTTAGTTAAACTTGCGAGAAGACAATTTCAGCCGGTTGATCCTGATACTTGCCTTTCCGATCCTGGTAGCTGGTAATGCAAGGAGCACCACGATAGAAGAGGAGTTGAGTTATCCCTTCATTTGCGTAGATGCGATTGAAGAGACCAGTGCAGTTACTAATTTCCAGGGTCAAGTACCCTTCCCACCCGCTTTCAGCTGGCGTGATGTTGACCAAAATGCCGGAGCGTGCATACGTCGATTTACCCACAGCAACGACAGTAACGTCCCGTGGGAGCTTTAGACGTTCTTGTGCAACGCCAAGACAATAACCGTACGGAGGCAACAGGAAGTATTGACCCCGCTCATCTTCCAGAAGATCAGTTGGCTTCAGGATGTCAGGATCAAAATTCTTTGGATCACAGTCACCAGCTTGCACTTTGCCAAAGATCAGGCATTGCTTAGGTGACAAACGGATGTCATAACCGTAGGAACTAAGGCCGTAGCTGAGAAGTTTGCGATCATTTTCCGTGCTGACCAGGTGGTCAACGAACGGTTCAATCATTTGATTTTTTTCTGCCAGTTTCTTAATTTCCCAGTCGGCTAAGACGCTCATAACCTTGATCAATCGCTCATAAGTATAGGGAATTCAGCAAAGAATACGTCCTTTTTCTGAGTAGATATCCAGGAATCTTTCGACTGCTTCTGCAGAGGAATCCATTGGTGGCAAATAAACCAAAAGCGAAGTACAGGTCTTATGTTTGTCAATGCCTGTGCTGGTATGTTTCAGCAAAATAGGGGCAGTTTTTAAGACACAAATTGGAAAATCAAAGATCTTCTGCTCGTATCGGATCATGTCCGGGCAGTTAGAAAAGAAAAGACCCTCCTTTACCTCTCGTGCCATCCAGCTTCTGTACAATTTTCGGAACCAAACAGCATGAGAAGACACCAAAGTTGGAGACGATGAGCGTGTCATCTTCCAACGGTCGTTCTTTTTATCCCAAAAGTACGCACCACTGGGCGGAAACAGGTAAACACTTCCGTACCACTGCTGGCAATTCAAGCCATCATCCGATGGCGTGTAATATTCCTTGGCTTCAACGTACTCATTAGCAACCTTGGAGCTTGCAACATCCAAATCAATGCCTTGCAACAGTCCATGAGCGGATGCCACAAGGTCATAATTGGTGATTAACTCCCGATCTTCGACGTGAGCACGAATATTCGGGAGGCCCATCAGCTGTCAGTCACTTTGTTATAGTCCACTTCACAGTAGCGCATGCCCTGCTTGTCATTAATCAAGTAACCAGCCTTTTCCTGGGGGTCAATCTTCTGTGCAGCCTGGAGAATACGACGTAAAGTCTCTGCCATGTCGCCGTCATTGTCCCGTTCGCACTCCTCTTGAGCTGCGTTGATCTCCTTGAGAGTCAAGAAGAACATAGAGCGGGACATATTTTCAGGCTGGAACACCATCACGCCGGGACCTTCGTGCTCCCACATCTGGCAATAGTGCTTACCCATGTCGCCAAGGATCAAACGCACCGTTGCGTCCAACATCTTTGCTTTGGTTTCGTCCAGCTCAGAACCGATGACCGATGCGATGAGTTTTTCCCGACGATTCATTGTTTTAAAAGCCCTTGCCGCGCTAACGATTCAATTAGTTTATCGGTTGGTTGATATAAAACGACCATTTTCCCCAAAACTCCCCGTCGTTTAACCAGTTTTCCGTCTGCATCCCGAACTTTGTCGAGTTCGCCAGAACGAATAAGGTACTCGGCAACGCAACGCAACCGTCTTTTTAGGGGTAATTCCGCTTGTGGAAATTTGCCGCATATGGTATCTGCCTGCATATCCTGGAAGGCAAGCCTGAGTCTGTTGGCTAGCGTCATTCCAGAGTTTGCGTCCTCTTCTTCGTAATTTTTTAAGTTTTTCAGGTACCGTTGTAGGCACCCATCATCAAAGGATCCTTCGGGGGGAATGAACATTTCCAACTGCCAAGAAATTGACACCGGAAGCAACTCTCGATAATTCTCGAGTGTTACATCTTCAATCTCGAAGCCTTTGAAGCGATGGGCCATGTTTACAACGCATCAAAAGACTTTGTTTCATACATGTTTGATTTGGGTTTGCGGTAGTCAGCCAAGGTGAGATCAGGGTTTCTGGCAAAGGAGCGCACCAGATTGTTCCAGGGAATCCGAATAACAGCCTTCTTACTGGGATTTGGAGAAGCATTGACGTAATGAATGCCTTCCACCCAACCTTTCTCAGGTGTTTTGCGGCCAATTGCCATCCAGTTCCGTAGCGTCTGATCGGAAACGCTCAGTCTCCTGGCGCACTCTTCCGTTGAGATGTATTCGTCGGCATACGCTTCAGGGTTGAGAACGTCCGTTTCACCACTTTCGTAACGGCTATGCCACATGGAAGAAAGTACGTTCTTAATTCCACGGAGTTCTGATGCAATATCTTCTAAACCCTTTCGAATTCCGTAGGCCATAACGACAATTCTTTTGGTTAGATGCTAACGTGTGGGAAAAGGTCTTTGCAACAATGGAAGAGCAGGTTCCCCCCAGTCAATCTCCTGCAATGGCACAGATTACGCCTGAACAACTAAAAGCAATGAAGGCGCGTGCCAGAGAGCTTGCACTGCAACAAACAATTGCACAGCAAGCGGCTGCACCTAGAGAGCAACCTCAAGTTGTTTATGTCCGTCGCAACTTAACCGTTGCAGAAATCCTGGTTGTGTTAGCAATTTCTTGTGGAATTGTAACAGGAATTCAAGGCGCATGGCATATTGCAACCAATGTTTTGCCTCGAATTGAAATTAAGGTTCGCTAGACAAACAGTTTTATAATTAAAGGTAAGGATATGGCGTAAATGTAGGTGGCAAATCGCAGAATCAGCGAATTCCCTGCGATTAGCGGGATTGATATTAACGAGCAGGATCTGTTGACGCTTATCCACGTCTTTGAGGTGGACCCGGCGCTTCGTAATAAGAAGATTACCTTTACGGAGTTTAGAAATTATTTAGATCAATATTACGTAAATATTACAGGTGAGATCATTGCTGGTGACATCACCATCACCGGCAACCTCACCGTTAGTGGTGCAACCTCTCTAAATACTGTTACCAGTACTGGCCTCGCCACCTTCAGTGGTGTTGTTGTTCAAAACAACCTGACCACCACTGGAACCATCAGTGGCACTGTCATCACTGGTGACACGGCAGGCTTTACGACAGTTACCGGTACAACCATTACCGGAACCACAATTCTTGCTACCAGTGTAACTGGTGTCAGTGGAGTTTTTACTGATCAAGTCAGTGGAGCAACCGTTACCGGTATTAATTCTAACTTCACTACCGGTACGTTCCAAACACTGATTGCAGGTAGTCACACCACCACGGGTGATCACACCGTCAGTGGAAATCTCAGGGTTAGTGGCTCTGGTTTCTTTGCTTCTGGCATCAGTGTTACCGGTACCGTCAGCGGCCAGACGATTACTGGTACTGCGGTTCAAGCAACCAACATCACCGGTATAACCGTTGTTGGCACCACCACCGTCTCTGGTGCAACCGTTACAGGAAACTTTGTTAAAGCAACGACTGTCACTGGAATCAGCGGTGTCTTTACGACTCAGCTCTCTGGAGCCACCATTACCGGTAATTCGATTCAGGGCAGTGTTATCACTGGTAATACTGCTGGTTTCACCACAGTTACCGGAGCGACCACCACTGGTACGACTGCAAACTTTGCAACACTTTCTGGAACCGTCGTTACTGGCAACACCGTTCGAGCATCCACAATTACTGGCTTAAGCGGGGTCTTTACCTCCCAGCTTTCTGGCGCAACCATCACAGGTGATACGGTCAAGGTTTCTACCATCACTGGTGTAAGCGGCGTCTTTACCACTAATCTGTCCGGCGCAACGGTCACCGGTACTAACTCCAACTTCACCACAGGTACGTTCAAAACACTGATTGCAGGAAGTCACACCACTACTGGTAATCACACAGTCTCTGGAAACCTTTTTGTAAGCGGCTCTGGTTTCTTTGCTTCTGGAATTAGTGTTACTGGTACCGTCAGCGGTCAAACCATTACGGGCACTAATGTCCAAGCAACCAATATTACAGGCGTAACCGTCATTGGTACGACTAGTGTTTCCGGCGCAACCGTCACTGGTGATACTGGTCGTTTCACTCAAATTACAGGAAATACAGCCACATTTAACTCCACACTGTCTGGTGTAACAATCACTGGGACAACGGCTAATTTCACCAGTGGTAACTTTATTGATCTGTTTGCAGTCAACCAGACCTTTGGTGGAGACTTAACCTTCTCTGGTAACACCCTTACTAAAGGTAATGGAACCTTTGAGTCTGGTGTAACAGTTACTGGCACACTCAGTGGCACCACAATTACCGGTACTAATGTTCAAGCGACCAACATTACTGGTGTAACCGTTGTTGGCACCACGACAGTCTCTGGTGCAACGATTACCGGCAACACGGCTAAATTTACTAATATCACTGGCGGCAAACTTGAAGTAACAACTCCCTCTGGTGCAACACCAGCTATTGTTTGCTCCGGTGTTGTTTCTGGTGATGCAACCGGTTTTAGGATCAAGGGTCCCTTAATTATCTTGTAAGATATGGGGCCATGCAGTATTTAGATGCAAGCAAAGCCGCTTCCTCCCTTGAATTTGGTTGAGCAGTATTTAAGACTAGATTCAACAAGCCCTAGCGGATTACGTTGGATTAAGCGTCCTTCACCTGCTGCAGACAAGGGAGATATTGCTGGATATTTGCACCAAAACTCGGGTCGGTGGGTGGTAAAATTCAAATCAAAACTCTATCTTGCTTACCGTATTGTTTTTTATTTAAAAAACAGAAAAGATCCAGGGGGCCTTCAGATTGATCATATTAACGGAGATTCGAGTAATAATCACGTTAGAAACTTAAGACTTGCCACGCCACAGCAAAATTGCGCGGCACGCATAAAAACAAGAAAAAAAAATGGACAAAAACCATCAAAATATAGAGGCGTCAAATGGGATTCAGCGCGGAAAAAGTGGAAAGCATACATTACCTATAAGTTGAAAAGGATTGAGCTGGGACGTTTTGAAACAGAAGAAGAAGCCGCAATGGCTTATGACAAAGCAAGCAAAAAATTGAATGGCGAGTTTGCTTTTCTTAATTTACCGTCAACGTAATTTTTTCAGTTAAAATAAAGAAAAAGTATTNNAAGANATGNCNTACGGTGAATTAAAGNTNGATNCAATNACNTTNACTGNNGGTGGNNNTGANACNANNGTTTCGGTNTCNGGTTTAGTTCANAACCCTACCTTTACCGGTAATATCACCACCACCGGTACGATTTCTGGTAATGTAATTAGAGGTAATACGGTTTCTGGTGCAACCGTCACCGGTAATGCCGGTGAATTTGGGACAATTACAGGCAGTACCGCAGGGTTCACTACTGTCACAGGCACCACCGTTACGGGCAACATTGGTTTATTCACCACTATTACCGGTGGTAGTCATACTCTTACCTCTGGTGTTTTTGCGTCAGGTACGGCAGCAAATCCATCAATTACTTTTGTTGATGACCTTGATACCGGTTTATTTACCGGTGCAGCTAATACAGTTTCGTTGGTCGCTAATGGGGCAGCTGTATTAACAGCCTCGGGAACTAANGTAGGGATTGGCACTACGAGCCCTGAAAGGCCACTTCATGTCTATGCAACTACCAGTCATGCAGCAACTATTGAAACCGACCAATCCGCAGCAAACATCCGCTATATCAACTCCACTGGCAATACTGTTTACGCGGGTTCTATTGACGGCAATAATTTTTATTGTAATATTGCCGGCTCCGAACGCGCCCGCATCGACTCCAGCGGCAGGCTCTTAGTTGGTACGTCTAGTAGCGTTGGGAATGACAATGCTGTTCAGATTTATGGT